>OJDG01000560.1_pt1 | contig 9693 bp, 8 predicted proteins | sample 1592411 | NCBI WGS metagenome assembly OJDG01 (sample SAMN05416759, study PRJEB24817) | seawater metagenome | isolation source: Sea water | place: Canada:Atlantic | collected 2013-07 | reverse complement strand
ACTAAATAGTAATTAGTGCTAAATAGCATAGATATTAAAATTTCTATGAAATTTGTTTTATTACCTACAAAAGCAACTAAATCTATGGTTTTAAGGTGATTAATTTCAGCTTCAATATCTTTTACAAACTTTAAATTACATTCTTCAAAAAAAGTCTTATCTAATTTTTTTATCTCAACGGAGCTTTTTAAGGAGCTTGAAATAGTCTTAAGAAGTTTTTGCAAAGATATAGGTTTCTCTAGGAAATTCGTCGCCCCTATTTTTGTCGCCTCAATTGCAGTATCAATTGTTCCATGTCCAGACATCATAATAACTGGACAATTTATTTCGTTTTTAGATGCCCATTCTTTAAGCAAGGAAAGGCCATCAATATCTGGCATCCAAATATCAAGTAAGATTAAATCAATTGTTTGTGATAATTTTATTTTTTTTGCCTCTAATGCATTAGCTGCTAGATAAATCTCATAACCCTCGTCAATTAAAATATCTTTTAGTGAATCTCTAATATCTTTTTCATCATCAACTATAAGCAGTTTAATTTTTAGCTTATCCATTTTTAGTCTCCGATAAAGGAAGGGTTATTAATATTGATACCCCGTTTGGTTTAATATTATTTATTTCAATACTTCCGGAATGTTCTTCAATTATTTTATGAACAATGGCTAAACCTAAACCTGTGCCTGTTTTCTTCGATGTGACATATGGTTCATAAATTTTTTCCATTATTTCTTTTGGTATTCCGATCCCATTATCTTCAAATTTAAGCATGATGAAATTTTTATTACATTTTACGGTAATGACTATTTTAGGGTGCTTAGTATTTTCAGTTGCTGCTTTTGAATTATCAAAAATATTTATTAATACCTGCCTAAATTTGTTTTCATCTATTTTTATTTCTTTAATTGTATTAGGGTAATTTTTTTGAATTTCAATACGCTGATCAGAGTATAAATAAGAAATCTCATCTATTAGCTCAGTAATATTAATTATTTTTCTGACTAAGCTCGGAGTCCGCGAATATTCAGCAAATTCATTAACCATTAACTTTAAAGCATCTACCTGTTTAATTATTGTATTGGTTGATTTATTTAATAGCTCTTTATCCGTCTCATTCAGCTTATCTATAATTTTATTTTGAACTCTTTCTGCTGAGAGCTGAATTGGGGTTAGAGGGTTCTTAATTTCATGTGCTAATCTTCTTGCAATCTCACTCCATGCAATTTGCCTTTGGGCCTGTGCTACAGTTGAAATATCTTCTAATACAAGAATATAAGAAACTCCTGAGCTTTCGAGTAAAGTTGAAATTTTTAAGATTAAAGTTTTTTCATCTCCCTGTGAATCTAGAATAATTTCTTTTGAAATAGCTTTCGACTTATTTTTTCCTTCCAATGATTCATCAATGAAAGTAATCACAGCATCACATTTTTGTATATCTTTAATTGCATTTTTTAAATTCTCACCAACCATATTTGGTAATTTAAAATTCAGTAATTTTTCTGCTGATTTATTATAAAATTTTACATTTTTATTTTTATCAATAACCACAATTGAAGTTGCTAAATTTGTAAGTGTGGCATCTAAAAATGCTCTTGCGTCTTCTAAACGCTTTCTGTTTTTTTTAGAATTCTTTGTGGCAGTATCTAGCTGATGTGTCATCGAGTTAAAAGACTTTACCAAAGTGCCCAACTCATCTTTACCTATCTCAGGTATTATTTTTTTATAATTACCTTTTGCTATTTGATTTGTTGCTTCAGATAATAGTGATAATGGCCTTGTAAATCTTCTACTTATTACGAATGAAATCGCAACCGAAGTTAAAATTGCTAGCATGAGGACGATTGTTAATGTTAACGTGTAAATAATTTTTAAAGAGTTTCTACTATATCTTAGTTGCTGATATTCTTCGAATACTGACTCAACCGAGATTGCCATATTTGATATAGAATCAGGTACAGGTTGAGATAACATTAATATCTCTCTGTAACCAATTAGGTCTATCGTTTGTTTTTTTTCGTTATAGAAAATTGGAATAAATGCTTTAATTAATAGATTCTTATTTTTTGTTTCTTCAATTCTTCCAAAATATCCATTTTGGACTCTTTTTATATCATCAAGGCTTAGGGTCGATGAGCTTATAGTTGGGTTACTTTCTGATATTGCAGATATACTGCCATCACTTTTATATAAGACCGCGCTTGAAATGTTAAATTTCTCTCTTAAATCAATTAGGATGTCCTCCCTTTTTTCAAATGGCTTGTTTGCAATTGCGTATGCAACACTTTTCCCTTTTAATTCTATGTCATCTATTAAAATATCTATTGTCTTTTGCCCAAGGGTTAAACCACCCTCGAGGGCTAACTCAACCCGAACATCAAACCATGACTCAATAGATTTTGTTAGGAAGTTTACTGATACTAAATATACAATTAACACAGGGACAAGGACCATCAATCCAAATGAAATTACTAATCGTAATGTTAATTTGCTTCCAGTAATTTCTTTTCTTACACTCTGAAGTAATTTGAATACTTGGAAAATGATAAGAAGAAATAAACATATAACAAATGCTATAGAAATAACCAATAAAACTATAAAAGTATCATTTGATACTAAGTCAGTATTTGACAATGACTGTGCTAAAAGAATTAAAAATCCTAATCCAATAACAGAAACTGAGGTAATTAAATATTTCATAATTTGTTCATATCATAAATAATTATATTGGATCCTGCTTCCCACGATTTATTGAATATATCTGCCTGGATTGCTTTAGGTAATCTTTTTTTATCAAGCTCTACCCATATTTTTAATTTTGTATTATTTTGATGTCTGTATTTTTTTATTATAATTTCTTTGTTGCTTAGTAAATTTTTAATTGCCACTTGTTCATCTTCAAAAATTTTTTTATTTCCATTTATATCAATAACCTCATAAACCTTTCTAAGTGAAAAATATTTAATTTGATATACAAAGTTATTCTGGTTTATTACCTTGTCAAACCAAAACGTATTTTCTTTGATTAACTCAATTTTTAAATTAAAAGCAATTGGAATTCCCCTTTCAAGGAGCTCGATTATTTTTGGAGATAATGTAGAAATTTCCTCAAGATTTATAATGATTTTATCTTCATCATTTTCTAGCTCAATTTGTTTAATTTCAATTGTATTTTCTATGTTCGCAAAAGTTAAACTTAAATAAGTGATAAGGCTAAAAAAAAGGAATAAATTTAAATTATTTTTTCTGTAGAAGGGCATAAAATAATCCGTCATGAATTAATGAAGGTAATAACTGATTATCAGTTACATTAACGTTTTTTGGAAATTTAATTTTAATTTCTACGGCAGTTTTCTCTTCTTTTAAAAATCTATCCACCACCAATCTATTCTCTATCTCAAATATTGAACAAGTAACATATAGAAGTTTACCTAGAGGCTTTAATAACTCCCATGATGCTCTTAATAGTTCAAACTGCTTTTCATGGAAATATTCTAAGTCACTTTGCCTTCTTAGCCATTTTATATCTATATGTCTTCTTACTATTCCAGATGCAGAACAAGGTGCATCCAGTAAAATTCTATCAAATGAATTTTTATCCCACCATGCATTGCCGGCTTTAATTTCAGAATTTATTACTTTAAAAGTATGCCCAAGTCTGGTTAAGTTTTCATTAATTCTTTCCACTCTTTTTTTGTCAGCCTCAACTGCAGTCAGTTTTATTTCTGCTATCTCGATCATGTGGCAAGCTTTACCGCCTGGGGCCGCACAAGCATCTAAAACATTATGATTTTTCTTTAAATCTAATAAACGAGTCGCTAGTTGTGCTCCATAGTCTTGTATTGAAATCTCCCCCACATTAAATCCAGGTATTGAATCTACTGGCATTGGTTTTTTTATTAAAATTGCTTCATCTCCTAACAATGTATGCTCAATTTTATGTTCTTCCAATTTTTTAATATACTTATTTATGCTGACTTTTTTAATATTTACTCGAATTATTAGTGCTGGGTGGGAGTTTCCTATATCAAGAATATTCTCCCAGGATTTTGAGTATTCTTTTTTTATCTGGTTTATCCACCAAATAGGATAGCTATATTTTGCTTCTTCATTATTTTCAGCTTCCTCAAGAATAATTACTCTTTCCCTTAAAAAGGTTCTAAGTACACCATTTACGAAGGCAGTATGTCTTTTATTTACCGAATTTGATGCAGAAACAGCCTGATCTACAACGGTATAAGGGTTTGATCTATTGAAAATAAGCTGAAATAAAGCAATATGAAGTAAAGTTGAAATTAATAGGTTAGAGGGTGGTCTTTTTACTAACTTATTAATGACAAATTTTGTTTTTCCATATGAACGAAGGGCTCCAAAGGCAAGGTCTTTAACTTGAGATAGCTCTTTTGGGTTAATTTTTTTTTCTTTTAAATATTTCTGGAAAACTTTATCTAGGTTACCGCCCTCTAGAACATCTTTTACTATTCCTGCGGCAGTAAGTTGAGCTTCCTTCAATGATCGACTGAATTAATCTTCATGACCCGATATCCTTTTATAAAGTCTGAGGCTACCATCGTTTTCTTTCCTTCCAATCTAACTTCTTCTAGTTTTATCACTCCAGAAGCAAGCTTTAACAATAAGTCATCTCCGTATAGGCACAGTTTACCTGGAGCTAGATGAATACTTATTTTTTTATTATAAATTTTCGCTTTAATAATCTTTAAATTTTTCCCTTCAAAATTTATATTGATCATTGGATAAGGATTGAATGCCCTAATTTTCTGACATAAAACCTTTGGAGAATCATTGAAATCAATTATAGACTCTGATTTACTTATTTTTTTTGCATAGGTAACGTTTTTTTCGTTTTGATCTTCCAATTTGATAACTTTTCCTTTTTCTAAGTTTTCGAGCAAACTAGTTATCATTGAAGCTCCATTTTCTGACAGTTTTTTAGACAAAATTTCAGTTGTATCTTCCTCTGAAACTGCCACTTTCTCTTTCATTATCATCGGGCCTGCATCAAGTTGCTTTACAATCTTCATGATTGTAATACCCGTCTCCGCATCCCCCGCCTCTAAAGCTCTATGAATTGGTGCAGCTCCTCTCCACCTTGGCAATAGTGAGGCGTGAATATTGTATATATGCCCATTAAATAAATTTAAAATTTCGTCTGGGATGATTAAGCCATAAGCCACAACAATCAAAATACTTGCCTTTTTTGAGGCAATTTTATTAATAACTTCAATATTATTTTTTAAAAATTCAGGTTGACACACAGGTATATCAAGCTCAATTGCTTTTTGCTTAACTGGACTTTTTTTTATATTCATACCTCTGCCTGACTTTCTATCAGGCTGAGTTAAGACAAGTTTGATTTCATAACCAGCCAAATTAATTTTTTCCAATGCTGGTAACGAAAATTCTGGTGTTCCAGCAAAAATAATACTTAATTTTTCTGTATTCATTTACTCAACTTAATTAATTTTTTTTTAATTCTATTTTTCTTTAAATTCGACAAGTAATCAACAAATACCTTGCCCAGTAAATGGTCTACTTCGTGTTGAATGCAAACTGCAAGCAGGCCTTCCGCCTCTAGTTCAAATTTTTTACCATTTTCATCTAAAGCAGAGACTTTTATCCACTCAGCTCTTTTCACTTTTTCAAAAACCTCAGGCACAGACAAACAACCCTCTTGATTTGTTTCTTCTCCTCGCTTTTCTAGTAATCTTGGATTAATCAGGACCAATAAATTATTCTTATCTTCTGAAATATCGATGACTATAATTCTTTGATGAACATCTACTTGTGTTGCAGCTAAACCAATACCTGGAGCACTATACATAGTTTCAGCCATATCAGAGATTAGCTTTTTTATGTTGCTATTAACCACCTTTACTTCATTTGCAATCGTGTATAGCCTCTGGTCAGGATATTTTAAAATGTTTAGCATTGTCATCTTATAAAAACTTTTAAAAAAATAATTTGAATTAATTGGTTTGATTGCATATCTGATATTATAACAATATCAATTTAGTTTTTCTTAATCAAACTTTAGGCTACTTACAATGCTAGATTTACTTATCTATTTATTTGAAAATTATATAAGCACAAAACCTAAATTAAATATGAATGCCATTACTGTTGAACTCGAAGAGGCAGGTTTTAATAACAAGGATATTTCTACTGCATTTGATTGGTTTAATCATTTGGAAAAATTAAGTAACGGTCCTGAGTTAACAAACAAAAATAGCATAAGAGTTTTATCACACAAAGAATATGAGAAAATTTCTAAAGAAGGCTTTACCTTCCTTACATTCTTACTTAATGCAAAAATACTTAATCCAACAGAATTTGAAGTAATTTTGGATCAAATTATGATTTTAAATCAGAAATATATCAATATTGATGAAATGAGATGGATAGTCATGATGACTTTGTGGAAAAGTGGTAAAGAAAATAGCTACTTATTTGTTGAAGATTCACTATTTCATAATAAACGAACGCAACTTCACTGAAATTTAGGATATATTTTTTATTATCTTAGACAATGTCTTTGAATAATTTAATGAATAAAAATGTATGCTTGGAACGCCATATTGAATCAATGTTTCAGATAATTCACTTATAAAATCTACACCAAATTCTCGAAGTGAATCTAAATCATCCTTATAATCTTCTAATTTATATTTTAGCCATCTAGGAATTTCAGCGCCACAATTATTTGCAAACCTAATGAGCTGTTTACTGTTATAAATCGGCATAATGCCTGGGACAATAGGAATATTTATCGAGTGCTTCTGACATTCGTCAACAAATTTAAAATAAGCATCAACATTATAAAAAAATTGAGTGATTGCTGAATCAGCACCTGCCTCAACTTTATTTTTAAAGTTTATAAAATCTTGTTTTGCACTTTCTGACTCAGGATGAACTTCTGGATAAGCACCAACATCTATTTTAAATGTATCTCCCATTTCTGACTTAATGAAGCTCACTAATTCATTTGCATAATTAAGTTCACCGAAATTCATCGTTCCTGAAGGATTATCTCCTCGAAGCGCAACTAAATGATTTATTTTTTGTGCCTTGTATTTATCTAGCAATTCTTTAACTTCAGCTTTCGAAGATGAAATGCATGAGATATGTGGTGTTGCGTTAAAGCCTAGCTTACTTATTTCTAAAACAGTATCTAAGGTTCTTTCTTTTGTCGATCCACCTGCACCAAAAGTAACTGAAAAAAATTCAGGATTATATTTATTAAGCACTTTGGCTGTTTGCTTTAGTTTAATAACCCCCTCTTGTGTTTGAGGGGGATAAAATTCAAAACTTAATGTCGTAGCCTTAACCATTAAATTATCTTAATAACGATAAGTATCTGGTTTAAAAGGCCCAGTAGGTTTCACATCAATATATTTTGCCTGCTCAGGTGTAAGTTTTGTTAGCACTGCATTTAAATTCTTTAATTGAAGAACCGCTACTTTCTCATCCAAATGTTTTGGTAATGTATAAACACCTAAAGGATATTTCTCAGGCTGAGTGAATAATTCAATCTGAGCTATAGTTTGGTTTGCAAATGATGAGCCCATCACATAACTTGGATGTCCAGTTCCACAACCTAGATTAACTAATCGACCTTGAGCTAATAGAATTATCCTTTTCCCGTCTGGAAAAATAACATGATCTACTTGAGGTTTTATTTCCTCCCATTCATAGTCTGATAAGGATGCAACATCGATCTCATTATCAAAGTGGCCAATATTACATACAATTGCTTGATTCTTCATGTTTTTCATATGCTCATGTGTGATGACATGATAATTTCCTGTTGCACTCACAAAAATATCAGCATGTTCAACTGCATACTCCATAGTAACGACTCGATATCCTTCCATTGCCGCCTGTAATGCGCAGATAGGATCAATTTCTGTGACCCAGACTTGAGCTGACAATGCCTTTAATGCTTGAGCAGAACCCTTACCAACATCACCATATCCTGCAACAACTGCAACTTTTCCAGCAATCATTACATCTGTGGCTCTTTTAATTGCATCAACTAATGATTCACGACAGCCATAAAGATTATCAAATTTTGATTTAGTAACCGAATCGTTTACGTTTATTGCTGGGAAACTTAATTCATTATCCCTGAACATTTGATAAAGTCTCATCACTCCGGTTGTGGTCTCTTCTGTTACTCCTTTAATATGACCAATTCTGTCTGAATACCACGTCGGGTCAGTTTTTAATTTTCCTTTAATAGCTGAAAATAAGCAGATTTCTTCCTCAGAAGTTGGATTATTAAGAACTGAAATATCTTTTTCAGCTTTAACACCTAGGTGAAGTAAAAGTGTTGCATCACCTCCATCATCTAAAATCATATTAGAAAATTTTCCACTTTCCCACTCAAAAATACGATGCGTAAATTCCCAATACTCATCAAGGCTTTCATCCTTAAAAGCAAATACAGGCGTTCCGCCCTCTGCAATCGCTGCAGCAGCATGATCTTGTGTTGAGTAAATGTTACATGATGCCCATCGAACTTCTGCACCTAATGCAACAAGAGTTTCAATAAGAACAGCTGTTTGAATTGTCATGTGTAAGGAACCACTGATAAGCGCTCCTTTTAAAGGCTGGCTTGCAGCATATTCGTCCCTAATCGCTGTTAAGCCTGGCATTTCTGTTTCAGCAATTGCAATTTCTTGCCTACCAAATTTAGCCAGTTTAATATCTGATATTACGAAATCTTTAATTTTGTTTTTTGCTTCAGTCACTGTATTCATTTTTTTCCTTTAAATAAATAATTGTGACCAGTTGGGGAGTTTGTTCACCTATTATCCCGTTCTGGTACGGTAAATGGTGAACGTCGTTACAAATTTATCATTTGTAATCCAAGCCTGGGATTGAATAATCTCGCAACGTTCCTTGGAAAATGGATATTAATTCATAATTAACTTTAAATCAAGAGCCTATGAATTTTTTTCCTTTAAGCTAAATCTTTTTTATCAACTTTCTCCCATGAAAATTCAGGCTCTGTTCTACCAAAATGTCCATAAGCGGCTGTTTTGGAATATATGGGTCTTAAAAGGTCAAGCATACTCACAATACCCTTTGGCCGAAGGTCAAAGTTTTCCATGACAAGTTTTGAAAGTTCTTCATCCGATACTTTTGCTGTACCGAAGGATTCGACCATAATTGATGTAGGTTTAGCCACGCCAATTGCATATGAAACTTGTACTAAACATTTATCGGCTAAGCCTGAAGCCACAATATTTTTTGCAACATACCTAGAGGCATAAGCTGCTGATCGATCAACTTTTGTTGGATCTTTTCCTGAAAATGCACCTCCGCCATGTGGCGCAGCGCCTCCATAAGTATCAACTATAATTTTTCTTCCAGTCAATCCACAATCACCTTGTGGACCCCCAATAACAAACCTACCTGTAGGGTTGATTAGATAATTAATTTCTCCTTTAACAAGGCCCTCAGGAAGTACAGGTTTTATAATTTCTTCAATTACTGCTTCCCTTAAGTCTTTCAAAGAAATTTCTGGTGCATGTTGTGTAGAAAGCACAATTGTATCAATTCTCTCTGGTTTCCCATCTTTATATTGCATCGTTACTTGTGATTTAGCATCCGGTCTTAACCAACTTAATATCTGTCTCTTATACACATCTGACGCTGCCGACGATATGCAGTGTG
>OJDG01000556.1_pt1 | contig 9725 bp, 10 predicted proteins | sample 1592411 | NCBI WGS metagenome assembly OJDG01 (sample SAMN05416759, study PRJEB24817) | seawater metagenome | isolation source: Sea water | place: Canada:Atlantic | collected 2013-07 | reverse complement strand
GATGTGTATAAGAGACAGTAATAATAATGTTGACGTATCTTTAGATAAAAAAAATATATCTGATTTTTTGATTTCTATAACACCTTCGGAGATTGCAAAATACATTATCAATAAATCTATTGATAAAAAGTATATTGAAGGAGATGAAGAAAAAGCTTTCGTGCTGCTCAATACTTTAAAAAAAACAAATATTGATTTTGCTATCCTTGCAGAAAGAAATTTTGGTCATATTCCGGGGGTTATGTCTTACCTTGCAAGCCTTAAAATAGACAATGCTAGCGATGTTACAATAGAGCCAGATGCTCTTTCAAAAAAACTTAGATCTATCAGCATTCGACTGGATAGGCTTGAGGCATCTAATAATGAGACTTAAATGAATTTTCTAACATTAATAATAGGCAGTCTAAAACTTGTATCTGGTTCTATTAGGCATGGGGTATTTAGCATACCTTTTGAGAATAGCTCAAATGTATTAATAAGATCGCTAAGTTTTGTAAATCCTTTTTATTATTTCTTTAAAGATTTAAGGGAAGGCGAAAGACTTGCTGCTCTTATTGAATCCCAGGGCCCTGTATTTATAAAATTTGGTCAATTGCTGTCTACTAGGACAGATATCTTAGATGCGAGAGTAGCTAAAGACCTTCAGGTTTTAACTGATCAATGTAAAAACTTTGATAATAAGATTGCTCGCAAGATTATTGAAAAAGAATTAGGGTCCAAAATTGAAAATGTTTTTGATGATTTTGATGAAGACCCTATTGCTGCTGCATCATTAGCGCAAGTTCATACTGCAAGAATTAAAAATACTGATAAAGATGTTGTCATTAAAGTCTTAAGACCAGGCATTAGAAAAAAAGTTGAGAGGAATGTTCGTCTGTTGAAAGGAGCTGCTGCAGTATTTAACTTCTTTTATAAAGACAGCCATAGATTAAAGCCAAAAGAAGTTATAAAAAATTATGAGGAGACCATCTATAAAGAGCTAGATCTTAAACTAGAAGCTGCCAATACTAACCTTACTCGAAAAAATTTTTTAAACTCAAAAAGGTTATATATTCCAGAAGTGTATTGGGAGCTTACTACTTCTGATGTATTTACATTGGAAAGAATCGACGGCATATCTTGCACTGCAATTGATGAAATTGAGGCACATAATATAGATAAGAAGCTGCTTGCAGAAAATGGTGTAACCATTTTTCTAGATCAAGTATTCCGAGATAATTTTTTCCATGCTGATATGCATCCTGGAAATATCTTTGTTTCAAAAGAACATCCTGAGTCCCCTGGTTATATAGCAATTGATTGCGCAATAACTGGCTCATTATCTAATGAAGAACGATATACATTGGCTCGCATGCTGCAAGCTGTCCTAAAACAGAACTATAGATCATTAGCTCAGCTCTTTATAAATTCTCATTGGGTAGATTCTGAAACAAATTTATTAGAGCTAGAAAATACTTTGAGAGCTTGTTGCGAGCCAATTTTTGAAAAACCGCTATCTGAAATAGAGTTTGGAAAATTATTGCTTTATCTATTTCAAAGTACGAGGAGATTTGGTTTGTCTTTACAGCCTTCACTTGTTCTACTTCAAAAAACTTTAATCCATATTGAAGGAATGGGTCGACAGATATATCCAGAATTAAATTTTTGGGGAATTGCTGAGCCCTACTTAGATAACTGGCTGCTTGAACAGTTTAATCCACTTAATCTAAAAGATTTTATTTTAGAGAATAAAGAAGATATCCTGCATAAGACTGCAGAGATCCCTAGTTTCATATATGAAATACTTGATGAATTAAGAAGTTACTCTAAAAATAAACAGTCTAGTGATGCAAAAATACAAGAATTAAAGATTCAGCTATTAAAAGAAAAATATTTTATTAGATTAATCGCTTTAGGAATAGCTCTAGCAATTGCTGCCAAGTTATTTCTTTCTTAGTACTATAATTTTTAGTTTCCTTCACTAAAGGTTAAACTAATTCTTTATTTGGAGTTATTTATGGGCATTGGTGGAATAAGCATTTGGCAGTTATTAATAATTTTGGCAGTTGTGGTTCTGATATTTGGAAGTGGCAAATTAAAGTCATTAGGTTCTGATTTAGGCTCAAGCCTTAAAGGTTTTAAAAAAGCTATAAAAGAAGAGGAACCTGTCGAAGAATCTCAAGATAAAGACGAATAGAAATTGTTTCAAATAGGCTTCTTTGAAATCCTGCTAATCCTGTCTCTTGGATTGGTGATTATTGGTCCAGATAAATTACCTGAAGTAATTAAATTTTTTCTTAAATACTATAAAAAATTACAAAAAAATGTATCGAACTTTCAAGATGATATTGAAAAAGAAATAGATACTAAAGAAATTAAGCAAGATATTTATAATGAGCTCCGCATGGAAGAGCTAGAGCAATCTGAACTTTTTAAAGATGAAAAAAAAGATGACTAAAGAATCTATTTCAAGCCATTTTATTGAATTAAGAACCAGACTACTTAGAGTCCTTGGAGTAATGGCTGCTTTAACGCTCGTAGGGTTACCCTTTGCATCAGAGATATATTCTTTTGTATCTACTCCACTAATTAATGCTTTACCAGCTGGCAGCACAATGATAGCCACCGAGGTAACTACGCCATTTATGGTTCCAATAAAGCTAACCATATTTTCAGCTATGCTGTTAACAGCTCCTTATATGTTCTATGAAATATGGATGTTTATGATTCCTGGACTCTTTAAAAGCGAGAAGCAATTTGTAGGACCCTTAATGTTATCTACGATCGTGCTATTTCTTTTAGGAATAGCTTTTGCATATTTTATAGTTGCGCCAATAATATTTAGTTTCTTTATAGGCTCAGCGCCTGATTCTATTAAAGTTATGACAGATATAAATCAGTATTTTGGATTCTTTATAAAGCTCATATTTGCATTTGGTATCTCTTTTGAAATCCCTGTAGCAACTTTCTTATTAATTAGTTCAGGCATCGTGGGAAAAGCCTCACTAATCAAAGCTAGGTCATATATCGTTATAATGTTTTTTGTTGTGGCAATGTTTTTAACTCCGCCAGATGTCTTTTCTCAACTATTTCTAGCTATTCCTATGTGGTTGCTATTTGAGATTGGTTTGCTTATATCTAAAGATAAAGAAAGTTAAAAAAATTTAATCAAGTCCTAGTCTATTAGTCCAATCATTGTCTGCTGGCCTTTGCTCGTTAATTATTCTTTCAACCAGTTCTTCACAAGAGTCTGTAATAATTAATTCATTAAAATTTGCATCTGAAATAAAGCCTTCACTTACTCCTTTTTTCATCCAAGCTATTAAGTGATCGTAATAACCTGCTGTATTTAATATGCCAATTGGCTTATTAATTATCCCAAGCTGGTTGCTGGCCATGACTTCAGCTAATTCATCTAGTGAGCCTACCCCGCCTGGCAGAACAATAAATGCATCAGATCTATCCATAAAAACATCTTTTCTATCAAGAAGGGTTTCAGCAACTATAACTTCTTTAAGTCTAGGATTTACTAGTTCTAGCTCATAAAGAGATTTTAAAGAAATGCCTAGAGCATCGACCCCATTATCAAGTGCGGTATTTGAAATAACTTTCATGAGTCCTACGTTCCCACCACCAAATACAACATTAATACCTTTTTTTGCTATCACCTCAGCTATATTTTTAGCTTCCTCTGCATAAATTGGATTATTGCCTTCATGAGCTCCGCAGAATATTGATATGTTTTGTATTTTCAATTTAGTTCACCTCAAAGTTAAGTGTTATAGGGCCTTTATTTGTTAACGTAATATCCATATGTTCGCCAAATACTCCATCAACGACAATGTTTTGTTCTTTCTTGAATTCGCTTACAAAAGCATGATACATCAATTTGGCATATTCAGGCTTTGCTGACCTATGAAAGCTTGGTTTAGTGCCTTTTGAAGTAATAGCAGCAAGTGTAAATTGACTAATAATCATAATATCTTCTTTTAAATTCTTTAAAGATGCTGACATTGTGCTGCTATCGTCTTCTAATATGCTAAAATTAAATATCTTATCTTTCATCTTGATAACCTCTTTTAAGCTATCACTTGCTTCAATACATATAAATATAACAACACCTTGATTTATAGATGAATGAGATTGATTATTAATCGATACTTCGGCTGATAATACTCTTTGAACTGTGGCAAGCAATGCTTTATTCGTCTTCTAAACTTGAGTCCCATTGGCCTGTTGCCGCAAGCTTATTCATTAAAGCGCGATGGGATAAAGCATCTTGTGAGATAAACATATTCTCTGGTTTACCGCCCCAAGCTTTCAAAGCTGAGGATTGAAGGGCTCTGCCATATGAAAAGCTTAACTTCCAACTAAAGCCACCAATTTTATTCATTGCATCTAAATGAGCTGTAGCCAAAAGATCTGTCTGACCACCAGACAAGAAAGTAATTCCAGGCAGTTCTGCTGGCACATTTGCGATTAAACATTCTAATGTTCTTTTTGCAACTTCAGAAACGCTTGCTTGTTCAGGCGCAGAACCCCCAGAGGTGACCATGCTTGGCTTTAAAATAACCCCACTAATATCTACACGATTTTCTGCTAAATGACTAAATAGGGACTTTAGAGACCTGCTGCTTGCATTAAAGCAGTCATCAATTGAATGGTTTCCATCCATTAAAACTTCTGGCTCAACCATAGGCACCATTCCATTATCTTGAACAACTTTTGCATAGTCAGCTAATGCTTTCATATTTGCATCAATGCATTCGTCTGAAGGCATGTCATTTCCAATTTTGATTACTGCTCTCCACTTTGTAAATCTTGCACCTAATTCAACATACTCTTTACATCTTTCATCTAGGCCATCTAGTCCTATAGTTACTACCTCATCTGAAGATTCGTTTAGAGGCTGAAGGCCTTTATCAACTTTTATTCCTGGAAGGGCGCCTTGATTTTTTATTATATCTACTAAACTAGTTCCGTCTTTAGCACTTTGACGGATAGTCTCATCAAATAAAATAACTCCCCCAATATTATCCTGCATGCCTGAAGCTCTAAAAAGCATTTCTCGATAATCTCTTCTATTATTCTCAGTTGATTCAACTCCAATAGAATCAAATCTTTTCCCACATGTTGGATTGCTTTCATCTGCTGCAAGAATTCCTTTACCTTCAGAAACTATGTATGAGGCTATTTCCCCTAAACTATTTAATGACATCTCTCTATCTCCTTTTATTAAATTTTTGATTTTAAAGCATGAATTGATGGTAAATCTTTTCCTTCCATAAACTCTAAAAAAGCACCTCCGCCGGTGGAACAATATGATACATCATCTGCTTTAATATATTTATTGATTGCTGTAATTGTTTCTCCGCCGCCTGCAATTGAAAAAGCATTAGAGGCTGCTATAGCAATAGAGAGATCTTTTGTGCCAACTTCGAATTGCTTATTTTCAAAAACACCAAGGGGGCCATTCCATAAAATGGTCTTGGAATTATCTATAACTATTTGCATCTCATTGGTTAGAAGTTGATCTAAAATCATTTCGTCTTTATTTACTTCCTTGATATTTTTTTCTTTCACATCTGCTCCATCAAAAGTTAAAGATGTAACTACTGTTTCTGGCAAAATTATTTTGCCGTCATTTAAAAGCTCCTTAGCAATATCTAACATTGACTCTTCATGTAAGGAGATTCCTATTTCGTAACCGGCTGCTTTGATAAAAGTATTTGCGATACCGCCTCCCACAATAATGTGATTAGCTTTTTTATTAATATTTTTTATTAGCTCAAGTTTAGTCGAAACTTTAGATCCGCCAATAACCGCCGTATAAGGATTTTGATAATCTTTAAGTGCTTTTGTTAGAAAAGTAATTTCTTTTTGTAATAATAGTCCTGCGCATGCTTGCTTAGAATGAATAATTGCAGAATGGGTTGAGGCTTGTTCTCGATGCGAGGTACCAAAGGCATCAAAAGCGTAGATATCACAAAGATTACTAAGAGATTTTCCTAAAGCGTCATCATTAGATTTTTCACCTTTAAAAAATCTTATATTTTCTAAAACTTGGACTCTAGATAAGGAATTGAATATACAAGGATCGTCTAAGCTAGAGATTAGATCTACCTTTTCATTCAGAAGATGTTCTAGTCGACTGGCTACGGGCTTTAAAGAAAAAATATCAACTGGCATTCCTTCTTGAGGCCTGCCAAGATGAGAAATAAGTAAAATTTTAGCTCCTGAATTTAAAGCATGCTGGATGGAGGGCAGTGAAGCAGATATTCTTGTATCATCAAGAATAGTCCCATCGATAATGGGCACATTCATATCAACTCTTATTACAAGTTTCTTATTTTTTAAATTAAGTTCTGATAAATTATTCATTCACCAATGACTTTGCCATTGCAACAACATTTGAAATATTGAAACCAAAGTGCTCTAACAAATCACTAGCAGGAGCTGACTCTCCAAATGTTTCCATCCCTAAAACTCTATCTGTTTTATTTAACAGCTTATACCAAGAATTAGGATGAGAAAGTTCAGCAACAAGAATCGGCAAGTCATTAGGTATTACTGAAGCTTGATAAGCTTCTGATGATCCTAAAAATACATCCAAGCAAGGCATCGAAACAACATTTGATTTAATCCCAGCCAATTTAAGCTCTTCTGCTGCATCAAGCATCATTTGTAATTCACTGCCTGAAGCAATTAGTGTAATGGCAGCATCGGCATCTGTCTTTAGAGAATACCCGCCTTTTTTGATAGCTTCTATCTGTTGAGCATCTCTTGAAATTGGTGAAGTATTTTGTCTACTAAAAATTAAACAGGTTGGTGTTCTTTCTGAGCTCACAGCGTTTTCCCATGCGACAGCGGTTTCAACCAAGTCAGCTGGTCTCCAGTTATTAAGATTTGGAGTCGACCTAAGAGTAACTAAATGTTCAATAGGTTGATGAGTAGGGCCATCTTCACCTAAAGCAATGGAATCATGTGTATATACAAAGATATTAGGTATACCCATTAATGCTGATAATCTAACTGCATTTCTTGCATAATCTGTAAAAACTAAAAATGTTGCTCCGTAAGGTTTAATCCCTCCATGAAGCACCATTCCATTCATAATTGCTGACATGCCAAACTCTCTAACTCCATAGTTAATATGATTTCCAGTAGGGTTTGCGTTTGAAAAAGTTGTGCTTGATTTAGAAAACGTATTATTAGAAGGAGTTAAATCTGCAGAGCCACCAACTAGTTCAGGCATTTCTTTAACAAAGAAATCCAGACAGACCTGTGAAGCTTTTCTTGTTGCCATTGAAGAATTTTCGACATTACACTTATCTAAAAATTCTTTATATGTATATTCAAAATTATCAGGCATCTCTCCAGCTATTCTTCTAACTAATTCTTGATGTTTGCCAGGCGCAGACTCCCTTAAGGCATCCATGGTTTCATTCCAGCTTTGATTTCTCTCTTCGCCTACAGATTTTGCATCCCAAAAATCATAGACAGATTCAGGAATTTCAAAGGGTTTATGAGTCCATCCAAGCGCTTCTCTTGTTTTGGCAATCTCTTCATCTCCAAGAGGAGCTCCATGGGCATCGCTTGTTCCAGATTTATTAGGTGATCCAAAACCAATGGTTGTTTTACAAAAAATCATTGTTGGCATTTTAGCTTCTGCTTTTGCAGATTCAATTGCTTGATTTATTTCATCTACACTATGTCCGTCCACGCATATTGTTTGCCAGCCATAGCTATCGAATCTTTTGACTGTGTCGTCTGTAAACCAATTCTCAATTTCTCCATCAATAGAGATACCATTTTGATCATAAAAACAAATCAGCTTACCAAGCTCATGCGTGCCTGCAAAAGAACAAGCTTCATGAGAGATGCCTTCCATTAAGCAGCCGTCGCCTAAAAAGCTATAGGTATAGTGATCAATTGGGTTTAGCTCGCCTGTATTAAATTCTGCGGCAAGCATTTTTTCTGAAATTGCCATTCCAACTGCATTTGCTATGCCTTGTCCTAAGGGTCCAGTAGTAGTTTCAATACCATGATCTAGATCATACTCTGGATGCCCAGGAGTCTTGGATTTAAGTTGTCTAAAATCTTTAATATCTTCCATGGATATCTTGTAGCCTGTTAAATGCAATAAGCTATACAAAAGCATTGAGCCATGACCATTAGAAAGAACAAATCTATCTCTATTAAACCAGTGGGGGTTTGATGGATTGTGACTTAAGTTGCTACCCCATAATGCTGTAGCGATTTCGGCCATACCCATAGGCATTCCTGGATGCCCAGAGTTGGCTTGCTGAACAGCATCTATTGAGAGAAATCTTAAGGCGTTAATTGGTTCGGATTGTTGCAATTTATTTTCCATTAAGTGATAACGAATAATAATATTTTAAGAAACAAAATCATAGCTATAAATTATCTTTTTATATAAAATGGCTCTAACGTGATTTTTTAATTTTTTGCACACTAAATAAGATGCTAAAAAATTCTTTATTTCACATAAAATTTCATACTTATTGGAGAAATAAATGAGTTATATATTTACATCTGAATCTGTATCTGGAGGTCATCCGGATAAAGTTTGTGATCAAATTTCTGATGCAGTGCTTGATGCCTATTTAGCAGAAGATCCTAATAGCAGGGTTGCTTGCGAAACCATGATTAAAAATAATATGGTGTTTATTGCTGGTGAAATTACTTCTCTTGCTAGCCCAGACCTAGAGCCTGTAGTAAGAAAGACTATTAGCGATATTGGCTACAATACAGATGAGTATGGCTTTAATGGCGACACTTGCGAGTTCACCAATCTTGTTTTTGAACAGTCTCCAGATATTTCTCAAGGAGTTACTGAAGGTGAAGGAGAAAATCTAGAACAAGGTGCTGGAGATCAAGGCTTGATGTTTGGATACGCATGTACTGAAACAGAATCTTTGATGCCGCTTCCAATAGATCTTTCTCATAGACTAGTTAAAAAACAAGCAGATTGCATGAAAAGTGGTGAGCTTAAATGGTTAAGACCAGATGCTAAAAGTCAGGTTAGTGTAATTTATTCAGATGATGGTAAGACTATCGAAGGATTATCTGCAGTAGTTTTATCAACACAGCATGATGAGGATGTATCTCAAGAAGAAATAAAAGCTGAGGTAATGGATAAAATTATTAAGCCGATTGTTCCAGAAGAGTGGATACTTGATTCAACAAATATTTATATCAATCCAACCGGGAAATTTGTTATTGGTGGGCCAGTGGGCGATTGCGGCCTTACTGGAAGAAAGATAATTGTAGATACATATGGTGGCATGGCAAGACATGGTGGTGGAGCTTTTTCAGGAAAAGACCCTTCAAAAGTAGATAGATCAGCTGCTTATGCATCTAGATATGTTGCAAAAAATATTGTTGCTGCTGGACTTGCTGATTATTGTGAAATACAAGTTTCTTATGCAATCGGTGTAGCAAAACCAACATCTATTCACGTTGAAACTTTTAAAAGTGAAAAAATTTCTAAAGAGGCGATAGTTAGGATAGTAGAAGAAGAGTTTGATCTCAGACCGAAGAGTCTTATCAATATGCTTGATCTTAAAAGACCTATATACTTGCAAACTGCAGCTTATGGTCACTTTGGTAGATCCGATATTGATCTTTCTTGGGAAAAAACTGATAAAGCTTCAGCAATATCACAATAAATAATAATTAATAATTAATAATTAAGGAAATGACATGGAACACGACTATAAAGT
>OJDG01000550.1_pt1 | contig 9800 bp, 10 predicted proteins | sample 1592411 | NCBI WGS metagenome assembly OJDG01 (sample SAMN05416759, study PRJEB24817) | seawater metagenome | isolation source: Sea water | place: Canada:Atlantic | collected 2013-07 | reverse complement strand
CGAGATGTAGAGAGGTCTCGTGGGCTCGGAGATGTGTATAAGAGACAGTCACTTTAGAATGCGTGGTGATGGGGCAGTTAAATTAAAACCTCCTAATCTTGAAGTATGGCCTAAGACCGAATGGTCACCAAAAGAAACGAGCACAAGGGTGAACTTAGATACCTTACAAAAAAAAGATTTAGAAAATTTTACGCTTGGTCAGAGTTTATTGCTCAGTGGAAAAATTCTAACTGCGAGAGACGCAGCACATAAAAAATTAAAAGAATTGAAAGATAATAACCAACCATTACCTGACGGTTTAGATCTTAAAAATCGCTTTATTTATTATGTGGGTCCTGTAGACCCAGTTGGAAATGAAGTTATTGGTCCAGCAGGACCTACAACCTCATCCAGGATGGATAAGTATTCGTCGCTTATGCTAGAAGATTATGGCGTTATTGGTATGATTGGAAAGGCTGAGAGGGGAAAGGCGGCTTTAGAGAGTATTAAAAAAAATAAAGTAGTTTATTTAATTGCTATTGGTGGGGCAGCCTACCTTATTTCACAGGCCATAAAATCCTCAAAGCTTATCGCATTCCCTGAGTTAGGAATGGAGGCGATATATGAGTTTGAAGTTAAAGATATGCCTGTTACTTTAGCAGCTAATACTGATGGAGACTCTTTGCATGAAGAGGGTGTAAAAAAATGGAATGCAGTTCTAATGAAAAATTAAAATCCTAAGTTAAGCGTTCTAGGATATTTTCTTTAAGTTTTTTTATAGTATCTTTTTGGACTTTTTTTGAGGTAATAAGAAAAAAATCTTCTGCTCTATTGCCTAAGGTATTTATTCTTGCTTTATCGATTTCAAGGTTAAGTTGATTAATTTCTCCACTGATCATGTTTAAAAGACCTGGTCTTGAGTCAGTAATAATTTCTAGTTCAAATTGCGTGTCATTAATTATTTTATTATTAACAACGGTCTGTATGTCATGGTGCTCTGCTTGCCGAGTCTTTTGCAAAGACATTTCTTTTCTTTTGAGTTTTTGGGGGAGTGAGTCTGTTAAGCCTTGCTCAAAATGTTGAAAAAGCTTGTTGTAGCTTTCATTTGAATTGTGAACATCCATGACATGAAAAATATCTAACGCATAGTCATGTGAGGTTGTGTAAATTTTCGCTTCTAGAATATCTATTTGGTTCTCATAGAAAAAGTTTGTTATTTTTTCAAATAATAAAGGTTGATTCTTAGAATAAATAAGCACTTCAATAAAACTGCCTTTGTGTTGGTGAATTCTTACTACTGGCTCAATTGAGTTAGTATGGGCCATAAGTAACCTTGTTTGCCAGGCTATTTCGTTAGCATCGAACCTCATAAAGTAATTAAGATCAAGCTTCTGCCAGAATTTATTATAGTGATCTTTTTTAATTGAATATTGGGAAAGTATTTTAATAACTTCTTTTTTTCGATCACTCATCATTTCATCTGGGGATTTATGCTGTTCATTTAGTGATTTTTTTGTTGATTTGTATAAGTCATAGAGAAGACTTGCTTTCCATTCATTCCAAACATGAGGACTGGTCCCCCTTATATCTGCAACTGTAAGAAGATACAATGCATCAAGATAAGTTTGGGTCTTTACTAAATCTCTAAACTCATGAATTATAGTTGGATCAGAAATATCACTTTTTTGGGCAATTTGAGACATTTTTAGATGAGATTTGACAAGCCACGCGATTAAATGAGTATCGCTATCTTGTAAATTTATTTTTTTACAAAATTTCAGCGCAACATTAAAACCAAGCTCTGAATGATCACCGCCCCTGCCTTTTGCAATATCATGAAAAATTGCACCTAAATACAAAAGGTATGGTTTTTTAAAATTAAGAAATATTTTATGACATTCAGGGAATTCATACTTTAAGCTTGCTTTACTAAACCGTCTAATATTCTCAATAACATTTAAGGTGTGTTCGTCTACCGTGTATATATGAAAGAGGTCGTGCTGCATTTGTGCAACAACCTGCCCAAATGCAGGTATGTAGTTACCTAAAATATTACATTTATTCATCAGCCGCAAGGACCGATTGACTTTGTCATTACCTGAAATAATCTCCATAAATTTAGATTGATTTATTTTATTATTTCTAAATTTCTCATTTATAGTCGGCCCAATATTATTAAGTGCTTCTAAAAGATTTGCTCCGAAACCGAGTGCCTTTTTTGTTTTTTGGAGAAGGATGAAGGGTTCAAAAACATACTTACCAATCATTGGAATATGCTCTCTATCAATGTCAATTAAATGATTTGAAATGGTAAAAGGGTATTGGTTCTTAATTTGAATAGTTTTTGAAACTTTTGGGTCTAGTTTTTTAAGTATAATTTCATTTAATAATATTATGTAATTAACTGATTTATAATAATTTTTCATCAATACTTCACTAGATTTTTTATTTCTTTTTGCCTGATACCCCAACGCATTGGATAGACTGGCTTGAACATCAAATGTAAGCCTATCATCTGAAGATTTAGATAAAATATGAAGGAGAACTCGGTACTTATTTACCTTGTTAACGGTCAGTCTAATTTTTTTAAATTGATCATTAGATAAAATTCCCCTTTGTTTTAATTCTTCAAAGGTTTTCCCTTTGTTTTGACTAGCAGCAATCCACAGTATCATTTGTAAATCCCTGAGACCTCCTGGGCTTTCTTTAATATTCGGCTCTAGTTGGTATGCTGAATCTCTGTATTTACGATGACGAATGGCCTGTTCAGTTATTTTTTCCTTAAAGAACTTTTTGATATTAATTATTTTATTAACTGTTAAATTGAATTTTAAATATTGATCATTACTTCCAAATATAAATCGTGCTTCAAGGAGGTTTGTAGCTGTTGAGACATCCGCTTTAAATTCCTCTTCAACTTCAGAGATGTTCCTAACACTATGGCCAATTTTTAAACCAATATCCCAGCATTGCGTAATGAATTGAGAAATATTTTTATCATTTTCCAAACTTTTTTCATTATGGAGGACCAGTATGTCAACATCTGAATAGGGGAATAACTCATTCCTTCCATAACCACCAACAGCAATGAGCGTATTTTTTTTAGAAACATAATTATTCATCCATAACTTAATTAATAAGCTATCAACAAGCTTGGAATGCTTTTTTAGGAATAATGAGGCGTTAGCTTTTTTTATGAATTGATTACATAAGGCTTGAAATTGTCTTTGGTAACCCTTTTTCTCAGTAGCTATAATGTTTGCAGACATGAGTAAACTTTAATCTAAAAATGGTTTAGGCGTATCTTTTGATACCGTTAGTACTTCGTAGCTTTTGTCTGTGACTAATATTGTATGTTCCCATTGAGCCGACAAGCTTCTGTCCTTAGTTACAACAGTCCAGTTGTCGGGTAAGACTTTGATATCTTTTTTTCCTGCATTAATCATGGGTTCGATTGTAAAAATCATTCCTGCTTCTAGCTTAAGGCCTTGACCCGAATTGCCATAGTGTAGGACCTGAGGTTCATCATGAAATACTTTCCCAATACCATGCCCACAAAATTCTCTAACCACACTGTAAGAGTTTGATTCAGCATAACTTTGAATTGCATGACCTATATCACCAAGGTATGCACCTGCTTTAACTTCCCTAATACCGAGCCACATAGATTGATAAGTAACATCACAAAGTCTTTTTGCTTGAATTGAGGGTTCTCCAACAAAAAACATACGACTTGTATCCCCGTGATAACCATCCTTTATAACAGTGATATCAATATTAACTACATCACCCTTTTTTAATATTTTCTCTCCAGGAATACCATGACAAATTTGATTATTTACTGATGTACAAATTGATTTTGGAAATGGTGTATGCCCGGGAGGTGCATAATTAAGAGGGGCAGGAATAGTCCCTTGCTTATTTGTCATAAAATCGTGGCAGAGGCTATCAATTTCTTCTGTTGTGATACTTGGCTTTATGAAGGGGGTTATAAAATCAAGAACTTCAGATGCTAGCTTTCCAGCTATCCGCATCCTTTCTATATCTTCTTGATTATTAATTGTTATTGGCATATTGAATCTTCATTAACATTTATTTAATTTGTTGAAATATGTTATCATAGCCGCGATTTATTTTTAAAATTTCCACTAAGTTTTTTTAAGGGTGCTTAGCATTTTTAAACTTAGTGCAGCTATAACCCTTAAAGGAGAAAACTATGCCTGTAACTATGAGACAAATGCTTGAAGCTGGCGTTCACTTTGGACACCAGACCAGATACTGGGATCCAAAAATGGCACCCTACATCTTCGGTGACAGAAACAAAATACACATAATTAACCTCGAAAAAACTCTCCCTATGTTTGAGGAGACAATAAAATATGTAAAAACATTAGCAGCTAACAAAGGACGGATTCTTTTTGTTGCAACAAAAAGGCAAGCCAGAGAAATTATTAAAGAAGAAGCCATAAGAGCAGATTGCGCTTATGTAAATCATCGTTGGCTTGGAGGTATGTTGACTAATTTTAAAACAGTTAAGCAGTCAATTAAGCGACTAAATGAATTACAGCTCAGTTTAGAAGACGGTAGTATTGATAAAATAACTAAGAAAGAGGCTTTAGGTATTAAGAAAGAGTACGACAAACTAGAGAGATCAATAGGTGGTATTAAAAACATGAATTCACTACCGGATGCAATATTTGTGATTGATGTCGGTTATGAAAGCGGTGCTGTTGTAGAAGCGACTAAACTTGGAATACCTATCATGGGAGTAGTTGACACGAATAATTCAATTGATGACATTGCTTATGTGATTCCAGGTAATGATGATTCAAGTAGAGCAATCAGGCTTTATGCAAGAGGAATTGCAGATGCGGTTCTTGAAGGAAAGAAGAATGCGATTGATGAATTAGCAAAAATGGTTAAAGAAGAAGCCGCTGAAAAAGATGAACCTACAACCGAAAAAGATAAAAAATAATATAATTAGGAGTTAGTAAGTATGGCTGAGATTACGGCAAAAATGGTAATGAGCTTAAGAGCTAAAACTGATGCGCCGATGATGGACTGTAAAAAAGCACTGAGCGAGGCTGAAGGTGATGCTACTCGGGCTCAAGAGATCCTTAGAGTTCGTTTTGGTAACAAGGCTTCAAAAGCATCAACGAGAGTAGCAGCTGAAGGAATTGTTGCCTGCTTTATTGAGGATAATAAGAAGAAAGGTGTGCTTGTTGAAGTAAATTCTGAAACAGATTTTTGTGCAAAAAACGATGAATTTCTTGCTTTTGTTCAAGCAATTACAAAGGCAGCAGTTGAGAATGATGTAAGTGATGCTGACCAATTATCTAATCTATCAATTAACGATAAAACGATTGAGGAGATAAGAACACAGTTGATTGGTAAGATAGGAGAAAACATAACAATCAGAAGAGTAGAAAAAATGATTGCTAAAGATAATCTTTTCTCATATAACCACGGAGGAAAGGTGGGGGTAATTGTTGATATTCAATCAACTGATGAGAATCTTGGTAAAGACATTGCGATGCATATAGCAGCTACAAAACCTAAGGCCCTCGATCAAAGTGGTGTATCACAGGATTTAATTGAAGCTGAAAGAAGGGTAGCTATTGAAAAAGCTAAGGAAGCGGGTAAGCCTGATGAGATGCTTGAAAAAATAGCAACAGGAACAGTTAATAAGTTTTTAAAAGAAATTACTTTGTTAAATCAAGTATTTGTTAAAGATGACAAGCAGACAATTGAACAACTCCTCAAAAATAATAATTCAGCAATAAATGGATTTAAGTTTTTTATTGTCGGTGAAGGAATTGAGAAAAAAGAAGTTGATTTCGCATCTGAAGTTGCAGCTGCACAGCAGTAAAAAAGTAGTTATTTGAAAAAAAGGATTGTTAAGCAATCCTTTTTTTTTATCTAAAACAGTCTAGAATAAAGAGTAATTATGAATAAATTAAAATACAAAAGAGTTCTATTAAAGTTGTCTGGTGAGGCATTAATGGGAAGCGATGCATTTGGTGTAAACCCTGAAACAATTAGCAAAATTGTCAGTGAAATCAAGCTTATGGTTGACTCTGGAGTTGAATTAGCAATCGTGATTGGTGGAGGTAACATTTTTCGTGGCGTAGCGCTTGGATCTAAGGGTATGGATCGCGCAACTGCAGATTATATGGGTATGCTTGCTACCGTAATGAATGCAATTGCCTTGCAAGATGCAATGAAACATATAGGTGTTATTAGTAGAGTCCAGTCAGCAATTAAAATTGAGCAAATAGTAGAGCCATACATAAGAGGCAAGGCAATAAGGTATATAGAAGATAACAAGGTTGTAATTTTTGCTGCAGGAACCGGAAATCCTTTTTTTACAACTGATACGGCTGCTGCTTTAAGGGCGATTGAATTAAATGCTGAAGTTGTTATAAAAGCTACAAAGGTTGAGGGAATCTTTTCAGATGACCCAGAGAAGGTAAAGGATGCAAAGTTATTTAAAAAAATTACTTTTGATGAGGTAATCAGTAAAAAATTAAAGGTAATGGATTCAACAGCTTTTACTTTATGTAGAGATCAAGGCATGCCTATTGTAGTATTAAGTTTATTTAAAAAAAATGCATTATTAGATTTTATTCATGGTGAAGAAGAAGGTACCTTAGTCACTTTAAATTAAAATGTGAGGAAATATTATGGAAGAACTATTAATTAATTCAAAGGATAAGATGCAAAAGACGATTGAGTCTTTTCAAAATAATTTATCAAAAATAAGAACAGGAAGAGCAAATACAAGCCTGCTTGATCATATTTCTATTGATTACTATGGGACAATGACCCCATTAGGCCAAGTCGCTGCAATAAATGTAGCGGACTCATCAACATTGACTATCCAGCCCTATGAAAAAAATTTCTCAGCAGTGATTGAGAAAGTAATAAGAGAGAGTGACTTAGGTCTTAATCCTGTAAGTGTAGGAGATTTAATTAGAGTACCCATGCCACCCTTAACGGAAGAGAGAAGAAAGGATTTAATTAAAGTGGTTAAGTCAGATGGAGAGAATAGTAAGGTTTCAGTAAGAAATATTCGTAGAGACTCTAATGATGAATTAAAAAAATTAATAAAAAATAAAGAAATTAGCGAGGATGAGGAAAGAAGGCTTCAAGACCTTATTCAAAAAAATACTGACTTGTTTATAGTCGAAATAGATTCAATGATAGGTTTAAAAGAAAAAGATTTGCTAACTATATAGAGTAAAAAAAACTGTACTTCATTAAAAAAAAATTACTCAAAAAAAATAAAATACCTAAGCATATTGCTGTAATTATGGATGGCAATGGAAGGTGGGCAAAAAAGAAGCTATTGCCAAGGTTGGTTGGTCACAGCAAAGGGTTGCAATCTGTAAGAAAAATTATTGAATACTGCATTAAATACAATGTTAATACTCTTACAATTTATGCTTTTAGTACAGAAAATTGGAAAAGACCCATTAAGGAAGTAGATGGCCTAATAAAGCTTTTTTCTGAATCAATATCAAGAGAATCAAAAAAAATTCATTCGAATAATATAAAATTAAAGTTTATTGGTGATACCTCAATATTTACAGAACCTCTCCAATTAAAAATGAAAGAAATTGAGAGAGAAACGTCAAGAAATAAAAGGTTAATTCTCAATGTAGCATTAAATTATGGAGGTAGACTTGATATAGTCAATTCAGTAAATAGCTTTTACGAAAATCAAAAAATTATAAAAAAAATCACGGAAAAAAATATTAATAGTGGCTTATACACAAAAGGGCAGTTTGATGTGGATTTGTTAATCAGGACAGGCGGTCTACAAAGAATGAGTAATTTTTTATTATGGCAGTCAGCGTACGCTGAACTTTATTTTTCAAAAAAGTTGTGGCCAGATTTTGACGAAAAAGTATTTGTAAACGCTTTGTATTTCTTTCAAAATACGGAAAGAAAATTTGGGTCTATATAGCCATATATGTTAAAAAAAAGAATCTTTTCATCTGTTATCTTGTTTTCAATTTTTATAATTTCATTCTTTGAAATCTATATAGATAATAGTATTTATTTCTTAAGTTTAATCCTTATAGCAGGTTTTGTTTTAATATATGAATTAGGCAAAATACTCAAATTAAAAGACTTTAGCTTGGTAATTTATTGGATTATGTCTTCTGTTCCCATTATTTTCTTTTTTAGCCTCGTTCTTATAACAAAGAATGATTATTTGTTAAATATTGATATAAGGATGATAAATATGAATTTTGATTATTTATCTCGATCAGATGCACTTTTATTAGATAAATTTTTAAAACAATTTTCAGTGTTTATTGGAACTATAAGTACAATTTTTTGGTTAATAATCGTTCCATTAGATATGTATTTTAAGAATATCTCATCGAATCATAAATTTAAAATTTTTTACGGTTATTTTTTAATTTCCCCTATGATTATTATTTCAGCAGCTATTTTTATTGAGCAAAGATGGGCTTTATTTTGGTTATTTGTATTTATTTGGATTGCAGATATTGGCGCATATTTTTTTGGAAAGCTCTTTGGTAAAACAAAATTGGTCGAAACTATCAGCCCCGGAAAAACTGTAGAGGGTGCTCTCGGTGGTTTATTTACTAATTTACTACTTGTTAGCTTTTTTATTTTTTGGACAATATATTATGATGCAGAAATTTACGTACCTTATGTAATTTTAGCCTTTATAGCAGTAATTGCTATAACTGCTTTAAGTGTAATTGGTGACATATATGAATCATTTCTCAAAAGGCAGGCTGGGGTAAAAGATAGTGGCAGGCTTATACCGGGCCACGGTGGTTTGTTAGATAGGCTTGATGGATTTTGTCCAACCATACCTTTATGTTTCATGATGGCCGTTGTCCTTAACAGCTTTTAATGAGTATGAAGTTAATTTCTATTTTAGGCTCTACTGGAAGTATTGGAAAAAGTTCTTTATCAGTTATAAATTTGCATCCTGATAGATTCAAAATATTTGCATTAGGTGGTTTTAATAATGTTGACCTATTGCTAGAGCAAGCCATTAAATTTAAACCAAGCTATATTGTTACTAAAGACTTACCATCAAAAAAACTATTGATTGATAAGCTCAAAGATGAAAAATTAAAGACTAAAGTTTTATTTGGTGAAGAAGGGTACAGTTTTATAGCATCTCATGAAGATGTAACAACAGTGATAGCTGCTATTACTGGAAGCGCTGGTTTAATTTCTACGGTTGAAGCTGCAAAATCTGGAAAACAAATTTTATTAGCAAACAAAGAGTCAATGGTGATGGCTGGAGATCTATTAAACAAGATTTGTTTAGAAAATAATGCAACATTAATACCTATAGACAGTGAGCATAATGCTATATTTCAAGTGCTATCTTCCCAAAAAGACTCTCAAGAGATAAAAAAAATTATCTTAACTGCATCAGGAGGTCCCTTTAGAGAATTTGACATTGAAAGCCTAAAGAATGTAACGGTTGATCAGGCTTTAAATCATCCAAACTGGAAAATGGGGAAAAAGATATCCATAGATTCAGCCACAATGATGAATAAAGGACTTGAGGTTATTGAGGCCTCTCATCTTTTCAGACTTAATATAAGTAAAATAGAAGTTGTAATGCACCCACAAAGCATCATTCATTCATTTGTTGAGTTTATTGACGGAAGCTCATTAAGTCAGCTTGGCAATCCTGATATGAGGGTTCCCATATCATATGCGTTGGGCTATCCCGACAGAATTACTTCTGGTGTAGATGGTGTTTCACCTGTCTCTTATACACATCTGACGCTGCCGACGATATGCAGTGTGTAGAT
>OJDG01000545.1_pt1 | contig 9857 bp, 7 predicted proteins | sample 1592411 | NCBI WGS metagenome assembly OJDG01 (sample SAMN05416759, study PRJEB24817) | seawater metagenome | isolation source: Sea water | place: Canada:Atlantic | collected 2013-07 | reverse complement strand
AGATGTAGAGAGGTCTCGTGGGCTCGGAGATGTGTATAAGAGACAGGCACAGGTTTGAGTGCGCACCGAAGGACAGGCCAACCGCTGCCGACGCCCGGGAGATTTCCTCCATGACAATAGCGTGTGCAAGGTAGCCCATGTTGGTTCCGCCGTAAGCCTCGTCGACGGTCATGCCCAATACGCCAAGGGCTCCTAGTTTTGGCCAGAGATCCATGGGAAATGTGTTGCTCTTATCAATGTCACCCGCCCGAGGAGCCAGCTCTTTTTGGCAAAACTGATAAACCGTGTCCCGCAGCATATTGAGTTCTTCACTGAGACCGTGGTTTAGCGTGGGGTAGGGCGTATTCATGTCTAGATTCCGTCAGTGTGGTTCGTTAAATGGCTAGGTGCTCACTACCCATGGGCGCTGTCAGTTTTAATCGGGGCCGACCATAACCCGGTGAGACCCTTATTCGCGTTTACCCATCGAATCTTCAAGCGCGCTAGCAAGGTCTTTAGTCTGTTACTAACTCAGGTCTAAAATCCGATCAAAACGAGGGGTATCAGCGTCCATGCGTTCTTTGATGCTCAATTTTGATGCAGCGATCCATGATAACGCCAATGCCTGCAGAATTGGCACTATCGGCGGCTTCTGCATGTATGACACCCAGTTGCATCCAGATAAGTTTGGGCTTAAGTCTAATAGCCGCAGCAACGGTGGAGGGCACCCTGTCAATGCGCTGAAAAATGTTGACAATATCAATGGTGCCAGGAATGTCAGCTAAGCTGGGGTAGCAGCGAAGGCCCTCAATGCTGTCACAGTTGGGGTTGACGGGAATGATGTCATAGCCCTTGTCGTGCAAATAAAAACTGGCCCTGTAGCTGTCCCTGTCTTCACGATTAGAGAGCCCCACCACGGCGATTCGACGCGGTTCTGACACGGTCCATTCAATCCATTTTTCCTGACTAATAGTCGCCGGCACACTGGCCCCTCGTTATTGAATTTGCATCGCTGTCTTTATTGGAATTCTAAATTGAGGGCCCGTGCATGGACACAATAAAACACATGGAACCCCACAGTGCCCTCAAACTCCAGTGTGTTGATAATAAGGCACTCGATTTGGTTCCTTGATCAGATTCTCCCCGTGCTGGTGTCTAGGTACTTTGAGACCGGCTTCTCAGGGCTTGCAGTCTAGATTCCATTTGACTGAAGTCTGCTTGCTCCAAATAAGCAATGCCCCGGGCACCCTCTAGTTCAAGGGCATCTCCCAGCGCTAATAAATCTCCGTCGTTCATGAGACTTCGCATGGCTGAAATAGTCTGCGGATTTGATTCGGCAATTTGCTGTGCAGCGGCCAGCGTATCTACGATCAGCGTGTCTGACGGACACAGCTTGTTTACCAGCCCCCAAGCCATGGCGGTCTCTGCGTCAATAAAGTTGCCTGTTAAGCTCGCTTCGCGGGCGCGGTTAATGCCGATTAGGCGTCCTAGCTTTTGCGAGAGGCCCCAACCCGGTAACAGGCCCACACGTGCATGGGTGTCGGCAAAGCGTGCATTTTTTGTGGCGTATAGAAAGTCACATGCGAGGGCGAGTTCAAACCCGCCGGTCACGGCCGGTCCATTAATGGCGCCGATAATGGGTTTTCCGCAGTTTCTCAAGGCTCTCACCATGGGTGAGTTAGTACCCATGCCACCGTCCTTGAGTACACCTGGGTTTGCTGTGAGCTCCTTCAGATCTACCCCAGCACAAAAGGCCTTTCCGGCGCCGGTTAAGACAATGACATGCACCGACGTGTTGGTCGCAAGTTCGTCAAATGTGCGCACAATAGCGGTGCTGAGATCATGATTTAGCGCGTTATAAGCTTCAGGCCTGTTTAGAGTGACTAGAGCTACGGTTCCGTGATACTCAACGATGATAGGTTGGTGTTGTGTCATATTTTGGCCATATTCCTACTTGAGACAAAGGGCGACTGTGTATAGCATGTCGGAATCAAAAAAATAACGCTTGGCACCAAAAAAGCAACACTAAGCTAAAAATAACGAGTGTATTGCTAGATTTCCCAAAAAACACACAAAGAGGTGATTTTTCATGCTGTTTTCCAATAAACGCTTGCCCTTAGCGGCAGCTATAACGGCCTTCGTTGCTGCGACACCTGTCGCGGCGCAACAACTGGAAGAAGTGATCGTAACCGCTCAGAAACGCGCGGAGAACCTTCAGGATGTACCGATCTCCGTGAGCACGGTGGGCGCTGAAAAAATCCAAGACAACACGATTTTTAACTTTTCCGCATTGGCCGACTTTGTGCCCAGCCTGCACATCGCAGAAGCGTCGGTAAATACCAATATTTATATGCGCGGTATAGGTTCTGGTAACAACCGGGGTTTTGAGCAATCGGTTGGTATGTACCTCGATGGTGTATACCTCGGTCGTGGACGTCAGTACCGCTCTGCCTTAATGGACGTCGAGCGTGTCGAGGTGCTGCGTGGCCCCCAGGGCACTCTGTTCGGTAAGAATACGGTTGCTGGTGCGATTAACATTACCAGCGCTTCCCCGGTGCCCGGAGATGAGGCACAGGGTGAAATTAACGCCTCCATCGAAGAAAACGGTGGACAAATTTACGAGGGGTATATTCAGGGCGGAACCGATACCTTTGCTGCCCGTCTGGCCCTGCGTTATCGCGAGACCGACGGCTATGTTTACAACGCTTACCTTGAGCAGGATGAGGGCGCCCTCGACGAAACCGGTGGTCGTCTGACTTTGGTTTGGCAGCCTAGCGATACGTTCTCGGCAAATATGAAGTACACCAATATGCAGCGGGAACGTGATGGTGCAAACAGTGCAACCTGGAGGTTCCTCGACCCCGACCAGCGAACCCAACAGGTACCAAATAGATCTGCGTTTGCCGGCATTGCTTATACGTTAATGGACACGTTTTTCCCTGATTTTCCATCAGTGGCGGGGCAGGACTTTACCACTTACAAAGATAACAACTGCGGCCTCGATAAGTCTTGCTCTTCAGCGGGCATCGGCTACAAGCCAGACAGCTATGACGATGAGATAGAAAACTTCTCATTAAATATGAACTGGGAGCTGGGTAACGGCACTTTGACATCGGTCACGGGCTGGGCTGGTTATAAGTACAACGACGATGTCGACGTCGACTGGCTGCCGTTGCAGTTTATTGACCGTTCCGATATCCACGATTTCGAGCAGTTCAGTCAAGAAATTCGTTGGGCCTCAGACATAGGCGATCGATTCACCTATACCGTGGGTGCCTATTATGATGAGAACGAACTGGACATGGAGGGCCAAGTGGGTATTGATACCAACTTTGATGGTTTGTTTCCTCAGTTTGCGCAAGTGGCTTTCGGAGCTCCCTTTCCCAACTTGCTAACGCTGCTGACGGGCGGTGCTTACGGATCGGATCAAATCAGCCGTAATCATAATTTCAATCAAGAGACCGAGTCATGGGCGGTGTTTGCTCAAGGTACATTCGAGATAACCGACAGCCTTCGGGTAACCGGCGGTCTTCGCTATACCGAAGAAGAAAAAGATGCCCTGTCCAGTCAGCGACTGGGTGATCAAAATTGCGCCTCAGATCCAAACCGGACCGAGGCCAAGAGCATCAGCATGACGGGCGCCTGCCCTGAGGGATACAACTATTTCCTTGATATTATTCAAGCGCAAAACTTTAATACCTACAACAAGGAATGGGCTGGCAGCCGTAAAACAGATGATCTGTCACCATCGCTTAACCTGCAGTGGGATATGGGCGACGCGTCCATGCTGTATGTGAGCTGGTCTCAAGGCTTTAAGTCGGGTGGCTTTAGTGCGGCAGATGACGGTGAGCCCGGTGATTTCTCCGTGGCACAGTTACCGCCTCCCGGTGGCTTTGTATCTACGGTCCCTAACGCTGATTTCGAGTTTGATGATGAGTCGGTAGACGCCATTGAAATTGGTGGTAAGCACGAGTTCCTCGACGGTCGTATGCGTTTGAACTGGGCCGCTTTTTATTCTGAGTATGAAGACCTGCAAACCACGATCTTCAAGGGCGTAGGTTTCTCAGTGAAGAACGCTGCGTCATCTGAAGTTCAGGGCTTTGAGGTGGATTGGCTGATGCAAATTACGGACAGCTTGCGTCTGGGCGTTAACATGGCCTACCTTGATGCCACGTACGGTGACTTTGTCGATGGTCCTTGTGATGCTATTCAGCTCGATCAGAACTCTTTGTGTGGAACTCCAGTAGGTATTGCTCAGGGTTCTCTCAACGACTTGACAGGTGTTAATACACTCTACGCATCAGACTGGAGTGGTAACGCATTTATTGATTACCGCAGACCGTTGGGTGGTATGGAGCTGTTTGCGGGTGTTGATATGAACTACCGCAGTGAGTTCTCATCAGCCGGCGACAACGACCCGTATGATTTAATTGATGATTACACCAAGGTAAACGCTCGAATTGGTTTAGGTGGCGAGCGCTGGGAGTTGGTGGCTTACGGTCGTAACATCTTCGATGAGGTTGCTTACCAGCAAAGCTTCGACACGCCAGTTTTGGCAGGTAGTCACACCCGCTTTATGGAAGAAGGTGCTGTGTTCGGTGTGCGAGGAACCCTGCGCTTCTAAGCACGTTCTAAGAAAACATAAGCCCGCCATTTGGCGGGCTTTTTTTTGGCCGTCGGTTGGTGGTGACTGGTGAAGTACTGATGCCCGCAAATGGGCTCAGCAATCCGCCACTACTGGGTGCACGACTGCAGCAATATCCACTGCGGTGCCCCCTGGCTGTTGTAAATTGCCGCGTGCACGGCTTTTGTTAACTGCCAGAGCACTGAAGTAAACAAGGCGATCTGTGGTTGAGAAAGCGGTAGAGCGATAACGTTTTATAAAGTATCGGCAAGGCAGAGCTGGCAGGGCTTAGAGGCCGTCTGCTGAATTTGGGGCGTTGGCGTAGGAGTCAATCCCTCGGGGCGAGATTCAGCTGTAGGGAGTAGGGCGTCTACGGGTTGTTGCCCCCAGACGCCATTGGATGCCGGTAGGGCCTTAGCTCAGCGTGTGAGAGAGGATCCAGAATGAACTGCCGGCGTAAACACCTAAGGTTGAAAACATGCCTAGGGGTCGACAGATTGCTGGCCCAGCCCCGGTGATGCCGACATAGTGCAAGCAGCGCCCAACCACTAATAAAGCACCCAGTGTGTGCAGCCACGTAGAGCTGGCACCAAGAATTTCCATCACTATTAGCAATATCACCGCCAGAGGCACGGTCTCAATGAAGTTACCTTGCCCGCGGTTTAGTTTAATTAGCGTGTTGTCCTTACCATCACCGATGTCGATACTGTTTTTAACGCGATATAAACCTACGCGCAGTGTGAAAGGTATGAAGAGCACTCCAAGTACAGCAACATACATTGGGGTAATCGATAACAGGCTCATGCTGGGCATTTCCATTATTTAATCCTCTAAGGTCTGGTCTCAGCAAACCCTAACATCTCAGGATTAGGCTGTGGTATCAAGGAGCGGCACCGCAAGCGAACTCGGTCCCAAGTTGCCACTCCTAGCAAATACCATGAAAAGATTGGGAGTAGCACGACGTTATTATCTACCACGTGCGGGCGTACAGTCATTCTTTAATCCGCACGATCTGGGGGTAATGAGAGTAAAGGGGTTTTGGTTGGGGCCGGTAAACTACGGGGAGACGCCAACGCTCAGAAATAGACTTAAGGGTAAAGGCCACTACAGACTTAGAGCCATCCCTGAAGCCACACTGCTGGGTCTTTTAACGTTGTCCACTCAATGCCAAAGCAGCGATTAGACATAACCGCATTCAACTCACATTCGATGACGAGGCCTTCCTCATCAAACACCACGCGGCTCACGACAAAGTGCTTTTCTTTGTTGATGGGACTGATTGCAGTCCATTTGCTGTTCAGTAATTTTTTGGGATTAATTTGATGCATAGCGATTGACTGGATGTCAGGTTACCTTGGGTGATGAGCGCATAAATGAAGGCAGGTTTATGATACGAGTTCTGAGTCTAGAGCAGTTAAAAACGGCGAGTAGACCTTCGACGAAATCGTCTTGGAACTCATGTTCCAAAGCAATTGCCCTTGCGATTTCAGTGCGTTTGGCGCGGGGTGATACGCTCGTTGTAGAACAAGGAGTCATCCTAAGCCCGCATTACGCCGAACTGTTAGGCGTTTCTGTGCATTTTGTGTTGCCAGCTTTTCAAGCATTAAGCACGCGTATTAGCACTTTCATCGCGCTGATCACGCAACCATGTGCGGCGAATTTTACCGGCCTCATTGCGCGGTAGTGTTTCGACCAGTTCAATGGTCCTGGGAACCTTATAGCTGAGTAATTGTTCCCGACAGAGGTCCATGACCTCTAGCGATAAGGCCTCGTTGTGGCCGTCTGCTAGGGGTTCCACGACGGCATGAACCCGACGCCCCAGGTCGTTATCTTGCAGGCCTATGACGGCAGCATCACAAACCTTTGGATGCTGTGTAATCACGGCTTCTACCTCTGCAGGGAATATATTTGAGCCGCCCGAGATAATTAAGTCCGTGCGTCGGTCGGCCAGATACAGATAGCCCTCGCTATCCAACCAACCGAGATCCCCGACACTGGTAAAGCCCTCACGAAGGTTTTCAAGGGGTTTGGAGCCCAGGTATTCACAGGGAGGAGGAGCGCCTGCGATTCGGGTGAAAATTTCTCCCACCTCGCCGTTGGGTAGCGGCTGTCGATCTTCATCTAAAATTAGAATTTCTGTGCCAATGCCCTTGCCCACACTACCTTTGTGCTGCAGCCATTCATTGCCGTCAATAATCGTCAGGCCATTGGCTTCGGTCGCAGCCCAGAGTTCGAACACACGCTCGCCCCCAAGTTTGTCGATAAAGCCCTCTTTGGCCCAGGCAGGGCAGGGGGCCGCCAAGTGCCAAACAACACGAACGGATCCCAGGTCCCTTTGCGGCCAATCGGCTTCTCGCAACATACGCTGCATCATAGTGGGCACCAAATTGAGCACTGTGGGTTGATGCAATTCAATGAGCTCGAGACAACGTCGAGCATCAAATCGCTCATTGAGTAGCACCCGGCCACCGCGTAGCAGCATGTTCAATGAAAACCAGAACGGGCCGTTGTGATAAAGGGGGCCCGGCGAATACTTGAGGTCGCCGGGCTCGAACCGCATCAGCTGAGGAATGACTGGGTTGTCAGGGTCGAACAGAGCGTCGCCGGTAGTAAGAATGAGTTTGGGTTTACCGGTTGAGCCTCCTGAGGCCAATGCTTTGATCGGATTGCTTGGCCGATCGGGTAACACAGTGGCAATTGGGCCCCGATGGGCGAAGTCGTCTGGATTAAGGGTTGTTTGATCAAAAGATTGCCTGGAAATAATCATTTTTGGGTTGGCTAGATCAAGCAGCCCGTTCAGCTCAGCTTCCGGGAGTCGACTGCTGACGGGCATAGGCGTGCCGCCGGCTTTAAAAATGCCAACTGCCGCAATGAGAAACTGGTTCGAGGTAGGGAGGTGTATGGGGATTAAATCACCTCTGCCTACGCCTTGATCCAACAGCGAGACTGCTATGTGATCGGACCAATTTTTAAGCGCTTCTCGCGTTACAGTCTCGCTAGTCCCTGAGTTCATTGCGGTGGTTAGCAGGGTTTCCTCGGGTTTTATTGCAGCCAAGTCGTCGAGAATGGCCCCCAGGGTTTTGAGCGAGTCAGTCATAAATATCTCCGGATTCAGCTGGCCTGTCTAAAAGTTTTTGAAGTCTCTGCCTTGAGGATGAATTGCGGTTTTTTGTCCTTCGCGTGGCCGTTGTCATAGGGCAATAGCCATAGACTATGTTATTCGCCGATAGCATTGTATCTTTCACCCTGAGTTCTGGGTTTAGCCCCCCATAAAAAATTGTGCATTCGTGGAGTGAAGCCATTTGGATCCGTTGAGCCAGGCAGTTCTGGGCGCAGTTGTGCCTCAAGCTACGATGCGACACCGCAATCTGGCGCGTCTGACATTTATCGGTGCGCTGGCAGGGATGGCCCCCGACCTTGACGTACTCATTCGTTCAAACACCGACCCGCTATTGTTTCTAGAGTACCACCGTCAATTTACGCACTCGCTGCTTTTTATTCCTCTGGGCTCTTTACTTTGTGCCTTGGTGTTCTGGAAAACTATTGGGCGAGGTATTAACTTCTCCACGGTCTGGTTAGCGGCTTTTCTGGGTTACCTCACCCATGGCTTACTCGATGCCTGCACGACCTATGGCACGTTACTCTTGTGGCCTTTTTCAGATGCTCGTATTGCCTGGAACACCATTGCGGTTATAGATCCTTTATTTACGCTGCCTTTGCTGTTTGGCGTGGTCTGGGGCATGACTAAAAAATCAGTGTTGGCACCCCGTTTGGCATTTCTGTGGGCCCTAGTCTACCTTGGGATAGGTGCACTGCAGCATGACCGCGCTGTAATTATTGGCGAGGGTTTGGCAGAAAGCAGAGGGCATGTTGGGGTATCGGTATCGGCGAAGCCTACCCTAGGCAACCTGTTGCTCTGGAAGGTGATTTATCGGCATGAAGATCAATTCTGGGTTGACGCTGTGCGTGTTGGCACCGAGGTGCAGGTGTATTCGGGGGGGGCAGTTGCGGCATTCAACCCGGCGTTACATTTGACCTGGCTGCCCGAGGATGCACAGCAGCGAAAAGACTTAGAACGTTTCCGCTGGTTCTCTAACGACTACTTAGCCGTCGATGTGCAAGACCCATTGCTGATCGTCGACATGCGGTATTCGCTGCTGCCCAACGAGATTAAAGGTCTCTGGGGTATTAAATTTGACCCCAATGCGGGGGCTAATGCGCATGTGAGCTATGAAGTACAGCGCAGTGTCGACAGTGACCGCGCCAAAAGACTTTGGGCGATGCTATCGGGCAAGCCGCAGTAGGAGAAAAGGGCTCCTCGCGACGAAGCCCCTCCGCAAACAGTTTTCGAGTGCGACGCTTAAGCCGTCTCAGACTGGTAGTGTGCCATTAGAATTTTGGCGACCTCGGGACGAGAAAACTCCGGAGGTGGTGCCACACCCTCACTCAGCATCTCACGCACTTTGGTTCCTGAAAGGAGCACAAAGTCATCCTTATCGTGATCTGGTGCCTCGCGCATCATCACCACTTTGTTGAGTTTCTTTGACCAGGCGGTGTGATCGGCACTAAAGATTTCAATTTCAAGAGCACCTTCTGGCACCGACTCTGTGAAAATAGTTTGTGCATCAAAGGGGCCGTAATAGTCGCCAACGCCCGCATGGTCTCTACCAACGATCAGGTGAGTGGCGCCCATATTTTGGCGAAAGACAGCATGAAGCACCGCTTCTCTGGGACCGGCATATAGCATGTCAAAGCCGTAGCCGCTGACCATCACAGAGTTGGTGGGGAAGTACACGTCCACCATTTTACGAATACAGGCATCACGCACGTCGGCAGGAATATCGCCTGCTTTTAGCTTACCCAAAAGCATGTGCACAACGCAGCCATCGGCTTCGAGACGTTCCATGGCCATACGACAGAGCTCTTCATGGGCGAGATGCATAGGGTTGCGGGTCTGGAAAGCGACCACTTTGTTCCATCCACGCTGGCCGATGTCTGCTCGAATCTCATCCGCAGTTTGAAAAGTACCGGCAAACTCGGCACTGAAATAACTGAAGTTCAACACTTGAATTGAACCTGATAAGAGTTGGTTTCCCAACTGGGTAAACGTGCTCACGCCGGGGTGGCTGGCATCATCAGTGCCGAAGATTTGCTCGGCCATAGCGGCGATCTGTGCGTCGGTTACCGACTCCACATTGGCAACATCCTGTCTCTTATACACATCTGACGCTGCCGACGATATGCAGTGTGTAGA
>OJDG01000541.1_pt1 | contig 9898 bp, 8 predicted proteins | sample 1592411 | NCBI WGS metagenome assembly OJDG01 (sample SAMN05416759, study PRJEB24817) | seawater metagenome | isolation source: Sea water | place: Canada:Atlantic | collected 2013-07 | reverse complement strand
GAGATGTAGAGAGGTCTCGTGGGCTCGGAGATGTGTATAAGAGACAGCCTTCGCACCGATGCGAGTGGAGCCGGTAAATAGCAGGTGATCGAAAGGCAGTTCTGCAAATTGTTGACTAATATCGGCACCCCCGGTGACGACGGCGACTTCTTCTTCGGCGAAATAGCGGGGGACGACCTCTGCAAACAAGGCCGCTGTTTCAGGAACAAATTCCGAGGGCTTCAATAATGCTCGGTTACCTGCCGCCAGCGCACTGGTCAAAGGCGCTACGGTCAAGCCAAAGGGGAGGTTCCAAGCCGAAATGATGCCAACAACACCTTTTGGAAAGTGTCTGACCTGGCCTTTACCCCCCAAAAAATTCATGGGTTTGTTGGTTTTCCGCTTTTCAGGTTTCATCCACGCTTTTAAGTGCTTAATGGAATAGTCGATAGCTTCCACCTTCGACCCGAATTCTGAAAATAGACTGAATTCATAAGACCGTGCACCGTTGAACTCGCGTTTGGTGGTGTTGGCGAACTCCACTTTGTTTTCCAAGATCAGCGCTTTGAGTCGCTTTAGGCGGTCAATTCGTGTGGCATAGGTGACCTCACCCTCAGCACGGAATTTGCTTCGCTGCAGTTTGATCAATGCGTCTAGATCTTGTGTGTCCAATCCGGTGACGTTGTGGTGTTCAGCTGCGCCCATGGTTTCTCTCCGAGGTTGACCTGTTTGTTTTCTACTGATTGATTTGTTTTGGTTTGCCCGCAATCTTGATGCGATCAGCCGCTGAACATGCCCTCTGCACGTATGCCTTCTATGATGCGCGCTGCGTTTTTTATGAAGAGCGGTTCTGACGAAAAGCTGGTAATTAGGTGCTGAACATCCGTAGGCAGTTCTTCGTTGTCGAGTGCCGGGCTTTGGTCGGTTTGCGTCGCCCCGATTAGGAGCACCCCCATTGTTTTGACGACCTCTGTTGCCTGCCCTGTGCTCAATCTGAGTGCCGTGGACGTGACTTCTGCAACGGCCTCTACTTGATGTATGAACACGCGCTTTGACTCAATGAGCCGGGGAATAGATACGTTGTGCTCAATGACATGTTCAAGTCTTATGAGTAAAGGTAGAAAGACGCCATCGGCTTGAGTGGTTTTGTAGAGCGACTGGGCATACGCCTTGCTGGTCATCGTGTTGAATAAGGAGCCGATAAAAATTTGACTCCATCGGATCAAGCTTTGCTCATAAAGAGTTAAAAAGAGCTCTTCTCTGGTTTTGAAGTAGAGGTAGAGCGTGCCTTTGGCAACGCCAGACTTCTTGGCGAGTTGGGCCATAGAGAAAGCTTCATAGCCAACTTCTTTGAAATACATTTCAGCCGTCTCCAGCACGGCATGACGCCGCAGCGCTTTTTGTTCGCTGCTCCGCGCTCTGTGATTTATAGCGACGACTGCATTCATGAGTGTCTCTACCCTGTGGTTTCTGGGGTTGCGGTGCCAACCTCGAGGCGAGCTGTAAAATATTAAATGACCATCGGTCAACTATATAGCTGACCGATGGTCATTACAACCGTAGGTGGGGTCTTTGACTTGGCTGCGGCGACGGAGGGGGAGGTCTATAGCTCATACCGGTCGCGAGCGTCTAAAAGAAAGCAGATGACACTGGTAAACTTAGCTCTAGCGACATGGGAGCGACGCGCTAATCACACTTGGGCGGGTAGTGACACCCGCCCTGCAGCGCAAAAGGACACTCGGGGACAATAGATGGCAATCGATTTCGACAAGGAAATGGTCGGCACCGTAGAGGTGTCTGACAAAGATATGCTCGATATGGAGGCGCTCACCGCTTGGTTTGAGGCCAACGTTGAGGGATTTAATGGCCCGATCAGCTACACCAAATTCAAAGGTGGCCAATCGAATCCGACCTATAAGATTGAGACGCCGTCCACCCATTACGTCCTTCGCCGTCAGCCGTTTGGCAAATTGCTCCCATCGGCGCACGCGGTTGACCGCGAATATGCAGTGATGACGGGTCTACACCCAACCGGTTTTCCCGTGCCCAAAACCTATGGCCTCTGCGAAGACTCTGCAGTACTAGGCTCCAAATTCTTGGTTATGAGCATGGCTGATGGTCGATCACTATGGAATGGCGCCCTCCCCGGTAGGGAACCTGACGAGCGCCGGGACATCTACAATTCGTTGATCGACACCCTAGCCGACATGCACCTCAACAAGCCCGATGAGATTGGTCTTGGGGACTATGGCAAACCGACCGATTATTGCGCTCGCCAGATTGGGCGCTGGTCTAAGCAATACAAGCTCTCGGAAACCGAGCATATGCCCAAAATGGAGCGGTTGATTGAATGGCTGCCTGAGACCATTCCGCCACAGCATGGAAGCTCTGTTGTTCACGGCGATTATCGCCTCGACAATGTGATTTATCACAAGACTGAGCCACGCATTATCGCGGTACTCGATTGGGAGCTGTCAACGCTTGGCGATCCAATTGCAGACTTTTCATATCTCATGCTCAACTGGCTGCAACCTGCTGAAGGCCGTGCGGGCCTGCTTGGTCTGAATCTCGAAGAACTGGGCATCCCGTCGGTGCAAGAGGCGGTTGATCGCTACGTTGCGCGCACTGGTTTCCCCATGCCGCCAATGGAGTGGTATTTTGCCTACAACCTCTTCCGCGCGGCTGGCATTACCCAGGGCATTAAGAAGCGCGTGATCGACGGAACCGCGTCTTCGGCGCACGCAAAATCCATGAGCGATCGCGTCGCGCCTCTGGTAGATGCGGCTTACAATTTTGCGCTGCAGGCTGGAATGCACGAGTAAGGCACCCCGATAAACCATTCGATCAGCAATATGGGCTAAGCGAAATCAGTGCGTCTAAGCGCCGCTAGGGCGACCCTTCCCTGCGGGCGCGGGTTCAGCTTTCTGCCTGATCCCTGAATTGGCCGTAGATCACCGGTAATTTCAGACCCGGACTGGAGGAACAGGCTGCCCCTGGGGCTGGCTCATTCACAAGAACGGGTGGGTTTATGATTTGCTATAGACGGGCTGAAGAGATCGTACTAATCAAGCATCCTGCAGCCCGCGGTCATATCTGTGACCGCAAGCTCCAGATCGGCTGGCGTCAGCTTGACAGCGCTTTGCGCCAGTAGATCACCTAGCGCGCTGGCTTTCTTAGCTGTCATGTCACCATCATTTACCGCTTTGTCTATGGCGTCGCCGGCCTGCTTAAGCAATACCTTGATCTGCAGGATATCGGTGTTGATCGCTGCCGACTCGGCTGCCTGGTCCAAAGTGCTGGTATTGACGGCCCGCGCCTCGGCCGCGCAAATCGCGTCACGTGCCAGCAGGTCCAGGCGAATCGGTTTAAAGCGCGCAATGCCACCGGTAACATCCGGCGTTAAATCCGGATACATGGCCTTACCCACGGCCCGCCGTAAGGGTGAGTGTGCTACATATATGCTGCCATCGGCAGCCACGACGCTCATGGCCAGGGAATCCTCCCGTCCTTCGCTGAAGTAGCGCAGCTTCCCGGTTTTGCGATCCAGTAGGCCAATGCCCATATGCAACATGATTGTCCTGCCCAATAGTGACTTACCACCACCGATCATTACCACAACGCCATTTGCGGTTACGGTTGCCGTCAATGCGTTGGATTGCACGTCCACGTTGGCATAGCCGTCGAAGCCCGTTAGCTCTGCAGTCCAGGATCGGCTGCCGTTGTCGCCGTTGTCGATCAACTGGATCACGTCTTTGGCGGTGACCGCATACAGTTCATTGTTATCGGCTGCTACGGTGACAGAGCCCACCAGCGGCTCGCCCACGTCCACACGCCACACTTCCTCTAACTCGCTGTCCAGCGCGATAACATGGCCCTCGTTATCGGAGACATACAGGCGGTGTCCGTCGGCGCTGAGTGCCGGTGTTGACCCGGTGCCGCCCTGGAAGGTCTTGCGCTTCAATACCTGGAATTTTAGGTCGCCGTTACCGTCATCTAACAGGTCGAGAGCATAGATTGCGCCCAGTTCGGACCTGCCGTCTTCGGTACCATCTTCTGCGTCTGGCGCAGTGGCGGCCATGTAAACACGGCTGGTATCAGGATCGATACTGAAAAAGTTGGTCACCACACCGCCACCGCCATAGATGTAATTGACGGCGGATGAGAACAAGCTCAGGCCTTGATCGGTTTTGCCGAAGGCTTCGTCCATTAGTGGATCGACCCGGTTGAGAACAAATTTGGGTATGTTTGTGCCCTTGCCACTAATAGCGGGCGAGCCGGGTATTTGCCCGATAGCCGCTATCAGGTCACCGGTCTTGCGGCTGAAGGCAAACAATCCTCCTGCATTGGTAATCGACACCAGCGAATCTGTCGTCGGGTGATAGTTGAGGCTGTGAAATCTCTTTTTCCCCTTGTTGCCTGCGTCTTCAGCGGTAAGCGTTAGCCCTGTGGATTTTTGCCAGATCGTCGAGCCGTCGGGTCTTAAGGCCATGACGCGGTCATAGCCCACGATATAGATGATCTGCTCCCCGGGATTGTCCGGGTCGTTTAATATGAACGCCGGGCTGCTGGCCTGAATTTCGTCGTCGGCGGGTATGCTCCAACGTCTTTCACCAGTTTGGCCGTCTAGCGAAACCAGCACCACACGCTCGCCGTGGTAAAACTGTGGACTGAAGTAGAGATTGCCCTGGTTATCAAATAGGGGGCCATTGCCCACGAAGTACGCAGGTTCTGCCACCCAGTCCAGTTCGAACATCGGCGCGGCAACGCCCCAGACACTATCTGAATTGGCTACATCAACGTGAATGGCATGCCAGGCGGTTGGTTCGGGGATAACGTCGTAACTGTGCTGGGCCACGTCGCGCGCTCCCACAGGCTTCCATTCGGTTTTAGCCGGCGGGCCAAATACCCTGGGGTTGTGAGGACGTTGGTCAAAGAAGGTCTTGTACACCGCAAAGCCTGCGGCTGCGATCAATAGCAAAGCGATAAGTTTCCGGATATTCATTGTGAAAGGCCTTACGTGTTCTCTGACTGCTGTTTGGCCAGTGCTCTGCCGCAGAGCCAGAAGTGCACCGAGCCCCACAAGCCCGCCAGGGTAAAGTACGCTAGCGCCACGCCCAGAGCACTATCACCATGGTAAGGCGTGAGCAGGTCGCTCAACAAACCTACCAGCAGCGGGCCAAGGCCCATTCCAATGAGGTTGAGGCACAACATCAGGATGGCCGAGGACACCGCTCGCATTTGCACGGGGGATAGCGTCTGCACCATGGCGAGGGTGGGTCCTATGACGTAGTTAGCCGCAAAGCCCGGAATAATGAACAACACTATTGCCGTGACCAGGTTGTCCGCCAGTAAGCCGGCGATGAAGAAGGGCAGGGTGACAAAGGGAACGACGGCAAGCATCCAGATACCGTGTTGGAAGCCGCGATGGGAAAGGCGATCGAACCACCTGGCAAAGGCCAGTGCGCCTATTGCCCCCGGGATACCAAACACACCGGCCATTAGCATGCCGGTCTGGGACTGGCTGAGGTCGTGTGCCCGTATGAAAAAGGTGGGTAACCACTGGGTGAAACCGTAGCTCAACAGCCCCGCAACGACGGAGCCAGCAACCAGGTGGCGCATGGCGGGATTAGCCCACATGGTGGCTGCGCTAGTAAGAATGGGAGGGGGAGGCGGCGGTGTTTTTGTTTCAAAGGTTCCCCTCGCAGGCTCTTGCAATAATCTGGCCATTACAACGGCAAGTAATAAGCCGGGTGCACCCACGGATATCAGTGCAATGCGCCAGTTATAAGCCTCGGCGATAAGGCCGCCGCCCACAAATCCCAACATCATGCCCAGGCTTCCCCCCAGCATCAGGATCGCCATGGCAAAGGCCCTGCGCTGGGGCGGGAAGTAGTCAGCGATAATCGAGTGGCTGGCAGGATTCACACCAGCCTCGCCAATGCCCACGCCGATACGCAGTATCAACAGGCTGATGAATCCCGCCGCGAAGCCGCTCAAGGCGGTCATTATGGAGAATACAACCAGGCTGACAATGATGATCCATTTGCGGCTGTATTGGTCAGAAAGGCGTGCAATGGGCAGCCCCATGGAGGCGTAGAACAGGGCGAATGAAATGCCGCCGAGCAACCCTAACTGGGTATCGCTTAAACCGAAATCCGCTTTTATGTCAGGGAACAGTATCGACAGGATCATCCTGTCGCACATAGACAGAGTATAGGCCAGCATAAGCAGGGTCAGTGTCTTGCGTTGCCCCGGTAGAGGCAGACTGGCGGTGGGGACGGCGAAGCCGGACACGTTACTCACCTTGCCACTCGTAAGGCGTCTTTCCGCTGCCGTTGAGATAGGTGCGCATGGCACCGGCCGCGTCCTTCGAGCGCATGGTGCGATCGAAATGACGTTGCTCTAGCAAGAGTGCCTCTTCGAGCGGCAGGCGGGCCCCCTGTTGGATTGCTTGCTTGGCGGCTGTCAGCGCTATGGGTGATCGTCCCGCAATATCAACAGAAAACGCCTCAACTTCGTCTAGGAAGCAGTCCACGGGGTAGGTCCTGTGTACAAGACCCTTTTCCAGGGCCTGGGCGGGAGTGAGAAGCTTGGCGTGGAGAATCAGGTCGAGGGCCTTGGCTGTTCCAAGGAGCCGGGCGTAGCGCTGGGTGCCACCGGCGCCCGGGATGATGCCGATGGACGTCTCGGGTAGGCCGACACGGTACCGGCCTTCAGCAAGGAGGCGAAAATCACAGGCCAGGCAGAGTTCGAAGCCGCCGCCTGTGGCGGTGCCATTGATGGCCGCGATAGTGATTGCTGAGATCTGCTCAAGACGTAGGCACAATTGATGCATTTCGGAGAGCTCAGGTTCGCTCTCGCCGCTGGTAATAGTCTGGCTGTCGGTTTCTATATTGCGTTGTGCAGAGTCGGAGAGTTCCCCCACCTCATAGTGTGCGATGAAGACCCCGTCGCCAGCGCCGGTGAATACCAGTACGCGTACGGACCTGTCAGACTCAATGTCGTCCAGCAGTCGGTGAATCTCGCTGACTCCACCCGCAGTGAGTGTTTGTGTGGGTGGGTTGGAGAGTGTGCAGGTGACAATATGGCCTTTACGGGAAACGTTGAGGTAGCGATGGTTCATGTCAAGACACCTGCTGCCGATAATCGGCTGTGTTCTCGAGTTCCAGGTTTGAAAGGCTCTGCGGGTATTCGATGCCCAGTGTTTCGGTGAATCGTGTCTTCATTAGATCTCTTCTCAATGTATTGGAGCCTCATCCCAAAATCCGCGCTCTTATAGAACGCAGCACTCGTTCAAAGACTCCTTTCTTGTCGTATGAAGGGTTTTTATCAGCAAACTGTATGCGCGCATTACTTTTCATCATGCTGAGATATGCGGCTGGAAGGAAGCGCTTCAGTCGCCAGATGGTTCTATCGCTAAAGCGAGTCCCGGCAAGTATATAATGCTTGCCTTTGCGGGAGCGGTTGTAAACGGTTGCCGCAATACTCTCTGCGGTAATGCCTGTTCCGGCATGCAGTTTAGCCGCCACTTTTGCTGCGTTAGGGTCGTTACTGCGCATACCTTTAGCCAGGTTGCTCTGAAAGAACGTAGGGCATACAACTGACACTTTTACCCCATAAGGATCGAGCTCACTCAGCAGCCCTTCCGAGAAAGCCACCATGCCTGCCTTGGAGACGTTATAGGCCGACATGCTCCCCATATGTAATAGCCCGGCCATAGAAGCTACATTGATAAGGAGCCCTTTGCTTTCTTTCAGCAGGGGCACGCAGACATGGCAGCCTTTCACGGCCCCCATTAAATTGATGTCCACAGTCCACTGAAAGTCTTGCATCGAAAACGTATCAATATCGCCGCTCGCCCCCACGCCTGCGTTATTGACCAGGGCATCCAGCCCTTGCCAGCGCTCGGAAATTAGAGCGACCAATTCCTGCCATTGGGTATCACTGGTGATGTCCAGGTGCTGGAAAAAACAATCGCTCGCATACTCCTCGTTTAGATGGGCGGCAATCTTGATTCCCTCCTCATCCTGGATATCAGCAATACAAACGGACCAGCCCTCCCTGGCATACTTCTTCGCCAGGGCCAGCCCCAAGCCGCTTGCGGCTCCTGTAATAAGAATACGTTTCATCTAAAAGGCACTCCGATATTCGTCACAGAACAGTCTGAGCAATCGGGATTAAGGCCTGAAAGCCGGCGTTGAATAGTCATAGATCAGATGGCCTCTTCATGCGATAGGCAACATGAAACGGCAGCAATAGCAGCAGTGTTAGCCGAAGTACCAACATTGCGTCGCGCTGCTTTGGAAATATTGTTATCCGCATTCTTGAAGCGCGACAGTTTACGCTTTAGTAGTGCACCCAGGTGTATCATTTGCGGCCAAATCGAGATTGGCCGAATATGATTATATTGAACTTTGGACGCTCAATATAATTGGGTCTCCAGTTTGCTGAAAGCAGTCTCAGAAAAGACTAGCCGGGATCATTCAAGATGAAATTTTTCCAAGTCCTGAAGTTGTTGTCGAAACCGAAGTTGTTGTCCAAAATCAAGAACTCGAAAAGTTCGGACACCGGTAGCCCTTTTGTCAAAAGTTACAAAGACTTGATGGCAGGGGGTAGGCCGACGGCTGATTTTTACAATGACGAAATGATGAACCTGTTTTGGGAAACCACTCCGGAGGCGATTGCAACGTTGTTGCCGCCCCCACTAAAACCAGCTTCAAAACCTGTGGTGGCTGCGTTTATTGCATACTATCCCGAGACCAACTTCAGTGTTCCGTACCACGAATCGTCTATCCTCATAAGAGCAAGCTATAAGGGCGAGGAAGGATTTTATTGCCTGTCCATGCCGGTAGACGATGATATGGCGATGGCGGGTGGACGCGAAACTTGGGGCTACCCGAAGAAAATGGCAAATTTTTCGTTTTCGCGTGAAGGCGACACAGTGACTGGGTTTACAGAACGCCACGGCATTAAATTCATGCAGGTTAAGGCCAAGCTGACGGGCAAGGTTAATAACGGCAATGCTGCACTAGATGAGATTCTCGGGCTGGGAGTCAAACCTGACGGCGAATTTTCTGACAAGATCTATCTGTTTAAACACTCTCACTCGCCGGTAAAAACTGGAATATTTGACTACCCTCCCTTGCTGGTCGAGGGACATACCCGATTTAGACCAAAGACGTTTACCTGGGCAGAGACAGAAATAGAACTTACACCGTCGGAGTATGATCCCTGGCAAGAAGTCCCGGTTGAGCGCATGCTGGGCGGGTTTTATACGGTTGGTGATAACTCAATGTTACACGGGCGCGTGCTGCAGAAAGTCAATGAACTTGAATTTCTTCCATACTCTTTCTTGAAGTATGAATTTGACCAAAACAGAATATGATCACTAGTCGAGTTTTTAACCCCAGATCGCTTGTCGAAACGACAGCAACCCTGTGAAAAAGGGCTTTACTCAAGGCGATGCCTGCTGCCGATAATCGGCGGGCGTGGTCGAATTCCACCGTTGGAAGGCTCTATGGAAGTTGGTGGCTTCGGCGTAGTTCAGGAGATCTGCTATTTCCACGACGCTGAGTGATGTTTTACGCAGATAATTCCGGGCAAGCGTGTTCTTGATGTCATCGAAGATTGTCCGGAAATCTGTTCCCTCAGCCGCCAGGCGGCGCCTTAGAGTTCGCTCGGTAACGTGTAGTTGTTCTGCGACTTCAGAGATCCTGAGAAAATTTCCGGCTGAATGAACGAGTAAGCGGCGCACGATAGCGGCGGTTTCATCGACCTCTGTCATTCCGCTGACTAATTCCTCGCACTGCTGACTGAACAGTACGTTAGTCGTTGGGTCTCCGGTTCTTACTCGTTGGCGCAACCAGTCATTGGGTAGAAATATCTGAGAGTGTTCCTGATCGAACTCAATGGAGTGTGC
>OJDG01000539.1_pt1 | contig 9902 bp, 10 predicted proteins | sample 1592411 | NCBI WGS metagenome assembly OJDG01 (sample SAMN05416759, study PRJEB24817) | seawater metagenome | isolation source: Sea water | place: Canada:Atlantic | collected 2013-07 | reverse complement strand
TCGTCGGCAGCGTCAGATGTGTATAAGAGACAGTATTGATATAAAGAGGTAAAGCTGCATTTTTAATCATTAGCTAGAGATCACCATAAAATTTAAAAAGTTAGGGCGGGCAATAAATTGCCAACCCAATCTATTAAAAAAAATTAAAGCTATAACTTCAACTGTATACCTAGCTTAATCGTTTCTGTGGAACTACTACCAGTTTCTTGATCACCAAAGTAAATTCCAACACGTGCGCCATGGCCGTTAATTAAAGAAGTTAAGCCAACATCGACACGAGTAGTATCACCACTGTTGTCATCTGGAGAGAACTCTTGATAACGAACGCTTGCTTGAAGACGGCCGAGACCAAATATACCATCAGGCATGTAGGCTACTGAAACCATAGCTGCATCACCTTCTTTAGACGCTGCACCAAATTCATCATAATCATACAAAGCAGCTTCTACAGTCGCCACACTGCCATCCGCAAGATTCTTCTCTAACAAGAAATCAATATTAGATGCTGAAAAATCTGTTGTGCCACTCACATCACCAAAAGCATCAGATTGTTTCATAAATGTATAGCCAATGGTCATAATGTCCTTTGAACCCAAGTACGTACTTCTTGTGAGGTAACCTTCTTTATCCAAGAAACTATATGCAACTCGACCGGAAACAGACTCTGTGTCTTTAGGAACTGTAGCATCAGCTTTACCGCCAAACATACCCAAAGAATAATCTAGCTGGCCACCAGCTGCAGAACCAATAATGGCAAAACCATCATCTCGACCACCCTTTTTAGGAATTGGATACCGTGAAGCAACACCAGGATATTGCCAAGTCGGTAAATTATAAGACCCACTCAGATTAGACCGATCACTTGGCGGAATAAAACGTCCTGCCCAAAGTTGAATATTGTCTGCAAGCTTCACTTTTACTAAAGAATCAAGCATTAGCATATCGCCGTCTTTGTGTTCAGTTTGAAGTTGGAAACCAATTGTGTCGGTTACATTGGCTTTCATATAAAAACGCGCGCTGTGAATACTAGTACCAAATGAATCACTATCACCAGAATCAGTATCAGTATCTGCAACCTCTACACGAATACTTCCGCCAAAATTGATTGATGTTGTATCAGATACCTTTAACTTAGCGCCAGCAAAAGAATCACTAGCTAAAAGCAAAGCACCACCTGCTATAAATATAGATTTAAACCATGTTGATTTCATTACTCTTTCCTCTCATAAAAATGATAAATTGATAAAAAATTACTCATTGATAAGGCCAGCATGATGGCCTAAAAATAAATCGTTAGATTGTTGCCACTGTTGCCCCAAAGTCATTAGTGAATAATCACTTTTAGCAGACCCAATAAAACACACACCAAAAGGCAGCCCATCTGCTCTAATGGCCGAAGGCACTGCTACCGCCGATAAATTCAAAATATTGACAAAATAAGTGTAATAACCCATTTGCGTATTTAAATTAACTGGATTCGCCTTGACTTCAGTAATTGGATAGATGGTTGGCGCCGTTGGAACCATCATGAAATCGATACTCGCAAACAACTGTCTTGCCACTGCCTGAAGCTCAGTGATTCGATAATATTCATGACATAAATCGACTGCCGAAAATTGTTTCGCTTTTTCAACAATAGCTCTCACACTTGGATGAATATCGTTTGAATCATCCTGTAAAAAAGGCTCAATTGACGACAGCCGCTCAGCCAACAATGGACCATCAAAAAGCATCCGACCTGCCTCTAAAAAGAGTGAATAATCAACGTCAACTAGTGTTGCACCCAGGCTTTTCATCCTAGAAACTGCCTGTTCAAAGCATTCCTGAGCCTGAGTATCGCCAAAAAACTCAAGATACTCTGGTGCAGGGATACCAACAACTTGCTCAGACATGGGTTTATCTTGAGCTTCAGGTAAAACCGTAAAATTAGATAAAAACGGATCACTAATATCTTCTGTTAATCCCTGTTCAAATACAGCTTTCGCATCATTACAGGACAAAGCAAAAATCGGCATACAATCAAATGATCGATTGGCATACACCATGCCATCGGTACTAAGAACCCCTGGCGTAGGCTTAACACCAACAATATTGTTTAAGGCTGCCGGTATGCGACCTGATCCACCCGTATCACTGCCCAATGCAAAACTCACTAATCCTGCTGATACTGCTACGGCTGATCCAGAACTAGAGCCACCTGGGATATACTTTGGATTAAATAAATTAACTGGATGCTCGGGGCTTCTAACACCCACTAAACCCGTAGCAAATTGATCCATAGTATTTTTCCCGATCAATATTGCACCTGCATCTTCAAGCCTCTTAACTACAGAGGCGGTTTCTTCAGGAATAAACGAAATAGAGGGGCAGCTGGCAGTGGTTGGCAATCCCTCAATATGGATATTATCCTTCACACAAAAAGGAATGCCGTATAGGGGTAAAGACGCGGCATCCATATCCATCAAATCTTTGGCCCTTTGCACAACATCAGATTGCTCTAGCAAAAAGGTCCAAACACCATCATTACCGCGCACATCAATACGTCTTAAAACCTCATTTACCACATCGATAACACTAAAATAGCCATTTTTATAGCATTCATTTAGCGTCTCAAAAGATAGGCTTAAGTTTTCAATTTGGGGATTAGAATTCATATTGATCGCTTACTAATAAATAACTCAATGGGCAGGTAATCAAAGACTACCTGCCACATCAGTTATTTATTTAGTGACTGCCTCCAAGTAATCGGTAACAATGAAATCTGACATTTGCTTAGACGAAGCCTCACGAGGAAGACGCTTTTGCTCATGCAAGAAGTTACCTGTAGATACTAATGTCTTAACAAAGCCACTCTTTTTAGAGCCATCGCCTAAATACTGCTGAGTTAATTGTTTTTCACATGGAACCATTTCTGTTCCTTTCATCATGCGAGTCGCATCGTCCAAAGAAAGCTCTAGCTCTTTAGCAATAATTTTTGCAGTTTCAGCGGGATTATTCAGCCAGAAATCAATGCCCGCACATTCAGCTTTAACAAACTTATTAACGTAATCTGGGTATTTTTCAGCAAAATCATTCATTACAACACCCACATCCCATGTCGGGTAACCACGAGCAGCCATAAGGCCAGATGTGGTAAACAGATGACCATCGTCTTTAAGAACACGACCTAAAGCTGGCTCCCAGAACCATGCAGCATCAATATCACCACGCGACCATGCCAAAGCAATATCATTCGGTCTTAGATCGATAATATCCATAGAAGCCGGATCAATTCCTTCATCAGCCAAAGCATTTAGAAGTAAGTAATGAGTTGTAGAACCAAAGGGTGCAGCAATTTTCTTGCCCTTAAGGTCACGAAAGTTTTTGATATCTGCCGACGTTCTAACCGCAAATGCCTCAACATAATCCAACATATTAAGGACCATAATGCCCTTAATAGGTAATTCTCTAGTCACACCAATCGCCGTTGGCGGATTTCCTAGACCACCAAAATCCACCTGATTGCCTGCAATCGCGCGAAGCATGTCACCGCCACCACCGACTTTAATGTAATTGATTTTTACACCTGGCATTTCCTTCTGAACTAGCCCAAGTGACTTTGTCACTAACTGAGCATTCACCAGATTAAGATAACCAACTGTTACTTCTTTTGGCTTCGCAGCAAAAGAATTTGATGCCATAAATAGCATGCTTAGTACCACAATAAATAACGCGTATTTCTGTTTCATAGTTCCACCTTTGGTTTAAAAATTAAAAAAATTAAAAAAATTTGATATCAATTAACTACTTCGTTCGCATACGATTTGCCCGAGTCCAAGGCATCATGGCAAACCCAATGCCACGCATCACCAGATCCAGAGTAATTCCAGTTAATCCAAGTACAATCAATCCCATAATCACAATGTCACTCAGTAAAAATTTAGCGGCATCCCAGATCATCCAGCCTATACCTGCAGAGGCAGCGACAATTTCAGCTGCAACAAGCACCGTATAAACGAAACCTAGTGAAATGCGCATACCCGTTAAAATAGTTGGCCCAGCACCTGGAAGGTAGACCTCGCGAATTAAATCTGAACGAGAGGCTCCAAGTGACTTAGCCGCTAAGACAAGCGTTGGATTGATGTCTTTCACCGCCTGAATAGTCGCAATAATGATGCCTGGTAGACCCGCCAAAAATAGCAGAGCCAGCTTAGAGAGTTCGCCAATACCTAACCACATAACCAATAAGGTGTAGAGCCCTAAGGGAGGGAGTGGTCTGTAAAATTCAATAAACGGATTAAAAATTGCGTGTGTGGTTCGCGAAATACCCATAGCGATACCAAGAGGAATACCCACCAAACAAGCAAGCAAAAATGCCGCTAGGATTCTATAAAGGCTGGTACCCACATGCTCGAACAGAGTTGAGCCCTGATACCCATCAAATAGGGTCTCAACAAATGCTTTGTAGACAGCATCTGGGCCCGGTAAAAATAGTGGATTTGCCAATCCTGTAGCAGTCACAAAAGTCCAAGTAAAAAGCATAAACATGACAGACAGAAACGAAATACTTAATCGCTTATTCGACTCTTGCTTGAACCAACGCTTAACACTGTCCGCAAACCCTAGAGTGTTTAAGTTAGATTTTTCATTAGCTGATAATAAATTATTTTTCATAGCTAATTACTCTGCTTCCGATTCAGCGACACCCAGTAAATGCATAATGGTTAATGCAAATATCTTGGTGGCAGCTGTTGATTTAGTAATTGAGATACTCTCATTGACCGGAGCCCAGCCATCTTCACCTGAACCGAAGGTCACCGCATTAACACCCGCTTCACGGAAACGGATTGTGTCATTAAAGGCATTCTTTCTATTGAGAACAGGCTGTCCGCCAAGAATCTGCTTATACGCTTTAGCAATAGATATATTAGGTTCTTCAAGCTCAGGAACAGGTTCAGTGCCACAAACAAATAACGAATCAGGCACCTGTCTAACACTAAACCCAGCTGAAGAATGATCCTTTAGAAAATTACTCACGGTATGAGATACATCATCAATAACTGAATCAATACTCATGCCCGGCAAAATACCAACAACTGCCAGTGTTAAGATGCAACTATCAGGTGAAAACTGCATTTCACCTTCCAAACCGCCTCTGATTCGAACAACACAGACACAGGGTGGCGTATGACCCATAAAATCTGTTGGTTCATGGGTAAAACTCATTTTATTCAATGGGTCCACAAGCCCAGATGCTAAGGTAATGGCATTTAACCCAGTGTCAGGCCTCCAAATATGTGACTTAACACCTGTAACAGTAACCTCAACCAAGCAATTACCGGCATTTGCAGTAGAGATATTCATACCCCAATCTTCAGAAGAGCCACCCCATGCCGTAGGCTCAGCAGTGATAGAATAATCAGGCTTTAAGCCAATAGTTTGAGTCATATACATAGAACCATGAGGACCATTCTTCTCCTCATCGACCGTGTAACAACAAATCAAATCACCCTTTAGCTGAACACCCTCATCAATCAAAGCCTTTACTGCAAGTAGTGAACATGCAAGATTACCGCGAGTATCCGAAGTGCCACGACCATACAACCAATCACCATGACGGGTTGCCTTAAAAGGATTCTGATCGCATTTGTCCCAACGCTCTGGCTCGACGGCAGGATAAGTATCCAAGTGGTCATTCAACATCAAAGAAGGCCCATTACCAGTGCCTTTCAAATGACCTATGATATTAGGTCTTCTAGGCTGTGATTCGTACTTTTCAACTTCAAAACCCATAGCTTCGAGTTTTCCGGCGACAAAAAGAGCAATAGCCTCCTCTTCGCCAGCAGGAATATCCGGATCCAAAGGGTTAACAGAATTAGGCTGGCCGGTACGAACCATTTCAGTAGTAAGTTCAAGCCATTCAGCTTCATCAACTCGCGCAATAATCCGATCTTCAAGCGCAGTAAGGGCGTTTTTCTCAAGTTCCATAGAAAACAAATCTCTTTAATTAACGTTAAAATTAGTGTTGGTTTTGTAGCTCAAACGCCTTGATACTCTCAGCACGAATAACCTCTAAACATTGTCTCTTAAGATCCATAAATTCAGGGGTGGTTGATAATTCTTGAGTTCTAGGCCTGGGTAAATTATTTTCAAACTCAGCGACAATTCGCCCAGGGTTTGAACCCATAACCACAATTTTGTCCGCAAGAAAAACAGACTCATCGACGTCATGAGTCACAAACACAACCGTAGTGCCAAACTCACTCCAAACATCAAGTAAACTTTCCTGCATAAAAACTCGCGTTTGAGCATCAAGTGCACCAAAGGGCTCATCCATCAGAAGCACACTGGGCTGGGTTGCTAAAGCTCTAGCAATACCGACTCTCTGTTGCATACCTCCAGATAGCTCAGCGGGGTAATGGTTGCGATACTTAGAAAGTCCAACCATTTCAAGAAAATATTCGGCCGTTCTACTAGCCTCAACATCACCCGATAATCTAGGGCCAAGAGCAATATTTTCGAAGGTGGTTTTCCACGGAAGAAGGGAATATTGCTGAAATACCATGCCGCGATCAGGTCCAGGTAATAACACCTCAGAATCATCAACCCTGATAGAACCTGATGAAGGATTTAGATAGCCCGCAATACTGTTAAGCAAAGTAGACTTACCACAGCCAGAAGGCCCAAGTATGCAAACAAAATCACCCGCAGAAATTTTCAAATCAGCTTTATCAACTGCTGTCACAGCATCAGCGCCTTTACCAAAGACCACGCTAACGTTATCAACACTAATTTGCCCGCACTCCACTTTGGACCTTCTTAACTTAGTAGGGCCTGCAGATGAGCTACCATCGGTACTTAAAATTTTTCTTTCTTGGGTTGTCATTAAATTTTTTCCGGTAGATTACTGTGGGTAGTTTTTTTAGTACCAAGAAACTTGTATTTGAGAAAAACTACATTTACCTATGTACAACGCTATAACCGTGCCAAAAACTAACAACCTACCAAAATAAAAATATATCCTATTGATTTTATTGGTTTTATTTAATTTTGATTTTCTTTAAAAAATTAACAGAGAATTTTTATAACGAGCATTACTTGTGCATCAGAAAAATTTAACGCACTTATTTGGTGCGTTTTTAAAAAGGGTTAATACAAGTGAAAATATTGTTAAATGGGGACGTAAAAACCTTTAAAAATAATGCAGAGCATTAAGAAAAAGTGATTAGTATTGTTAAAAGAGATAAAGATAAAGATATAATTAAGATTAAAAACATAATAAAAAGGACTGTCTTGAAGATAGCTTTAGTTTTTTTAACTTCTTTGATCTTCAATCAATTACGGGCACATAAATGTTTTTTAGTCCACCAAAAAACCCAAAACTACTCTAAAATAACCAAAAAACAGATAGCCTTAAACAGTATGCCAGTCAATCGAAAATTCTGCATAGCGCCAATGAATAACTGGCGCTACGCGATATTCCCCGACGGCGATGTAGGGTGGATTCCGAAGGAGCTAGATTTACCTCAGGCTCTGTTTGTTAACTTCAGTAATGACAGTAATTGAGTATAACTATTGAATTGGTTATCCTAAAAGACTAGGTATTTGATAACCAGATTGTGCGCCTGCATCTCGCAAAGCACTAAAGAGGATAATGATATGTCTGATATTAATGTAGCACCCAATGGTGACATCAAAAGTAAAGTTGCAGCGGAGGCTAAACCGCGCGTTAAAGTAAAGCACCTCACGCCGGCTAAGACGCGAGAGTTCAACCATCGCATGGGGCTGTCTAATAGTTATCTAGTAATCGGCAACAAGATTAAAGACTGTGGGGTACATGCCCAGGCTTATATTAGCGCGGACCTTAGTGATCGGACGCTGATAATTGAATATCCAGTACCTGTCTCCACCCGGTCGAACACGCAACGCGAGACCGAGGCCATCAGCTAAGTTGTATTCTTTAGCTTTGCCTCGTGCGTTGTTTATTTCTGTATTAGTCAGTGGCTTAGTAACTTTGGGCATGTAACAAAAGGACTGCGCTCTGCTCTTTTTTGTTACATAAAACGTGGATTTTTACAATATCTGATGAATCTTTTTGCGCTTTTAAAACCCTATAAAACTTTTTTAAATCAATGCTTTATGGTACTTTAAAGCCCCTTGCGGGGCTATTGTTTGGTGGAGGCGGCGGGAACTGTACTTAGATAGTAAGTTACTGATTAATATAGGGTTAATGAGTTTAAAACTCAGCTTTTGTTACATCCTTTGTTACATTGAATTAATGCTCTTTCCAGTTTAATAATCAGCACTAGTCACCGCGCTCTAGTGAGTCTAATGCCAAAGGACTCAACGTTACTATTAATAATTGACTTCGAAGTCAATTATTAATAGTATCATCGACATTGATCAACCTACATTACTATGGGGTGAAAAACTCGCGATGATAACAGTTTTAAAAACAGGTATCTCAGAAGAGCAGAGCCGCGAGGCTAACAAGAAGGTTCAGGAGGTTGTGGAAGGGATATTGCAAGGCATTACCGACCAAGGTGATGCTCATGTCCGTGAGTTATCAGAAAAATTTGATAATTGGTCGCCCACTAGCTTCCGTCTGTCTGAAGAGGAAATACAGACTTGCATCGATAGCCTACCCGAAAATACCTTGCGAGATATTAAATTTGCCCAGGAACAGGTGAAAAACTTTGCTCGTATTCAACTCGACTCCATGAAGAATGTTGAAGTGGAAACACGTCCTGGTGTTGTCTTAGGGCACAAGCATCTACCGATGAACAGTGTTGGCTGTTACATACCTGGGGGAAAGTATCCTCTGGTGGCCTCTGCACATATGAGCGTTGCTACAGCTAAAGTGGCGGGTGTTAAGCGAGTTATAGCATGCGCGCCACCGTTTGATGGTAAGCCTATGCCTGCAATTGTTGCCACTATGGCGCTAGCCGGAGCGGATGAAATATATTGCTTTGGTGGTGTGCAGGCCGTTGGCGCCATGGCGTTAGGGACAGAAACGATTCTTCCTGTTGATATGATTGTCGGCCCTGGCAATGCCTACGTAGCAGAAGCTAAACGTCAACTGTTTGGTCGAGTCGGTATCGATTTGCTTGCCGGTCCAACCGAAACACTTATTATTGCCGATGATCTCGGCTGTGACCCTGAAATGGCTGCGACAGACCTTTTAGGTCAGGCGGAGCATGGGGTTAATTCACCAGCGATATTGCTAACCAATAGTGAAGACTTTGCCAATGCAACGGTTAAAGAGGTTGAACGGCAGTTAGAAACGCTTGAGACGGCAAAAATAGCCGGACAAGCCTGGCGTGATTATGGGCAGGTGATTGTCTGTGATACCTACGAAGAGATGGTTCAGGTTGCCGATGATCTTGCTTTTGAGCATGTTCAGGTGATGACTCAAGATCCAAATTATTTCCTTGAAAATATGACCAACTTTGGTGCGCTATTTCTTGGCCCTGAAACCAACGTGTCCTATGGCGATAAGGTGATTGGCACCAACCACACTCTACCAACCAATAAAGCTGCAAGATACACCGGTGGCCTTTGGGTAGGAAAGTTTATTAAAACCTGTACTTATCAGCGAGTAACACCGGAAGCCACAGTCGAGATTGGTGAGTACTGCTCGCGTCTTTGTGCTCTGGAAGGATTTGCAGGCCATAAAGCGCAGGCGGATCTTCGTGTAAAAAGATATCAGAAGAGCTGAGCTTTATTGGGCGATGATAGGTAGAAATTCTTTTGAGAAACAGAAAATGACACATTTAACCGGTAAGGTTATTTTAGTAACAGGAGCTGCAGGCGGTATTGGCTCGGCAATCTCTTTGGCTTATGCAGCTGTTGGAGCAACAGTTATTGTTGGGTACCTGTCTCTTATACACATCTGACGCTGCCGACGATATGCAGTGTGTAGA
>OJDG01000538.1_pt1 | contig 9913 bp, 9 predicted proteins | sample 1592411 | NCBI WGS metagenome assembly OJDG01 (sample SAMN05416759, study PRJEB24817) | seawater metagenome | isolation source: Sea water | place: Canada:Atlantic | collected 2013-07 | reverse complement strand
ATCTACACACTGCATATCGTCGGCAGCGTCAGATGTGTATAAGAGACAGCTCCCACTCGTAGCCCAGAAGAAGATCAAAGTATCCGTTGTCCCAAGTAGTGGGGTTGGCAGTCCAAGCACCTTCAAAGCCACTAGTGATTGTGTCACTGCCTTGGCCCGAGCCATGGGTACTCTTCCAGCCAAAGCCCATATCTTCAATAGGTCCGCCTTCAGGTTCAACGCCAACAAGTCCGGCATCGCCAGCACCGTGTGCTTTACCAAAGGTATGGCCACCAGCCACTAGGGCAACAGTTTCTTCGTCGTTCATTGCCATGCGCGCAAACGTGTCTCTCACATCGAAAGCACTGAGAAGTGGATCTGGGTTGCCATCCGGTCCTTCTGGATTGACGTAGATTAGCCCCATCTGCACTGCCGCTAACGGATTTTCTAGTTCGCGCTCGCCGGTGTAACGCTTGTTATCCAGCCACTCGGTTTCCGCGCCCCAATAAATATCTTCTTCTGGGGCCCAAATGTCAGGACGTCCACCACCAAAACCAAAGGTTTTGCCACCCATAGATTCGATAGCGACATTACCCGTAAGAATAAGCAGATCTGCCCAGCTTATTTTGTTGCCATGCTTTTGCTTAACAGGCCACAGAAGTCGTCTGGCTTTGTCGAGATTGCCGTTATCAGGCCAACTATTGAGTGGTGCAAAACGTTGTGCACCAGTGCCGCCGCCCCCGCGCCCATCACCCGTTCTGTAGGTTCCGGCAACATGCCAGGTCATACGGATGAAAAACGGGCCATAGTGACCATAATCTGCTGGCCACCAGTCTTGCGAGTCAGTCATTAAATCATGCAGATCTTGTTTGAGTGCTGCATAGTCAAGTTTCTTGAATTCCTCACTGTAATCAAAATCGTCGTCCATTGGATTAGACTTTTGATCATGTTGGTGAAGAATGCTTAAATTTAGTTGATTGGGCCACCAGTCACGATTGCTGGTCCCACTTGAATTGTTACTTGTTAGACCACCGTGCATGACGGGGCATTTTCCTTGGGTGTCGTTGCTCATCTGTATTACCTCTTTTGCTCGCTCTTATTAAAACAAGAGCGATGTGGACTATTAGTGGCCTACCTTTTATTAAAATCTTGTAATTTTTTAAATGCAAATGATAACTACTTGCATTTGATTGATTTTGAAATTAAAATACCAATGTTATAGATTAATCTTTGATATTCTAAGTATTCTCTACCAGCATTTTATGCCTAAGATTTGGTCTCGGTCTAGTTGTTTTATTCAATCGAGTTGATTTATTCTAAATATCGATCGACAACGTCTAAAATTGGACGATTGCTACCAATTAGGGTGTTTTGAGACAACAGGGTAGTCAGATCTGCTCGTCTGTGAGGGGTGCGATCGTTAATTGGTCAAGATTTTTGCTTCCGGTAAGGAACATTGCCCAGCGTAATTGCTCAGTCAAAATAGAGATTTTCTCAACAACTGCCTCTGTTGAATCCATCGCTGGCCCTAAAAAAGGCTGTGCCAGAGCAGTCATCTGCGCCCCTAGGCGAATGCAGCGTGCAATGTCCAATCCGTGGCGAACGCCTCCAGAACCAATTAATTTGAGACTCGCGTCCAGCTGCTGTAGTGTTGGAAGTAAAGCCGCTGTATCCATTCCCCAGTTAAGGAATGGCTGTGCGATTTCCCGCTCTCTAGCCGACTCATTGCGTGCCATTTCTATGCTCGCCCAACTGGTTCCTCCGCGCCCGGCAACTTCAATCCAAGAGACACCTGCATCAATCAATTTGCGGGCTGTGGTAGGCCCGATACCTGAGCCAACTTCTTTAATAATGACCGGCACGGACAAGTCATTGCAGCACTGATGGATAGCCTCCAACACTTTATTCCAGTCACGGTCGCCATTCGGCTGAATCAACTCTTGAAGCGGGTTTAGATGGATCATCAATGCATTGGCATTGACACTATCTACCGCCTGTTGCGCTAGGTCAGCCCCATGCTCTTGTATTTGGGTAGCTCCAAGGTTACTCAAGATAACGGCAGTGGGCGCCCATTTCCTGACATTTTGCTCTAGCCCTAATTCTAGTGAAGCCCGTTGTGAGCCAAGCGCCATAGGGATGTGGCAGTGTTCAGCAGCTTCAGCAAGATGCTGGTTAATAAGGTCGCCATTATCACAGCCTCCCGTCATAGCGCCAATAATGATGGGTGCAGCCACGGTCGAGCCTAAAAATTGTATTTGAGTACAGATATCATCAAGTGCCAATTCAGGTAGTGAGTTATGTTCGAAGCAAATCTGATTAAAACTAGATACGCCACCACCCTGATGATCTGGGCTCATGGCTAATGCAATATGGTCATCTTTGCGATCACTAATGTCTGTCATGCCATTAACCTATGAAGCTTGGAATCAGCAAAATCTACTAACAGCATATGTGGAACTGTCAGAGCAGCTAGACCAATAAACGTTAATTGTATCAGTGCCGTATCAGGCGTCATTTTAAAATACCAAAAACAGATAGCAGCAGTAAGCCATGCTAGAACACTATAAAGACTGGCTTCTAAAAAGCACCGACGTCTGTCGATGGCGTCGATACTACGCCATATACGAAGGGTGTGAGTGCGGCTGTGCCAGAAGCAGAAATACACAGCAAAGCTTACTAGGGGAGCTACCCAGTATGCAATTAGGAGCAACACAGCGAGATTAGCTGCCGGTACACGCCACTTACTAACTCTAAAACTATAAATTAAGTAAGTAATCACTATCGCTACATAAACTTTCATTGCGTACTCAATGATTGTAATTAAGCTTTGCGCTCCCGCATCACTTACCAAGATTGAAAAAATAGGCGTTACCGCATCTGTATGAAAGGCCGGTATCGCAATGGCTACTAGCCCACCATGAGCCATTGCAGGTAACCAATGATTTTTACCCATTTGCATGATATGGCGAATGTCACTCACGCCAAAGTGAAGCGCAGAGATAACTAAAAACAACCCTAAACTGACGGTGGGAAACCACCACCAAATGGCTGTGACTATTGCTGCTATGGCAATGTAAGCAAGATGAAAAGTGAGCCAGCCTACAAGATTGGGTGTCCAGCCGATACGACGCGCTACTGCACCGTCAAGTCCTCCATGAGGCACCCCTATTATCAGCACTGCGGCAATAGCGATATAGTCTAGGCTAGTCATGACCCACGACCTGACGCCAAAGCTGGCGAATAAATACACGTTTTGGCATTGCAAAAATCACTTTAGCCCACTCGATAATACCCGCGGTACCAAGCATAAATCGCGCGAACTGGTCGCCATTAAGCGCTCGGCCAGTACGCATGAAAATGTCTACAGCTAGATCGGGTTTAGCCAAAAGAACACCATTAAAAACTCTATCCATGGCATCAAGATAACCAGACGTAGGTTTGGGTACGCAATAATTACCCACTGAAATGCCATTAGCAAGTCTCGTCATTTGAGTTTGAATAGCCGAAAAGGCATACCCTGATGATAGTCTCACTGCACCACTGGCGGCGCCTATGGCGCCTAAAGGAATCGATGTCTCTGGTGGCTCCTCCATGGCTATTACACCGACTTCTTCTCGGAGCAACTCATCTACCTCGATATTATGGCGTTGCAACCATTGGTGCATGGCGTCTCGATACCATTGCTTGTCTTCTAATGTTCTCGAGATCATTGTCGACTCTAAAAATAGGTGGTTGCTAGAAAACGGTAGGGCATAAATAAAATGTAGCCCCTTAGATTGATCGACACGAAAGTCCATTAAGGTGGCAATGTCAGTTTCTGTCATTGGGGCTTTGGTACGGATTTCCCAACCCATGAAATGCTGGCACAGACTATTGCTGGCGGTGACCGGCGGCCTACTATCAAATACCGTTTTTGCCGTGTATTTTTGCCCATCTGCTTTAAATGAAGTTATACCTGCCTCTTTGGCAAGCTGTTCGACGGTACTGCGCTTTATGTTATCGGTCCCTTTTAAGCTATCTTCACAGTGCTGTAAGTAGCTTGCAGCACTCAAGCTCGTATATTGGTATTCATCGCTTTTAAGGACGACTTCACTAACATCATCAATCAGTCGCCATTGCGCCCACTTACCCAGCATTGAAGGCTTTAAGCTTTCACATTGATCGGGTGTCGCCCAAAGACTCCAGCAGCAGTCGCGCTGTTGAGGGGTTTTAGGTTCAAACACGAGCGTCTTTAAGGGTGATTTTTGAGCAGATAGTTTTGATGCCAGGGTTATGCCTGCGTTACCGCCACCAATGATTGCTATATCGAGATTGATACTAGTGATGTTGGACACCTGCTAGTCCCTCTAAATGCTGGTGGAGGGCACTTGTATGCGCTGGCACATAAACAGGTAATAACTCACTTAAACTGCGCAAGCTTAGACGCGCTTTCTCAGTTTTGCCTACCATGACTCTGCCTTTCCACCAGGCAAGATCTTGACGACGTAACACCCAGCCAATTTGACGGTAAACGCGTAGCGCAATAGCAATAGAAAGTCGGGATCGAAACGGCAAGAGACGGATACCCATTAGCGCACTGGCATAGTAAGTTTCTGACAACTGCAATAGTCGGTCTATTGCCTGAGTGACCGGTTGCAGACAATCAGATTCTGCGTTGGCAATATCGTCCACCGAAACTACCGACTCAAACCAGTCAGACGGTAAATAACGCCGCCCCATTTTCGCGTCCTCTAGAACATCTCTAGAGATATTAGTTAGCTGCATAGCGATGCCTAAATCAATCGCGAAGGCCTGAGCTCTTGGTTGGGTACACTCTAAAACGCGGCACATCATCAATCCAACGGTACCAGCAACCGCATGACAGTAACGCAACAGCTCTCGTTCTGTAGTTAGTTGTGTAGGTTGTTGGTCAAGCAGCATACCGTCAAGTAGCTCTCTGGCGGCGGAAAGGGGAATATTATTCTGTTGAGCTAAGTCTATAAAGTTACTGAGTTCAGGAATGGTAAGACCATCGTTTTCACTATTAGGGTTCTCAAGACAGGCACGAATATCTTCGAGAGATTCTTGTCTATGGGGTAAATCGCCATCAGCAAGGTCATCGACGAAGCGGCAAAATTCGTAAAGACGGGCTGCACGATCGGCTAATTGAGAGCCGAGGAAAAAACTAGCCCAATAAAACGATTTACCATGCCGCGCAAGCACCTGATGGGACTGCGGGTTTTCCATATTCGATCTTCTAGGCTAACTGCTCTTGAGTTTCTATAGCAGCGGTTTGTTTCACTGATGCAACAAGACCTTCTGCAACTGCCCGCAATTTACTGGGCATTAATGGTACTAACAGATCCGCTTGTGATAACCAGTACTCTACCAACTGATTAGCCTGAAAAATGACTTCACTAGCGGCAATCTGTTTTTGCCAATGGCTGACATCAGTGGTGTCAGCAGAAGTATACCACTGGTTGAAGGCTTGGCTATGGTGAGTGCCAGCGTCTGCATAGAGACTAATCACTAGATTCGGTTTGCGTCCGTCAAGATCACTAGAACGGTGGCTCGAAGGAACGATGTCATTTATATCATTACGACCTTGATAGCTTAGAGCGCAAAAACCTATAAGTCTTTCCAATACGTCGCTTTTGTCATTAATCGCAGCACAGATTGCAGAGCCCTTGATGGGTGCAATGAGTAACGGCGCTGTTTTACTTTTAGCAATGCACTCCCAAGCTGATAATGTTGCGCATTGACGTTGGTTAATATCTGACATTTGTCCGCTGCAGGTTTCTTGCATTGCCTGAGCCAAAAGGACAACTAACTGACCACCGTGAGACTTGTTTCTCGCGGCAAGTTCAAAGGATTTTGCTACCATCCAATCGCCCAGACAGAGAGCCATATCTGAGCCAAAATGTTCATTGATACTAGCTTGGCCGCGACGATGTGTGCTGGCATCGCTAATATCATCATGGATGAGTGATGCGTTGTGCAGAAGCTCGCAAGCAGCTGCCCAATGCAAAGAATTTTGTGTATCTAAGTTGAGTGCACTGCCACTACTTAAGGCGAGTTGCGCTCTGAATGACTTTCCAGGGTTTTGGAAATGATACTGAGCAGCAGCAAATAGGCTGCTATCTGATTGAGGCATTTCTTGTTGATAAAGACTATCAAGTTGCGACAGCCGGTCTAACCCCTTTGCTACTAATTTTACTGGGGACATTTAGAGTACCCTTTAATCTATATTTATATATTGGTAGTTTTACCACTACCTCCAGTCGTTGCTAGGTTTAACTTTGAGAAAGAAAGAGCCAGCATTGCTGGCTCTTTCTATCAATCTAGCAAATTACCTTACTCTGAATCAGCGACTGCAGCTGCCCAGATGATTACACCAAATCCGATCTTGTTAACAAAATCAGCTAGGTTGTAAACGACATTTAAAATTCCTGCATCAGCACCGCCGCCCATGTAGCCCAAGAAGTATCCGATAGGATAAATAGACCAGCCGATAGTTACACAACGAAGCATCCACTTGTAGGCGTTTTGAACATTAGGATTCGCAAGTCCAGCATTGATTTGGCTTGCTTCGCCTTTGAAGATTTCCCAAATAATGAATCCCCAACCTGCCATCGCTAACCAGAAACCGGCTGTAGCATTCATCATGCCTGTCTCGCCCGCGTAGCCGAAGCCAAGCATTGCAATAGTGCCGAGTAGTAAACGCCAGAAGACGCCAGCAGGAACTTTCGTTACTGCAGATAGAACCAAGTAGAACTCAATCATCAATAATGGCACTGTTAATAGCCAGTCAATGTAACGGAACTCAGTTGGAGATGTATTAGTGGCAACCCACACGTCACGCATGTAGAAGTAGTGAACTGCAGCGATCAATGTTACCAAGCCAGAAACTGTCAAAGATGTCTTCCACTTGCCCGCAACACGATCGCGTTCAACGAAGAAGAAAGCTGTGGCAGCTACTAGAGCCATAGAGATCAACCAAAAGGACATGCCGACGTAATCGCCGGAAGATAAGTTATCAGTCATTGTAAAAACCCTTCTTTTTTATAGTAAAGATAGATGAGGCATACCTTTCGGAAGGCGAGCAGCCCGCATCGCATAGTACAAACCCCAGAAAAGTCAAACCATTCGAGAATTCGGTGTACAGAATCTAGCGGTTTTTTTTCGTTATTGCAATCCATTCTCAATAGCTGGCATAAATTAAGTTGGTAGATAATCGAACTTTATGGGACTTGATGTGCTCTTTTCAGGATATTATCAGTAAAAACTTGATATTTTTCATAGGACTACAGATTAAGTCGGTCATTAATAGAATTATTATTTATTAGTGAATAGAAAAAAGGTTATTAGTCACAAAAAGGTTATGGTCCGGGTAAAGATGGGCATTTATAGCTATGGAAACATGTTCTATTTAGTTTATGAATACCTAATTGCACGCTTAAATGCTTGAAAAAGCTCGGCTGGAGGACTAAATGCTGGATGAGCTTTGGATTAAGCGAGAAAAGCTCATGCCAGAGCATTAGCTGCGTTTGTTAAATCGGCCAGTCTGCGGCATCCATAGAATCTAGAGTTGTTAAGTGGCTAGTACCTTGCCAATGATTTATGAACTCGCCATTGGGATCATAGGTTGCGGTTTGCTTATTTAAGTCGAACTTTCTGTGACCTCGAGGATCAGCACCAACACCGGCTAAGTACTGCCAATTCCCCCAATTGGACGCGGTATCGTAATCGATTAACTGCTGTTCTAAATATGTCGCACCATAGCGCCAGTCTAAGTTGAGCTCATGTACAAAGCAGCTAGCGACAAGCTGGCGTCCTCTGTTAGACATGTAACCGGTGGTGTTGAGTTGGTTCATTAGAGCATTAATTATGGGAAAGGGCGTGTTGCCATGACACCATTTTTGGTAGCGTTCTGGGTAGAAGCTAGTGCTCGGATTACCTGTACCAATACCTTTTAGTGAGAAGAGAGCCGATTGATGCCTGTGGGCATACCACTGATAGTATTCACGCCACAACAATTCAAAATAGATCCAATAAGTTGAGTCATTAGATTCGATGTCTCGTTCATACTCGCGCAGTTTTGCGATTATTGTTCGTACCGAAATACAGCCGTTAGCCAACCACGGAGAAAATTTGGTTGAATAGTCCATACCGTCCAGACCATTACGAGTTTTTTTGTAGCTGCTGGCAAGATTCTGACTGAAGTAGTTGCTCAGATGTCTGAGGCCAGCATCCTCTCCTCCTTCAAAAATACCATTACCGATTTCCTTATGACTGTTTGTTGATAGTTTATGATGGCTTGCTGGTAATGGACTTGGCGGAATGGACGTTAGTGTCTTCACAGGTGCGGTAATCTCGACACGTTCAATAACGCGTCTGAATTTGGAAAAACTATCCGGTAATTCGTTTAGAGCAAATGGCAACTGATCTTGATCAAATAGCGTATGGCTGTGTTGTTGCTGAAATACGATCCCAGGATAACGCGATGTCAAAACCTTCCACTGATGGTTTTCATACCATCCGGCGTTATAACTACTGTAGACGTGGCTAACATTATGCAATGTTATTAATTCTGCTATCACGTCGAGCAGTGGCTCCTCACGGATAAGCAAGTTCTGTTGGTGATGTTTCAGATTTTGATCAAGTGCCTGCAATGATTGATGTAAAAAATGGAGCCGATGGTTAGACAGTTTGGCGGGTGCGCGGACCCTGCTTGACGGAGAAGGCTGTTCTGAGCAATGCAGACAGATCAGGTGGTCCATTTCACGACTTGCCTGTGCCAGAGCGGGATTTTCTGTCACTCGAAGATCATTAGAAAATAAAAAAATGCCAGTCTTTAACATGGGTATATTCGCCGTCTGCGGTCAATTTAGTAGCCTCTTGTTACGCGTTCCTTGTGCGCGTGGATTGCCTCTCCGTAAATGACCGCGCGCCTTATAGTGCGTTAACTAATCTAGCTGTCTGCGAAATCCGTAGCTAAAGGTAATAATCAGGATACCTAAACATGACGTCAAATGTGCAATCGACAGCTCTACCAAAAGTAATGAAGATACTGGGATATGCGGGGCTTTTACCGTTTTTGATTCCAGCCTTAGTTATGGTAAATGCTGTTTGGAATGGTCCAGGGCTGCAGAGTGCGGCTATTTTTGACTTGTATGCTCCTTATGTCTTTATTAGCTACAGCGCCGTAATTCTGAGTTTCATGGCAGGAACCCTTTGGGGTAAATGGGAGTCGGATGGACATAATTCAATGACCAATGCCGCCGTTGTGTTCAGTAATGTGGTGTCACTCACTGCGTGGTTAGCGCTGCTGGTGATTTTTATTGCTCCTGTGATGACGGTTTTCGCTGTTACGGTTTTGTCAGGGGGCTTTGCTAGTCTGTTATGGGTAGAACGTTTGGCGCCAAAGACTAGCGATGACTACTGGAAAATGCGCTTTAGATTAACCAGTGCTGTGCTCATAATGCATGGCGTGGTGATCTATTTAATGCTTCAGGATCTTTAATGACTGATTTAACGATTTTTTATGACGGTGGATGTCCTCTGTGCGCGACTGAGATGAACCACCTAAGAAAGCGTGATAGCAATCATGCAATTGCCTATGAAGATATCTATGCGGAGGGGTTTGAATCGCGATTCCCTTATATTGATCGAACACAAGCAGATCGTATTCTGCACGGGCAACTGGCCGATGGGACAATTATCTATGCCTTAGATGTTACCTATGAGGCCTGGACTTTGGTGGGCAAGCGGCATTGGGTAGCCATTTTGCGCTGGCCCATCTTCAAGCAAGTTGCCGATCTTGTTTATGTTTTTTTTGCCAAGTATCGACACACTATTTCCTCCTTGATTAGTGGTCAAAAGCGCTGTGATTCTTGTTCTATCGATAGCGAGGTCTGTCTCTTATACACATCTCCGAGCCCACGAGACCTCTCTA
>OJDG01000529.1_pt1 | contig 9994 bp, 9 predicted proteins | sample 1592411 | NCBI WGS metagenome assembly OJDG01 (sample SAMN05416759, study PRJEB24817) | seawater metagenome | isolation source: Sea water | place: Canada:Atlantic | collected 2013-07 | reverse complement strand
GCAGCGTCAGATGTGTATAAGAGACAGCAGCCTGTTCTGGGGGGAGTATCTGCAGCCAGAAGCCAAGCGCAAACAAGGCTGTTCCAAACCCGGCTAGTCCATTAATAAACCCGCCTGCAATAGCACCTGCCGTAAACAGAATGAGACTGTAACTATCCATAATTGTCCTTTTATGAGGGGAGCAGAGGAGATAACAATATGCTCACGGCAAAACCTACACGATAAGTGAAGGAAAGTGCGACAGAAAATTAACACAAAACTGCTACTGTCATCTTTCAGGCTTGCGCTTGGGATCATAGGCGCGCCACACTGTGCCAGCCTATGATAGTAAGTCTATGACAGTAAGACTATGATAGTAAGGTCATGACGGAAAAGGAGAAGTAGATGTCTGCTGATGCAAACGCTTATTCAGGAAAAACAGTTCTCATCACAGGGGGCGGTACAGGTGTTGGCGCAGATATGGCGCGCGCTTTTGCCAGCAGAGGCGCTGCTGTTTGGATTACAGGCAGACGCGCTGAGGTGCTGGAAAATGTTGCAGTAGCACATCCGTCAATTACGCCGCATGTCTGCGATGTCACAGAAGAAGCTGATATCATCGCATTGTTTGATAAGATGGAATGTGCTGACATTGTCATCGCAAATGCTGGTGCAGCTGCAAGCGCGCCGTTTGATAAAACCTCGTTGGATTTGTGGCGCTCAATCATGGATGTGAATCTTACAGGGGTGTTCCTTACATTACGAGAGGGCTTGCGCAGACTAAAAGCCAGCAAGCGACCATCTGGGCGGCTGATTGCGATTTCCTCTATCACAGGTAAAATTGGTTACCCCTATATCAGCGCCTATGCTGCGAGCAAACATGGTGTTCTTGGTATGGTGAAGGTAGCGGCGCTGGAAGTCGCAAAAACAGGCATAACCGTAAATGCGATTTGTCCGGGCTACCTCAATACAGAAATGACAGAAAAATCGATTAATAATATCGTTACGAAAACAGGCATTTCTTTTGAAGAAGCTGCCAATAAGCTGAAAATCTATTCACCTCAGCACCGGTTATTTGAGGCAGATGAGGTAACAGCAGCAGCACTCTATCTTGCCAGTGAAGAGGCTCGCGGTGTGAACGGTCAGGGATTGTCTGTGTGTGGCGGTGAGACCTAATCAAATAGAGGCGGCGCAAAAAGGCTATGCTCCAAAAAGTCTATGCCATTGCCTCTGCGCCGCTTGTTAGATGTCATAAACAGATAAGCCGGGTTACCAGCTACCAGTATTTTGCATCGAGGCCCACGGTTCAGCCGGTGCAAGGCTATCGCCTTGCTGAAGCAGTTCCAGTGAAATGCCGTCAGGTGATTTCACAAAAGCCATGTGACCATCGCGAGGCGGGCGGTTAATTTCAATACCGCTATCCATCAGCTTCTGGCAGGTGTCATAGATATTAGCAACGGTAAAGGCCAAATGACCAAAATTCCGGCCACCTGTATAGTGCTCATCGCCATCCCAGTTATAGGTTAGCTCAACTTCTGGTGCGCGCTCTGCTTGTGCCCTGCTAAGATCTTCGTCTGTGGACAGGAAAATCAGGGTAAAGCGACCCCCTTCATTTTCTTTCCGGCGGGTTTCAATCATGCCGAGCTTATCAACAAAAAAATCAAGGGCGGCATCAATGTCATGCACGCGGATCATTGTGTGAAGAAATTTCATAGTCATTCTGTCCTTTAATTATGGTGGCCTTTAGAAAGGGCGGCCTTATCATAAGACCAATATACTCTGTTATTCACTATAAATTAGGTGATGAAAAGTGTCATAGCGATAGCGTTTATATTTCTCACTTTGAAAATCAGACCCCTGTGGCTATTGCACATTGTGAATTACCGGCTGTTGCACGGCTTTTGAGGATTTGACCCACTTTGCAGATATGCTAGGGTGCCAGCCAAGAATAGTCTTATACAGTTGACCGCCAAACATAGACATTAGAGGAATCCTGAGATGACACAGACAGTCCAGCACTTCATTGATAATACATTTACAGCCGGAAGCAGCACGCGCACCGGCGATATTTATAATCCTGCGCTGGGCGAAAAGACGGGTGATGTTGTAATGGGGACGGCCGCTGATGTTCAGGCGGCTGTTGATGCTGCAAAACGGGCTGGACCGGCATGGGCAACAATGCCACCTGTTCGCCGCGCCCGTGTGATCTTCAAATTTCTTGAGCTTGTCCGCCGTGATAAAGAAAAACTGGCCGAAGCGATTACAACAGAACATGGCAAGGTTTTTACAGATGCCTGCGGTGAAGTAGAACGCGGCATTGAAGTGCTAGAATTTGCCTGTGGTATTCCGGCCTTGCTGAAAGGCGAATATTCCAGTCAGGCCTCAACCAGCATTGATAACTGGACATTCCGCCAGCCAATCGGCATTGCGGCTGGTATTACACCCTTTAACTTCCCTGTTATGGTGCCAATGTGGATGTATCCTCTGGCAATCGCAGCCGGCAATTGTTTTATCCTGAAGCCAAGCCCAACAGATCCGACAGCCTCTATTATGATGGCTGAGCTTCTGAAGGAAGCAGGCTTGCCTGCTGGTATTTTCAGCGTCATTCAGGGTGATAAAGAAGCAGTAGATGCTATTCTTGAGCATTCTGATATCAAGGCCGTCTCATTCGTTGGCTCGACCCCTATCGCCCAGTATATCTATGAAAAAGGTGCTGGTAATGGGAAGCGCGTGCAGGCTCTTGGCGGCGCAAAAAACCATATGATGGTTATGCCGGATGCGGATATGGACAAGGCTGTTGATGCGCTAATCGGCTCAGCTTACGGCTCAGCTGGAGAGCGCTGTATGGCGATTTCAGTTGCGGTTCTTGTTGGTGATGCTGGCGATAAAATGGTGCCAGCACTTGCGGAACGCGCCCGTACGCTCAAAGTAAAAAATGGCATGGAACTCGATGCCGAAATGGGTCCGATTGTTACAGCAGCGGCGCATGAACGGATTTCTGGCATGATAGAACAGGGTGTGCAGGAAGGTGCTGAGCTTGTTGTTGATGGTCGCGGCCTGTCTGTTGCCGGTCATAATCAAGGCTATTTCATGGGCGGAAGCCTGTTTGATAACGTCACGCCGGATATGTCGATTTATCAGGATGAAATCTTTGGTCCTGTGCTGTCATGTGTGCGTGTTGCAAATTCAGCCGAAGGCATTGAGCTTATTAATAACCACCGTTACGGTAATGGGGTATCAGTCTTCACTTCGGACGGTCATACAGCGCGCGAATTTTCCAATCAGATCGAAGTAGGAATGGTGGGTGTGAACGTGCCTATCCCTGTGCCAATGGCATGGCATGGCTTTGGCGGATGGAAGCAAAGCTTGTTTGGTGATTTGCATGCCTTTGGGAATGAAGCAGTGCAGTTCTACACAAAGCAGAAATCAGTGATGCAACGCTGGCCTGATTCGATTGCCAAGGGTGCAGAATTCGTGATGCCAACAGCTAAATAACGTTGTTTTTATGTCAGATATATCGTCTGAAAATAAACATGACCTTACCGTTCTCCTGCCGGCAATGCGCCAGGCAGGAGCTGAGATCATGGCAATACATGCGCGCGGTGTAACAGCTGAGCTAAAGCAAGATAGATCACCTGTCACCGAAGCTGATAAGGCGGCTGAGCGTATTCTGCTTGCAGCTCTTGCAGAACATTTCCCGGACATTCCTGTCATATCAGAGGAAAATCCAGATAGTCATAAACTATCTGCTGCACCCTGTTATTTTTTAGTCGACCCGCTTGATGGCACGCGCGAGTTTCTGCGGGCAGATTCATCCGGCGCTTTTACCGTGAATATCGGACTTATTGAACAGGGCCGCGCGTCTCAAGGGACGATTTATGCACCAGCCTTTGACAGGCTCTGCTGGACAGTTTTTGAGCGCGATAATCTTGTTGCTTATCAGGATGATAAAAATGGGATAACAGCGTTAAAAATTCGGGCGTTGCCGTTATCTGGCCCGGTTGCGGTTGCCAGTCGCTCCCATCTTGATCCCAATACCTCTGATTTTCTGACGCGCGAATCAATTTCTGAAACGCTCTCTATCGGCTCATCATTGAAATTTCTGTTGCTGGCAGATGGTCAGGCAGATATCTATCCCCGCTATGGGCCGACAATGGAATGGGATACGGCCGCTGGCGAGGCAATATTGCGGGCTGCGGGCGGAACAGTGCTTTCAGAAGATGGCCGTCAGCATGTCTATGGCAAAGCAGGCTGGAAAAATGGCCCTTTTATTGCCTGCGCGGGATATCTTCCGCACTCTCTCTAATCTGTATTATTCTGCTTTTATGAGCAAAATACCTGTTTCTCTGCCCTGATTAGCGCAAAAGGCCTGAAGCTGGTCATGCGTTAGCGTCTGAGGCGGTTAACAGGCGGTATTTTTAGCCCCATTTGTAGCGATCTCTCATAAAGCGAAAAGAGGAACTGGTAAAACAGCATAAAATCTGACTAAGCTAATAAGCAGAAAAGAAACGCTAAGGGGAATCATCGCAATGAAAACAAGAGCTGCAGTTGCCTTTGAGGCAGGAAAACCACTTGAAATTGTAGAGCTTGACCTTGAAGGACCGCAGGCTGGCGAAGTCCTTGTTGAAATTAAGGCGACTGGTATTTGCCACACAGATGAATTTACGCGTTCTGGTGATGACCCTGAAGGAATGTTCCCGGCTGTTCTGGGCCATGAAGGTGCTGGTATCGTGCGCGAAGTAGGCGCTGGTGTTAGCTCGTTGAAGCCGGGCGACCATGTGATCCCTCTCTATACTCCTGAATGCCGTGAATGCGATTATTGTCTGCACCCGAAAACAAATCTGTGTCAGGCAATACGCACGACACAAGGTCAGGGCGTTATGCCAAACGGCACCTCACGCTTTTCCTATAAAGGGGAAAAAATATTCCATTATATGGGCACCTCAACATTTTCCAATTATACTGTGCTGCCCGAAATAGCGCTGGCGAAGGTAAACCCTGCCGCGCCGTTTGATAAAATTTGCTATATTGGATGCGGTGTGACGACCGGCATAGGCGCTGTGATTAATACAGCCAAAGCAGAAGTCGGATGCCGCGCTGTTGTCTTTGGTCTTGGCGGTATCGGGTTGAATGTTATTCAGGGGCTCCGGCTGAGCGGCGCAAGCCAGATAGTTGGCGTTGATATGAATAATGACAAAGAAGCATGGGGCCGTAAATTTGGTATGACGGACTTTGTTAATCCAAATGAAGTGTCTGGCGATCTAACTGGTCATCTGGTTGAGCTTACCGGCGGCGGCGCAGACTATTCATTTGAATGTATTGGTAATGTCAATGTGATGCGAACAGCGCTTGAATGCGCTCATAAAGGCTGGGGCGAATCTATTATCATTGGTGTTGCAGGTGCTGGACAGGAAATTACAACCCGCCCCTTCCAGCTTGTGACCGGACGCAGCTGGCGCGGCACAGCGTTTGGCGGCGCGCGCGGACGAACAGATGTGCCAAAAATTGTCGACTGGTACATGGATGGGAAAATCGATATTGATCCAATGATCACTCATACACTTGCATTAGAAGATATTAATAAAGGGTTTGATCTGATGCATGAAGGTGCTTCAATCAGGTCTGTTGTTATTTTTTAAGCTGAAAGGATGCGTGCATTGTGATGAGCTCGCACACACAACAAGATGAGCATCTTGATGCTGTCATAACAGGCAAGATAAGCGCGTCTGATAATCTGGCTGCTTTTTTAGCGGCTTTGGACAAGACAGAGGATGATATCAAGGCATGGTGCTTGCGTAGTGATACGCGTGCTCATGCACAAGCAGAAGCGTGCGATGCAGCGCCGGTGCGGGGCGCGCTTCACGGTGTCTGTGTCGGGGTAAAGGACATCATTGATACAGCTGATATGCTAACAGAGCGCGGCTCACGATCTTGTGCTGGCCGGCAGCCTGATAAGGATGCTGATCTGGTGTCTGCATTACGGGCAGCAGGGGCCATTCTTCCCGGTAAAACAGCGACCACAGAATTTGCCTATCTTGATAAGACAGTAACTCGTAATCCCCATAATCTGGCACATAGCCCCGGCGGGTCTTCTAGTGGGTCTGCAGCCGCGATTGCAGCAGGTCAGATCCCACTTGCCATTGGCACCCAGACCGGTGGGTCTGTTATTCGGCCAGCCTCTTATTGTGGGGTTTTTGGGATGAAGCCTAGTTTTGGCTCGATAAGCCGTGCTGGTGTTTTACAGACCTCCCAGACCCTTGATCAGGTCGGTGTCTTTGCCAGCACGCTGACCGGTATTGGCAGATTGTGTGATGTGATTATGACCGGTGCGGAAGGGATGATGCAGGCGACGCAGTCTGCCTGTGATAATCCGCGCTGTCTGGTGTTTGATGGGCTGTATGACGGGGTTGTCGAGAGCGGCGTTCAGGATGCTGTGAGCAGTGTTACAGCATCTCTCGGCGCGGCGGTTACACATATTCCTGCCCCAGAGATGATTGCATCCTATCTTGCAGGACATAAGGCTGTTTACCATGTTGAGCTGGCCCAAAATCTGGGCGCTATCTGCGATGCGAAGAGCGCGCTGGTTGGTCCGGCTGCCAAAGCTACAGTTGCAATTGGCAGGACGCATCATAGTGATGTCTATGATGCAGCGCAGGGCATGCGTGTGCGTGCCATCGCCGATCTATCATCCTATTTCACGTCTTATGATGTGCTTATTACGCCTGCTGCAACAAGCGAAGCGCCGTTATTTGATGACGGTACAGGCAATCCGACATGCAACGCCTTATGGAGCTTTGTTGGCTTCCCTTGTATTACCCTGCCGCTTGCAACTGGACCAACAGGCCTTCCTGTTGGGGTTCAGCTTATCGGGGCAATGGGTGCAGACAAAAAGCTCCTTCAGATCGCTAAATGGCTCTTGGACACATATCACGATAGCAGGCCAGCATCATGACACAGAAACCGCTTTATATTGATAATTTACAATATACCAATATCTCTCCTGCCCATTTTGATGAGATGGCAGTTGCAGGACTATCAGCGGTTCATGTAACGATTTGCTATCATGAAAATTTCCGGCAGACAGTCGAGAATATGATTACCTGGAATCGCTGGGTAGAGGCGCATCCAGACAGGCTGATGCTGGGGCGAACGGGCGATGACGTCCGGCAGGCTCATGCAACAGGCAAGACAGCTATTTTTTATGGCTTTCAGAATTGCGCGCCTATCGAAGATGATATTGGTCTGATTGAAATTGTGCATCAGCTTGGCGCGCGCTTTATGCAGCTTAGCTATAATAATCAGTCGCTTCTTGCAACCGGCTGTTATGAAGATGAAGATCCGGGCATTACCCGGTTCGGGAAGCAGGCAATTGCCGAAATGAATAGGGTTGGCTTGGTCATTGATATGAGCCATTCAGCCCATCGCTCAACTTTAGAAGCCATTGATATTTCATCTCGCCCTATCTCAATTACCCATGCAAATCCAAGCTGGTGGCATCCCGCCCGTAGAAATAAGCCTGATGAGGTTATTGCAGCCCTCACTAAGGCAGGCGGTATGCTTGGTTTTTCGGTCTATCCTCACCATCTTGCCGGTGGCAGCGACTGCACCCTTGATAGTTTTTGTGAAATGATTGCAGAGGCCGCCGAGCGTTATGGCGCTCGTCATCTTGGTATTGGCACTGACCTCTGTCAGGATCAGCCCGATAGTGTTGTTGAGTGGATGCGTAATGGGCGGTGGTCGCGGAGCACTGATTTTGGCGAAGGAAGTGCTGATAATCCGGGCTTTCCGCGCCAGCCTGACTGGTTTTCGTCAATTCGTGATTTTCCAAATATGGTTACCGGTCTGCAGAAAGTGGGATTTTCTCAAGATGAAATCGCAGGTATCATGGGGGAAAATTGGTTGCGGTTCTATGATCAGAATTTTGGACCAGTAGGGCCATCCTAGGTAAGGGTAAGTGGGCACGTCTTAAAGAGGAGAAGGGATGACACAAGTTATATCTCATGAGACAGCAACTGACCATCAGCAGGCGCTTGCAATGATGCGGCCGGCTGGTGATGTTATGAAGCTTGAGCGTATGGGTGCCTTTTTCCCCCACCGCCTTAGCTTCATGCGGAGTTTTATCCGCCGCATTGCCAGCGAAGGCGCCCAGATAAGCTGTCCTGTCACAGCATTAGATGAAAATGGTTTTGGTCATATCGTACTTAGCCTGCCTGTATCGGGCCGGATATATTCGCTGATTGCTTATTCACGCCACCTTGATGATGGCGACCGGACAGACCGCGTTATTGCCACCAAATGGGATGCAAGCTTCTGTCTGTTTGACGGTGTGCCAAGCGATGCTGATATTGCGTTCCTAGCAGACCATGTTACCACGCAGGAACAGGGGCATTATCATGAGCGGGTGTTAACCCTTTCGCGTGCCAATAAATCAGTGCGGCTGTTCCAGCATGTAATAGATGCATTATCAACGGGCGTTCAGCCTGACCCTGATATGCTGTTTTCTATTGGCTATCTGATGCGGACTACGGCTGTTTACGGAAATGGTAAATTTGGGATTGCTGACAGAAACAAGATTATGGGCTTTCCTGGCCTTGAAGGCTCATTTCAGGCAGAAATGCTTACCGTTTATCTGATCCGCGAATTCTCGTTCCGCCTTGTTGAACATTGCGCAGCCCAGAAGGCGCCTAGCACGGGCGCAGCTGCACTGGATGATCGTATTAAACAATATCTGGGGATTGGGAATTCAACGGGCCTTGGTATGGCGCCGTTTCTTGTGACCCATCCTTGCTTATTGCATAGCTGGATTGTGGCACGAGAATATGCTGTAGCCCGCATTCGGATGATCGAAGAGGCGCCAGATGAGATGCGTAGTCGTTTTGCTGCGCTGATGGCGCGGGCACATATCCATGTGACGCAATGGCAGGTCGCAGATGAAATCCAGCAGGCACGTATCGATGTTTTGCGAGAAGAGGTTGCTGCATTTCGCGCGGGCCTTGATGATGAAGCGCTGGCAGAGATGCTGCCTTTTGATGATGCATTTGGCCGGGTTCAGGCAGCATCCTGCGAGATGCAGGAACTGCTTGTTTCTGTCCTGATAGAGATATCTCCTGAGCGGGTGGATGGTCTGGAAAGCTGTATGTCGCATGATGTGACATCTGCCTTTGATCCAAAAATGACTCTAGAAGATGTTGGGGTGCTTCTTGATACCCATTATGGCTGGGCAGACTCTCTTGATTTAGCGCGTCGTGAAGCACATCAGAGTTTCTGGTATACGTCCGAAGAGAAGCTCGAGCCGCGGCTTGGCAATCGTTATGAAGAGGATGGCGCTGCATTAGAGATGCCCTTTGCTATTCCATTTTATATCAAAGAGTTGCGCGCAGCTTTATCTGAATATCCGGGTGAAATGTTGGCCGCAGAGCTGCTGCTTTCCCATCCTCATCTGCGATATATCGTGCGCCGCATTCAAACGATTGCTGAATTTCCTTATGGTGAAATACAGGATAATCTGGTTGATGCCGCTACCCGTCCTATTGATTTACTGCGCTGTAAATTATCCTTCTTTGGGGCCAGCAAGTTTGATCCGAAATCAGATAAATGGACCCGCATAACGCTCTATCAGGGGGCGCCTCATGCAGGCCAGCTTGCCACTGGTGATGCTGATGACTGGCTGTTTCCTCTGATCCCCGACTTGTCCTCCCCGGCATGACTGGCGGGATAGAAGACCGGTCTGAAAACCAGTTATCCCAGACAATTGTGAAAGCTGGTTATGCTGCAGGTATTGGCTATTCACAGGCAGAAGACATTGGCAAAGCAGCCGTTCTTTTATGTCGCCGAGGCTTGAATGGGGCTGAAGCTGCGCTTCACTCGCTTCATCTGGCAACAGGTACAGCGCCCTTTCAGCCTACATGCATCAATGAAACACTTTACATGACGCCAGCGGCAGGGCGTGCCGCAATAGAGGGGGTTGCAGCTGTCTCTTATACACATCTGACGCTGCCGACGATATGCAGTGTGTAGA
>OJDG01000524.1_pt1 | contig 10049 bp, 8 predicted proteins | sample 1592411 | NCBI WGS metagenome assembly OJDG01 (sample SAMN05416759, study PRJEB24817) | seawater metagenome | isolation source: Sea water | place: Canada:Atlantic | collected 2013-07 | reverse complement strand
ACTGCATATCGTCGGCAGCGTCAGATGTGTATAAGAGACAGATACAATACGCTTATTTTTAAAATCTAGGGCGCCCATCTGGATTTGGCAGTTACTGGACTCTGCGATACGCAAAAAACCGGTTTTCCATTTTTCGGTCTTTTTACGCGTACCCTCAGGGGCAATCACGATTACAATTCCCTCGTACTTTTCTACCAACCCGTTCACATGCTCAATCACACCCTCTGGGTTCTTGCGATTAACAGGGATACCCCCCAGCCAACGCATAAACCATTTAAAGCCCGGTACAAAGATGGTATGTTTTCCCAAAAAATGCAGACGAATATTAAGCCCCAACACAGCGGCAATGCCAAAAACCGCGTCCCAATTGGAGGTGTGAGGTGCCGCAGTAATTAATACCCGTTCGGCATTCGTAATACTACCTTCGACACGCCAACCAAAAACCTGCAAAAAAGTTTTGCCAAACCAACGGGTAAAGGCACTGCGATTAGCCCGCAAATGCTCGGGTACCTGATGTGCTTCAAAGGTGGGTATTTTTTTTGCCATGCTTACCTCAACTTTTTATTAATGTTCCCGGGTTGCTCTAAACTCAATATCTGGGAACCGCTCCTCAGCAAGAGAGAGATTCACTCGGGTTGGCGCTAGGTAGGTTAGATGCCCGCCGCCATCAATCGCCAAGTTATCTTCTGCCTTATTTTTAAGTGCTTCTATTTTTTTATTATCGTCAGCTTCAGCCCAACGTGCGGTGTACACATTAATAGGCTCGTAAATTGCCTCTACACCATATTCTTCTTTTAATCTAAATGCCACCACATCAAATTGTAGCTGCCCTACAGCACCCACAATAATGTCATTATTCTTAAACGGGAAAAACACCTGAGTACTGCCCTCTTCGGACAGTTGGCGAATACCGTTTTGCAATTGTTTAGCTCTTAAGGGGTCTTTAAGGCGAATACGCTTAAATAGCTCCGGGGCAAAATGGGGAATACCGCCAAATTTTAGCGCCTCGCCTTCGGTAAAGGTATCGCCAATCTGAATAGACCCATGATTATGTAGGCCAATAATATCCCCAGCTTCCGCTTGTTCAACCGAGATACGCTCGCCTGCTTTAAAACTAAAGGCATCGGATACACGCATATCTTTACCGGTGCGCACATGTTTCATTTTCATGCCCTTGGTATAGGTGCCCGAACAGATACGCATAAAGGCAATACGGTCACGGTGCTTAGGGTCCATATTGGCTTGAATTTTAAACACAAAGCCACTGAACTTTTTATCACTGGCCAACACTTCTCGCTGTTTGGCTTCTCGCGGCTGTGGCGGTGGCGCCCAACGCACAAAATCATCGAGCAGTTCGCGCACACCAAAATTACCTAGGGCAGTTCCAAAAAACACCGGGGTTAACTTGCCGGCTAAAAACTCATCCATCTCAAACTGATGGGTAGCGCCTTTAACCAACTCTAATTCTTCGATCACATCATCGGCAAAATCACCCAATGCTTCGCGCGCCTCGGGGGATTCCAAACCTTTAATCTGGATATCGTCCATCAACTGATGGCCCTTGCCCTGCACATAGACATGAATAGTATCGGTATACAGGTTATACACCCCGCGAAAACCCCGACCCATACCAATGGGCCAGTTAATGGGTGCAGCTTTAATCTTTAGAACATCTTCGACTTCATCGAGCAAATCAATGGGGTCGCGAATATCGCGATCCATCTTATTAATAAACGACAATATGGGCGTATCGCGCAGACGGCATACTTCCATTAGCTTAATGGTGCGCTGCTCCACGCCTTTAGCGCCATCAATCACCATCAATGAAGAATCCACAGCGGTTAAGGTGCGATAGGTATCCTCAGAAAAGTCCTCGTGCCCCGGGGTATCCAATAGATTGACCGTGCAATCGCGATAAGGGAACTGCATCACCGATGAGGTTACCGAAATACCCCGCTCCTTTTCCATGGTCATCCAATCAGAAGTGGCATGACGGTCGCTTTTTCGCCCTTTTACCGTTCCCGCCACCTGAATCAGGTTACCCAAAAGCAGTAGCTTTTCAGTAATGGTGGTCTTACCCGCATCGGGGTGAGAAATAATGGCAAAAGTACGCCGATCGGAAACTGGCTGGGTCATGGATAATCGTCACAGGGTTAAAAGCCGCGCATTATAACCCTGGCGCGCTTTGGTTTCAGCTGTTCATTTAATCGGTGGTTATTTCAGCAGTAAGCCCCTCTTTTACAATATTAACTAGGCTACTACAAAGGATCTAATTTACTTTTATTAACCCATTCCAACGAGTTGTATAAGCCGGTGAGAGATATTCACGCTTCATTGCCCAACTTTTTTTAATGCCCTGTCTGGCAAAGAATACCTTGCCTTGACCGCTGTGATTGATGGTATCCACCACCTGCATCAGTTGGCGGCTATTGGCATGACCTGTGGGCTCGTCAAACAGCCCTGCTTGATAGGTGCCTATATCATAAAAATCCGAGAGTACAACACCGGCTTTTGCGTATTGGTAACCATCGCGCCACAGATGATCGAGCAATCTCACGGCTAATTGAATAAGGTCGCGGGTATCGTCACTGGGTCGGGTTAATTCTGCACTCAGGGCATTGCTATATTGCGGACTATCCTTTTGATAAGAGCTAGTGCGAATAAATACACTGAGTAATTTGGCCTGTTGGCGCTCTTTGCGCAATTTTTCTGCAGCGCGAGTGATATGTTCGCATACTGCTTGGCGCATCTGCACCAAAGATGTGACTCGAGTACCAAAGGAGCGGCTGCAGATAATCTGCTTTTTGGTGGCGGGTATCTGCTCTAAGTCCATACAGGATTCGCCATTAAGCTCTCGCACTGTTCGCTCTAAGACTACCGAAAAATGCTGGCGTATGGATTTGGCTGAGGTATCGGCTAGGTCGAGCGCTGTATGTATACCCATAGCTTGTAGACGGGCTGATAGTCTGCGGCCAACACCCCAGATATCTTCTACCGGGGTTAATGCCAGCAGTTTGCGCTGTCTGTTGCGATCGGTTAAATCCACAACACCCCGAGTGGCTGAGTATTTTTTGGCGGCATGATTGGCGAGCTTGGCAAGGGTTTTTGTGGGCGCTATACCGACACAGACAGTAATACCTATCCAGCGATCTATGGTGTGTTTTACCTGTTGCCCAAAATCAATCAGAGAAATAGCTGATTGAATACCGGTGAGATCTAAAAAGGCTTCATCAATGGAGTAAATCTCAACTCTGGGTGCCATATCTTCTAGGGTGCGCATAACGCGATCACTCATATCGGCATACAGGCTGTAATTTGAGGAAAAAACTTTAATGCCATGCTGCCTAACTTGCGACTGAATTTTAAAGATGGGAATGCCCATTTTTATACCTAGGGCTTTGGCTTCTTTGGAGCGCGCAACAACACAGCCGTCGTTATTGGATAGAACAACCACTGGGGTATTGGCTAAGTCGGGACGGAATAGTTTTTCGCAACTGGCGTAAAAATTATTGCAGTCCACAAGGGCAAAAATGGCGGACATTGGATCTGGTTACTTATGGCGTATATTGCGAATCACATTGGTGACTACACCAAAGATATCCAGCACTGTACCCTCAGGAATATCTATAACGGGGTAATCTGGATTGCGTGGCACTAGACGCACTGTGGGACGTAATTCGAGCTCTTTGACTGTCATCTCTCCATGAATGGCCACGATCACGGTATCACCATGCTCGGCGGTCACTGAGCGATCGACCACGAGGATATCGCCGGCATAAATACCGGCTTGAATCATTGATTCGCCTTCGACGCGAACAAAAAAGGTGGCGGCAGGACGCTTGATACACAACTCGTTTAAATCGAGGGTTTTTTCGACATAGTCTTGGGCGGGTGAGGGGAATCCTGCGGATACGGCTTCGCTAAAAAGTGGTATTTTTAGACGATGGGATTTGATCCATGCAAGGGCATGACTACAACCTAATAGTGAAAGGCTCATGATAATCTCGGCAAGCTATTATTAAAGTACTGTTTATTTATACAGTATCTAATACTAAGCAAATTTATTCAAGCCAATTTTGATGCAATAGGTTTTGAACCCAAAGGTCTTAAACCGGCGATTGGGCGTATAATCGCCACAATAAGAGTTTTAGGGTATCAATGGTTGTCGATAGGCAATCAGTGCTTTATGGTTAGGGCTATTAGCGGCTAACCAGCCAAATTTTAGGAGTTACAAATGAAATATGTGGGTCAAACTGAGTATGACCATGATGGAGCTTCTCCCCGTCAAGGCATCTTGCTGTGCAATCTGGGCACACCAGATGCACCAAGACCCGCTGAGCTTAGACGCTATTTAAAAGAATTTTTGAGCGACCCGCGGGTGGTTGAGATACCACGACTGCTATGGTGGATGATTTTAAATTTAATTATTTTGCGTATTCGCCCGCGCCGTTCGGCAAAGCTGTATGAATCGGTTTGGACTGAGGCTGGCTCGCCATTGATGTGCTACAGCCAAGGGCAGGTGAAGGCGGTTAAACAGCGTCTTGCGGAAAAATACGGTGATATTCCGGTGGTTCTGGGTATGCGCTATGGCAACCCTTCAATGGCATCGGCCATTAAAGAATTAACCGACCAAAATGTGCGCGATATCATCGTATTGCCGCTATACCCTCAGTACGCTGGAGCAACCACTGGTTCTACTTTCGATGCTATCGCTAAAACATTTACTCAACTGCGCTGGGTACCAGAATTACAGTTTATTAATGGCTACCATAAATCTGAGGCCTATATTGAGGCTCTTTGCACAACGATAAAACGCCATATTGATCAACATGGGCAACCAGATAAGTTTGTTTTTTCTTACCATGGCACACCAGAGCGCTATCTTAAGAATGGCGACCCCTACCACTGCTTCTGTCATCAAACTACGCGCTTGGTGCGTGAAAAATTGGGCTTTGATGAATCTCAGGTGATGACAACTTTTCAGTCGCGTTTTGGTCGCGAACCCTGGCTACAACCTTACACTGACAAAACCTTGGAACAGATACCCGAAGATGGCGTTAAGCATGTGGCGGTTATCTGTCCGGGCTTTTCTTCAGATTGCTTAGAAACCATTGAGGAAATTAATATGGAAGCCCGCGAAAGCTTTATCGAAAGTGGTGGCGAACAGTTCCATTATATTCCTTGCCTCAACGATGACCCCGTGCATATTGATGCCTTGGTAAGTATCTTGGAAAAACGTTTAGCCCTGTCCTATTAACCCTAAAAGCCTGCCCTGTATTTTTTGACCGCTATTTATTGTCAAATGTAAGGAATTATATTTTGAGATTCGTATAATGGGGTTTTGATTTAAAACCCGATGGGTTGTTAGTGGCATCTTATGAATATTAAAGCTTATATGCAGTCTTTGGGCACGGCCGCCCGAGAAGCCTCCCGTGAACTTGCGCGCGCCAATAGCGATGTTAAGAACAATGCACTTATTGCTATTGCTAAGCAGTTAGATGCTAATCGCGATACAGTTTTGGCGGCAAATAAGTTGGATATGGATAATGGCCGCAGTAATGGCTTAAATGATGCGCTGCTCGATCGCCTAGAACTGAATAATGATCGCGTCGATGCAATGATCGAGGGGCTTCATCAGGTGGCAGAACTGCCAGATCCTGTAGGAGAACTCACTGATTTGGGCACCCGCCCAAGCGGTATTAAACTGGCTAAAATGCGCGTGCCATTGGGTGTGATTGGTATTATTTATGAGTCACGACCTAACGTTACCATTGATGCGGCGAGCCTCTGTTTAAAATCTGGCAATGCAACCATCTTGCGCGGTGGCAGTGAGGCGATTGAGTCGAATCAGGCAATTGCTCATTGCATCAGCCTAGGTCTAACTGATGCCGGGCTTCCCAATACTGCGGTGCAGGTGATAAATACCACTGATCGCGCGGCAGTGGGTGAGCTCATTACCATGACTGAATTTATCGACGTGATTGTCCCCCGTGGTGGCAAGGGTTTAATCGAGCGCATTAGTGCCGATGCCCGAGTGCCTGTGATTAAACATCTGGATGGCAACTGCCATGTGTATATCGATGAATTTGCAGACCTAGATAAGGCGGTAGCCATTGCAGTAAATGCTAAGACTCACCGCTATGGCGTGTGTAATGCCATGGAATCACTGTTGGTGGCCGAGTCAGTTGCGGCAAAAGTTTTACCTTTGATCGCTGATATCTATGCGGAAAAATCAGTAGAAATGCGTGGCTGTTCTGAAACCTGCAAAATTTTGCCGACGATTTCTGCGGCTAGTGAGAGTGATTGGAGCGAGGAATATCTGGCGCCGATTGCAGCGATTAAGGTGGTGGCTGGTATTGATGATGCGATTGAGCATATTAATACTTACAGTTCACAGCACACTGAATCGATTGTCACTGAGGACGCTGAGCGCGGCCAACGGTTTATTGCCGAAGTAGATTCAAGTTCGGTAATGATTAATGCTTCAACCCGATTTGCCGATGGTTTTGAATATGGCTTGGGTGCTGAAATTGGTATTTCCACGGACAAGATTCATGCTCGCGGTCCTGTTGGATTGGAAGGCCTAACCAGTCAGAAATGGGTGGTGTTCGGCGATGGGCAAATTCGCCAGTAATATGTCGGTTGCTCTATTTGGTGGCACTTTTAACCCCGTCCATTTTGGTCATCTTAATCTAGCCAATAGCTTGGCTGATTATTTACAGGTTCAGTCTGTGCGTATGATACCTTGCGCCATTCCTCCACATCGCGAAGCACCCTCGGTTAGCGCTGAACAGCGCTTAGCGATGTTGCAGCTGGCAGTTGAGGGAAGCGCTCATCTAACTACAGATGATCTAGAATTAAAAAAGGGTACCACTAATTTTACTATTGATACGGTTAAGCATCTAAGACAGGCTATTGATGCGCAAACACCGCTGTTTTTTTGCCTTGGCATTGACGCGTTACTATCCATTAACAGTTGGCATCGCTGGACCGAGCTATTGGACTATTGCCATATAGCAGTCTGTTCAAGACCGAACTATCAATTGCCTAAGGATGGCGTCGTGGCCAACTGGTTTAAACAACATTTATGCGATGATTTAACTGCGGTCAAAAAGCAACCCCAAGGTTGTGTCCATCTGTGTAAAATACCCTTACTAGATATTTCATCAACTGCTGTTAGAGATAGTGTAAAATGCGCTAAAAATTTCGATCATTTAACTCCCGAACCCGTGGTTAACTATATTAAACAACATTCTTTATATGAGTAATTTTCTGTTATGACGCAACCCTTAAAAGATATTATTATCAATGCCCTCGAAGAGGTAAAAGCTACTGAAATCACAACCATTGATGTACGTGACCTGACGGGCATTACCGACACCATGATTATTGCCTCTGGCAACTCTAATCGCCAGGTTAAAGCATTGGCCAATAGCGCGGTGGTTGACGCTAAAGAAGCCGGCCATGAAATGATTGGCATTGAGGGTGATGATAAAGCGGAATGGGTTCTGGTGGATTTTGGTGATGTTATTGTCCATATCATGCTACCGGCTACGCGAGTATTTTATGATATTGAGCGCCTGTGGTCAGTTAGACCTAATGACACTGATGAGGATTAAGCATTTCCTCACTAACTTTTGAATAAATACTGAGGTTATTGACAGGCCTATGAAGCTCAAATTGCTAGCCGTTGGTACGCGCATGCCGAGCTGGGTAGTCACTGGCTTTGAGGAATATCGCAAGCGAATGCCCGCTGAGCTTAAGTTAGAAACTATTGAAATCCCCCTTAGCCCAAAAGGTAAGGGTTCAGCGAACCCCTCTAAGGAAAGCCAGGGTCAGGCTATACTGAAATATATTGGTAAGCAGGATAGAGTGGTTGCTTTGGATGTTTTGGGCAAATCGATGTCAACCGAATCACTGGCAACTCAACTTGCTAACTGGCAGATGGACGGTCAGGATATTTGTTTGCTTATTGGTGGCCCTGATGGACTCTCTGCAGACTGCCTTCAGCGCGCCGATACAAAGTGGTCTTTATCCGATCTTACCCTGCCCCATCCTCTGGTTCGGGTGTTATTAATGGAACAGCTTTATCGGGCTTGGACGATTAATAAAAACCATCCCTATCATCGTAGTTAGGCTAAACAAATGATGAAGCGAGATAACGCTATTTCAGACCCACGCCAAGAGCAGAAAATATTCTCTATGCGGGTGATGTTATCTGTCTTTATTTTGCTAGGGTTAACTTCGATTGTGTTGTTTCGTTATTTTGACTTGCAAATTAATCGCCATCAAGATTATGTGACCAACTCAAATAAAAACCGTATTCACATTCGATCGGTAGCGCCTACGCGGGGTTTAATATTTGACCGTCATGGTCAATTGCTAGCCGATAATAGACCAGCTTTCACGCTGAATATTATCCCTGAAAGCGCCAAGCAAATGGATCAATTGATGGGTCGATTAAATGCATTGCTTTCCATTTCGGAAAAAGATGTAGCCCGCTTTGAAAAACGCGCCAAACGCAGCAAAGGTTTTGCGCCAGTTCCCCTTAAATATAATCTGACGGAGCAAGAGCGAGCCATTCTTGCTGTAAATAGCCATTTGCTAACAGGGGCTGAAGTGAGCGCTCAGTTAATGCGTTTTTACCCCCAGCGTGACCTACTGACCCATACCCTGGGTTATGTGGGTCGCATCAATGATCGTGAGATAAAAAATATCGATCCTGAAAGTTATCGAGGCACTGATTTTATCGGTAAAATTGGGCTAGAAAAATACTATGAGGAAGCCTTACTGGGTAAGGTGGGCACGGAACAGGTTGAAACTGATGCCAGAGGTCGAGTCATGCGTGTTCTTGGTAAAAGAGATCCTGTTTCAGGGAGTAATTTAACCATTCATGTCGATAGCCGATTACAGCGTATTGCCCTTAATGCTTTAAAGGGTGAGCGCGGTGCTCTGGTCGCTATTGATGTTAACACTGGGGGTATTCTCAGTATGGTTAGTACCCCTAGCTATGACCCAAACCTTTTCATCTCTGGCATTAGCCAAAAACAATATGATGACTTACTGAACTCACCTGATCGTCCACTATTTAATCGCGCCCTTCGCGGTCAATATCCCCCGGGATCTACGGTTAAACCCTTGTTTGGACTTATTGGCTTACAGCATAAAATTTACGGTATGGATTATTCTATTTACGATCCGGGCTATTTTTTTATGGAAGGTATTAAACGTCCTTGGCGCGATCATAATGCCGACCAAGGTGGGCATGGTCATGGCGTTGATTTGGCAGAAGCCATTATCGAATCCTGCGATGTATTTTTCTATACTACTGGCGTTAAAACGGGCATAGACTTACTGTCTAAAGAAAGTGCTCTATTTGGACTTGGCGATGTCACAGGCATTGATCTTCTTGGGGAAAAACGCGGTATTATGCCCAGTAGAGCGTGGAAAAAAGATAAGCGCCAACAGGATTGGTTTAATGGTGACACTATTAATATGAGCATTGGCCAAGGGTTTATGCTGACAACTCCATTACAGTTAGCGGTGATGTCTGCGCGTATTGCTTCACGAGGTAAAACGGTTATACCCAAGCTATTAAAATCGATTAATGGTGAACCTGTTGCACCGGAGTTTGTATCTGATCCGATTCAATATGAGGATACCTACTGGGACTATATTCATAAAGCAATGGTTGATGTTGTGCATTCTAAGAAGGGAACTGCGCGCGGTATAAGCAAAGATATTAGCTACAAGCTTGCGGGTAAAACAGGAACAGCGCAGGTTATTAGCATCCATGAAAAAGATAAATATGACTCTTCTAAAATCGATAAAAGAAAATGGGATCATGCGCTTTTTGTGGCTTTTGCACCTGCTGATAATCCTCAAATAGCGCTCGGCTTAATTGTTGAAAATGGCGAACATGGAAGCCGCACAGCCGCACCGATTGCGCGCAAAGTAATAGACAGCTATTTATCAGATTACCCGCAAAATACCCTACCTAATCTGTCTCTTATACACATCTCCGAGCCCACGAGACCTCTCTACATCTC
>OJDG01000521.1_pt1 | contig 10077 bp, 8 predicted proteins | sample 1592411 | NCBI WGS metagenome assembly OJDG01 (sample SAMN05416759, study PRJEB24817) | seawater metagenome | isolation source: Sea water | place: Canada:Atlantic | collected 2013-07 | reverse complement strand
CATCGCCTGCGTCTTGATCGACGAAGCCCAATTTCTGAACCGCCTGCAAGTCGAGCAACTGGCCAAAGTCACCGACAAAACCGGAATCCCCGTCCTTTGCTACGGGCTACGCACCGACTTCCAGGGTAATTTATTTCCTGGTAGCGCCGCCCTCCTCGGCTGGGCGGACAACCTGATCGAGCTAAAGACCATCTGCCACTGCGGCCGCAAGGCTACCATGAATCTCCGTACCGACGCCGAAGGAAACCCGATCAAAGAAGGCGAACAAGTCGAAATCGGTGGCAACGAAAGTTATGTCGCTATGTGCCGTAAGCACTTTGTCGAAGCAATATCCTAGAGGCTTCTCCACTTCCTGCACTCAATTCACCCCATGAACGAATACGAACTCATCGACAGCGGCCACGGGCGCAAGTTGGAACGCTTCGGCAAGGTCACCCTTGACCGTCCTTGCGCGCAGGCGGTCTGGAACCCGAGCCAGCCTGCTCTCTGGAAGCAAGCCGATGCCTTTTTCACGCGCAAGCAAGGCCTCGAATGGCGCGGTCGCGACAAGCTACCCGACTCGTGGATCGCAGAGGTCAAGGGCGTCAAGATGAAGCTCTCTACCACAGACTTCGGCCACCTAGGCGTCTTTCCTGAGACCCGCGCCATGTGGGGATGGATACGCGAAACCCTCAAAAAGGAAACCGCACAACGCCGCGAGTCACTCAACTTCCTCAACCTCTTCGCCTATTCTGGTGGCGCTACCCTTGCCGCCGCGCAAGGCGGTGCTCACTGCTGCCACGTCGACGCCTCCAAGGGCATGGTCGCATGGGCGCGTGAGAACGCCAAACTCAACGGACTCGAAGACAGCCCGATCCGCTGGATTGTGGACGACGTCAATAAGTTCCTTACCCGCGAGATTAAACGCGGTCGTCGCTACGACGCCATCCTCCTTGACCCGCCGTCTTTCGGTCGCGGAAAAGGCGGCGAACTCTACAAGATTGAGCACGCCCTATTAGAAACTTTGCAGCTCGTGCGAAAAGTAATGAGCGATCAGCCCTCATTCCTCTACCTAACTAGCCACACCCCCGGCTTTACTCCGATTGTTTTAAAGAACTTGATACAAAAACTACTTGGCGAAGGCCAACTCGATAGTGGCGAGATGCTACTGACAGGAAAAGAGAGCACCCTCGACGTCCCCAGCGGTACTTGGGCAAGGTGGGAGAGGTAATGACAGCTCAGACCATCTTCGGTTAGCGACTAATTACGGTGGGCTCGAAGTATCCTTCAAAGCCGAGGTAAATAGGAAGAAATGCGGATAGGCCAGTTGGCGCGAGGCATTTTACCTTGACGTCTAGCTTATTTATAACAATATATCTTGATATAAAGATTATGGAGTCAGCTTTTTATTTCTTGCTCAATTTTTGGCTACGCTGACCTAGTTTACGGACAAGACCTGCGAATTGAATGCGTTCGTCCTCCGAGAATTCGATAAACAAGTCATCCAGATTCTCGGCATGCGCAGCAAAGGCCTCCTGGATCATGTTCAGGCCCTTATCAGTCAAGTGAACCAGCACGACTCGGGCATCGCCTTCACTACGCTCACGCATAACTAGTCCCTTTTTCTCAAGTCGCTGAACTGCAGTCGTCATCGACCCACTCGTCAGGAGCACTTTCTCCCCTATTGTATTGACTGGCAAAGCGCCCTTATGGAGCAGCACTTCCAGCACGGCATAATCTGAAAGGGAGGCAAATCCCTGGGTAGCGATACTTTCATGATCATAACGCATGACTGCATGCGAAGCTTTCCAAAAAAGAAGGAATAAATGCGAGCCGGAATGCTGGTAAATCTTTGGCATAGGCTTACCCTGCGGCCATATAGCTTGATGTCAAGTTATGTTTGGTTATCAGCAAGCTTTCATAGCAAATTGTCCTCACACAGAGAAATTTTTTCCTTTCGACTGGTTGCTGTCGATCATCAACTCTACGGAAAGCGGTGGTAGGTGCCTGGTGACATACAAGCTTCGGGTAAATCTAAACAGTCTTCGCTTTTTCGTAGAGCCACTTGTCCATCTTGTTGGCAGTAATGACGCCATAGTTCATGGTGCCGAGCCAACCGGACATGATGATCCCGACGGAACCAGCGTGATAGAGGCCTTCGATCTGGTCGGAGAGCTCCATCGAAACTTTAAGGCCTTCAAACTTGGTTCCAAAAGAAGTGCCCTGCATCGACTTGGTGTAGTAGTTCACTGTGCGTGGAGTCGCCGCTTCGATGTGGTCAATCTTGTCGCGCACGCCAGGAATAAACGTCTCTAGGCTACTGACGCACTCTTCGCACATGCGGGCTTTTTCCGCCTGATATTCTTCTTCGGAGAGGTCGTTCCACTCATCCCATTGGGCATTAAGCGATGCCACTACAGTGTAACGGTCTTGCGAAAGATGCGGGCGCGTCTCAGGGTAGTAAACTGAAAAGGTGTGGCTACTCGTTTTGATCGAGGTCAGCTCGCCGATGGAATACTCAGGCGCTTTGGAAGTGAAGACGAGGTCGCCGATATTCGGAATCGTTTCGCCCTTTTTGATGCCCATGTAGACTTGGCAAGAGCTGGTATTGTTACGCACAGCCTTGGCCTCGGCAACAAAGTCCTCGCTGAACTCGCCCTCACCCACGAGGTATTCGATCGTGTTGCGGACGTTTGCGTTGGAGAGCACCGCCTTACATTTAATACTACGAACGGGGAATTCTTCTTCGCCCGTATTTTGGCTGCGCACGCGGATGCCGATAACTTTGCCGTCTTCCACATCGACGCCTTCGACGAGTGCACACTTGCGTACTTCACAGCCGTTATTTTTAAGCTCGGCTACCATTTTTTTAATTAGGGTATCAGTGCCGCCTTGGAAGGTGAACACGCCCTTACTCATAAAGTTGGAAAAGACAATGCCGTAGGTGATGGCTGGGTCATCAACGTGCGATCCGTTGGCGTAGGAAATTGGCTCCATCAAAAGGCGGTGCACATCGCTGCGCCCCGGAAAGAACTCTTCAAACATTTCACCCGTAGTCTGCGTGTTGTCGTCGTAGAAGTTCATCTGGCGAAGATGCGTGTAGAAAGCCTCCACTTTCTCGCGGTCTACCTTAAAGTCGTTGACCAAAATATTGGTGAAGTCTTCGCGATCAAAGGATGTCCAAACATTCATCTGCGGGTTAATGAAGCGAACGTCCTTGAGCTGATGAATTGAATCGGCGATCTCTTTTGTCCAATACTTACGACAACTTTTGACCATCCCATAAGGGAAGCCGTGCAGGGAAATATCGAAAATGTGGCCACCCGGACGCTTGAACCAAGTAGCGAGGCCACCGAATTGGTAATGATGCTCCAGCAGCAGCACCTTGTGTCCATTTTTCGCAAGATAGTTCGCCCCAGTCAGTCCGCCTAAGCCGGAGCCCACGACTACGACGTCGTATTCATCTTCGATACCTTCAAGCCAATCTTTTGCCATAATGTTTAATAATTAGGAGTTTGAAGTTAGTACTTAGGCGAAGCGCGACAAGCGCGGAGATTTGAAATCGCTCATATATTATGAGCTGGAGAATACGTCGAGCAAAGCACGCAGTTTCATCTCAGTCTCGCGCATCTCTCTATCGGGATCGGAGCCTTCGACAATGCCCGCGCCTGCGTAGAGGTAAGCCTGCTTGCCCTCGATCAATGCGGAACGAATGCCGACTACCATTTCGCCCTCGTTTAGGTGATTGAACCACCCGACCACACCAGCATATAGGCCGCGGTCGATTTGCTCCAAATCGGCGATGCAAGGTAGCGCCGCTTCACGCGGGGATCCACCTACCGCTGGGGTTGGGTGCATCTCGGGTAAAATGTCGAGTAGGTGAACAGCCTCGCCCACTTCTGCTTCGATCCGTGTACTTAGGTGTTGAACATTTGCGAGGAGTAAAAGCTGGGGATTGCCCTCGGCCTTCCCCTCGACGCCGACTTTTTCGAGACGACGGAGGATGGAATCGCGCACGCAGATGTGTTCACGTAGATCTTTGCCACTTTCGAGCAAAGCACGGGCATGTTTAGCATCCTCGCTAGCGGTCTGCCCACGTGGCGCAGAACCAGCGATCGCCTCGGTCAACAAGCGGCCGTGTCGTATCTGAAGCAGGCGCTCGGGCGTCGCCCCGATAAAGCTGCTGGCCGTATCTCCCGAAAAGGAAAAGGTGAAGCAGCCCGCGAAACGCTCCCGCAGACGGTTCAAAGTATCAAGCGGTTGCCATGGACGGTCCGCGAGCAACTCGATACCGCGCGCCAGCACAATCTTTTCATAGTTGCCCTCCTTGATCGCTTCGAGCGCACATTCTACGGCATTAGGAAACACTTTAGGCGCCAGTTCGCGACGCGACTCAATCTTTGGCTGGGGCGATGGCTCTTTCATCTCGTCAGGCAGGTAGTCAAAGGCGCCAAACTTACGATAAGCACCCCAAACTCGCATGACCAAGCTATCGATATCCGTATCCGCCTCAATCTTGAGATTGGCAACCGCACCGTATTTGCCTTTCGAGCGCGACACTTGCCAGCGCGGCAGAAACACGGTGGCAGCAGGAAAGGCGGCTCCTTCCGAGACGGAATCATCAAAACTAAATGCGGTGAAAAAGTGCGGCCCCGTAAAAGCTTCGCTTAGATCACCCACCGCAATGGTGTTTTCTAGTATCTCTTCGGAAAATGCTTTGACTGAAGCAAAGCGTTCAATGCCATCGAATCGTGCCTGCACTACGGCCTCCGCCGCGGCGACTGCTTCGTCGTCGGCTGCCCGTTCGATATAACAATGCACCTCTTCCGGCTCGTAGATAGACTGCAGCACCGCCAGCGGAGCAATATGCTTTACTGCCAGCGAGATACTCGCGATCTGAAAATGATCCTTAGCCCGCGCCGCATCACGACAGCCCTCTAGAAATTGACGCAGCGCACCCTCATCACGCTCGGGTAACATACTGGAGGGAATAATTTGCATTCAAAGTAGAGAAATCAAGAAGCCTGAAACCGCAACCTCTGTCTTGTTTGTTTTAGTCTTAATCCTGAGCGCAGAGGACTAAATTTAAAAGTAAGATTACGATTAAGAATTTGCCCCAACCTCACTTCTAACTTCTTACTTCTTACAGATATGTCTCCTTTCCCAGAAATCGATTTTAAAGCCGAACTCAACGATGAGCAATACGCCGCTGTGACCGCACCCGCGGGCCCAGCACTCGTGCTAGCCGGCGCGGGCTCGGGAAAGACCCGCACCCTCACGTATCGTGTGGCTTACCTCCTACACCAGGGCGTGCAAGCTTACGAAATCCTCCTACTAACCTTCACTAACAAAGCCTCCCGCGAGATGCTAGAGCGGGTCGAAGACCTCACTGGGGTTCCCCGCCGCGCACTTTGGGGCGGCACCTTCCACAGTATTGCGCAACGGATCCTTCGCGTGCACGGCGACCTCGTTGGGCTCAAGCGCAACTATACTATCCTCGATCAGGGCGAAGCCGAATCGATTCTAAAAAATGTCATCCAAACAACTGATGGTAAGTTCATCAAAACCAAGAACAACCCCAAGCCCAAAGTCATCGCCGATCTAATTAGCTACGCTCGCAACACCTGCCGCCCGCCGCGCGAAGAAGCTGAAGATCGTTACCCTTTTCTAGAGGGCATGGCATCGAAGATCGATCAATTCTACAAAGCTTACATGCAGGCCAAGCTCGACCAACAAGTAGTCGATTACGACGATCTGTTAGAATACTTCCTGAAGCTCCTCCGCGAGCAACCAGAGATTCGTCAGCAATACCAAGACCGTTTTAAGCACGTTCTCGTCGACGAGTTTCAAGACACTAACCGTTTACAGTCCGACATCATCGATCAACTCGCTGGGCATCACCAAGTCATGGCAGTCGGCGACGACGCACAGTGCATCTACACTTGGCGCGGCGCAGACTTCGACAACATTATGCAGTTTGAAGAGCGTCACCCCGGCGCTAAGATTCACAAGATCGAGACCAACTATCGCAGCTCGCCCGAGATCCTTGATTTCGCCAATGCCGTTCTTGCCTCGCAGCCTTCGGGCCTTGGCTTCTCCAAAGAGCTCCGCCCAGTAAAACCCAAACGCGAGCGCCCCTACTTCGTCCCCGTCATGGATACCCGCGGACAAGCTAAGTTCATTATCGAGCGGATCGAGGGCCTGATTGACGAAGGCCGTAACCTCTCCGACATAGCCGTGCTCTACCGCGCACACTTTCAGGCAATGGATTTACAGATGGAACTAAGTCGCCTAAACATCGACTACCAGATCACCAGCGGTGTGCGCTTTTTTGAACAAGCCCACATCAAGGACTTCGCCGCTCAGCTTCGCTTTGCCTCTAACCCTGCCGACGTCTCGGCCTTTGCTCGCTTCACTTGTCTCCTGCCCAAAGTTGGCCCCAAGACTGCGGAGCGCATCCATAAGTTTACCCGCGAACGGGCCGAGAAGCTGGAAAAGAATTTCTGCGACGTGCTCGTCTCCGAAGAAGTGCTCAAGAAAGTGCCTGCCGATGCCAAGGAAGAGTGGCCATCGCTAGCCGAGACGATCCGTGAAATCTCCGCCGCGCTAACCGAGCAGTCTCCCGAAGAAATTATCCAACTCGGGCTCGATGGCTGGTATAGCAGCTACATCCGTGAGATCTACCCGAACTGGACAGACCGCGCCGACGACCTGCAAAGTCTCGTTAGCTTCGCCAGCCGCTACGAAACGATGGAAGAGATACTCGCACAATTAGTGCTACTCGCCTCCGAAAGCAACGAGCGCAGCCCCGAAGAGCAACAGAACTGCCTACGTCTGACGACTATCCACCAAGCCAAAGGCTTAGAGTTCCCCGTCGTCTTCGTGATCGGGCTCGCCGACGGCACCTTCCCGCTCAAACGAACCATTGATGAGGGAGACCTCGAAGAAGAGCGCCGCCTTTTCTACGTCGCCGTAACGCGCGCCATGGAGGAGCTTTACCTTAGCTACCCCATGCTCAACAACCAAGGCAACCAGGTCATGCGTCTTAACCCGAGCCGCTTTATCCAGGAAGTCGACCCGAGTCGATATGAGACCTTAAGGGTCGCTCCGGCGCGGCGCTATTAATTCACACAAAAAGTTAATGCCGCTCGTCCCGAACGCTGCTACCTTCTGCGGCCTTTGGCCAGCTTCTGAGCGATCAGGAACTGAACACTCTTTTCGAGGGCTTCAAGTTGTTCGTAATCGACGCCTTCTTCCTCAGCGGTGCGAAGGGCTTCCTGCGCTTTGACTTGAGCCAGTTCGACTGCGCCAAGGTCGATTTCGGCGACGTCTATGGCAGCTTCAGTTAATACAGAGATCGTATTACCCAAGACCTTGGCGAAACCGTGATCGACAGCGATAAACTCGGTGCCGCTCTCCTTGATGACCTTTAACTCGCCAGCGACGATCTTCGTCACAATTGGGATGTGGCCTGTCAAGATGCCGGTTTCACCCGACTCGGTCGGTAAGACGACTTGAGTGGCCTCAGTGCTGAGGACTTTTGCGTCGGGTGTGATGATTTCTAGAGTGATCATTTTGAATAAATTAGGATTTAAGAAATGCTCTCTTATTTCTTATTTCCGGAAGCTGACTACCGCTTACCCCTTTTGGTTGGCATCGATCGCCATTTCGATACCGCCCTTCATGTAGAGGTCATTCTCTGCTAGGTCGTCGCACTCACCATCAAGGATCATTTTGAAGCCTTTAATCGTATCAGCGGTAGAAACATACTCCCCGGGTGTACCGGTGAAGACTTCGGCCACATGAAAAGGCTGCGAAAGAAACTTTTGGACCTTGCGAGCGCGGTAAACGGTTTGCTTGTCCTCGGGGGAAAGCTCGTCGAGACCAAGAATCGCAATGATGTCTTGTAGATCCTTGTAACGCTGAAGCACGTTTTGAACGCCGCGAGCGACCGTGTAATGTTCTTCGCCAACGATGGCTGGATCAAGTGCGTTGGAGATCGAAGCAAGGGGATCCACCGCAGGGTAGATACCGAGTTCGGCGATGGAACGCTCTAAAACAATGGTCGAGTCCAAGTGCGCAAAAGTGTTGGCTGGCGCAGGGTCAGTCAAATCATCGGCAGGAACATAAACGGCTTGGAAGGAAGTAATCGAACCCTTCTTAGTGGAGGTAATACGCTCCTGAAGGTTACCCATTTCCTGAGAAAGCGTGGGCTGATAACCCACCGCAGAGGGCGAGCGACCGAGCAGTGCAGAAACCTCGGCACCCGCCTGAGAAAACCGGAAAATGTTATCCACAAAGAGGAGAACGTCTTGGTTCTTTTCGTCACGGAAATACTCAGCCATAGTAAGCCCAGAAAGAGCGACACGCATACGTGCACCGGGGGGCTCGTTCATTTGACCATAAACCAGGGCAACCTTTGAGTTGCCGATGTTCTCTTGGTCGATGACACCTGCATCCGACATTTCGTGGTAAAGGTCATTACCCTCACGAGAGCGCTCACCGACACCGGCGAATACGGAGTAACCACCGTGCGCCTTGGCGATGTTGTTGATCAGCTCCATGATGACAACGGTCTTACCCACACCCGCACCACCGAAAGCACCCACTTTACCACCCTTAGTGAAGGGGCAGATAAGATCGATGACCTTGATGCCAGTCTCGAGGATCTCGGCATCTGTTGCTTGATCAACAAGCTCGGGGGGAAGGCGATGAATCGAGCGACGCTCGTCTGTTGCGACTGGTCCTTTCTCATCCACTGTATCACCAGTAACGTTGAAGATGCGGCCAAGGACGGCTTCTCCCACAGGAACTGAGATCGACGAACCTGTGCCGACAACCTCCATCCCGCGGACTAGGCCGTCAGTGGAAGTCATCGCAACGGCACGGACAAGACCTTCGCCGAGGTGCTGTTGCACTTCGAGCGTGAGGTTCTTCTCTACACCGCCGATTGCGAAGGCGATTGTGATGGCGTCGTAAATTTCGGGCACGCTATCTTGTGGGAAGGCGGCGTCGACGACGGCGCCGATGACTTGGACGATTTTACCGTTTTTGCTCATGGTTGAAAAATGAGGGTTAGCTATTGAAGTTATTAGGCAGCAGCTGAGGCAGCAATTTCAAGAATTTCCTGAGTAATCGCAGCTTGGCGGGCCTTGTTGTAGTCGAGAGTGAGGTCGTCGATGAGTGTCGACGCATTATCTGTTGCAGCCTTCATCGCGACCATGCGTGCACAGTATTCTGCGGCGCGGCTTTCGAGAAGGAGTTGGTGGATGATAACCTTCACGTATAGTTCAGGCAGCGCATCAAGAACAGCTTCCGCAGATGGTTCGAAAACCATTTCGCGGGAATCGCTGCGTGCTTCAAGCGAAGGAAGGTCAGAGACGCGCTTTTTAAGCTGCTCCAATACTTCACGCAAATCAACGATCGGCAGGAGAGACTGAATGACAGGCTCCTGCACGAGGACGTTCACGAAGCTGGGATAGGCAATCTCGATAGTGTCGACTTCGCCATTCTTATAGGCATCAATCAGAAGCTTCAGCATAGGGCGAAGCTCAGAAAAAGCGGCTTTATCTGAGATGCTAAAGTCTGCCACTAGCCCGCGACCAGAACGTGAAACAAACTGCGTCGCCTTGCGGCCAACAGTGATGAATTTTGCAGCTCCTTTAACCTCTTCAGCAATCTTACGGAACAGATTGGTGTTGAGTGCGCCGCAGAGTCCCTTGTCAGTCGAGAGAATCAGAATACCACGTGTCTTGATTTCGCGCTTCTCGAAGAAAGGATGCGAAATCGTTGCTCCAGATAAATCCAACTTTTCTCCTACCGTATCAAGTAAATCAGCAAGGAGCAGTGCGTAAGGACGTCCCGCAACAGCAGCATCCTGAGCTCGTTTCATCTTGGAGGAAGAAACCAGTTGCATCGCACGCGTAATCTGCCGGGTATTTTTAACCGACTTGATGCGCCGGCGGATGTCGCGAAGATTAGCCATCTATTTTAGAGTATCAGAGTTCAAAGGACAAATGATAGCGATTAAGCTGAAAACGCCGTCTTCCACCTGTCTCTTATACACATCTCCGAGCCCACGAGACCTCTCTACATCTC
>OJDG01000518.1_pt1 | contig 10099 bp, 7 predicted proteins | sample 1592411 | NCBI WGS metagenome assembly OJDG01 (sample SAMN05416759, study PRJEB24817) | seawater metagenome | isolation source: Sea water | place: Canada:Atlantic | collected 2013-07 | reverse complement strand
CGAGATGTAGAGAGGTCTCGTGGGCTCGGAGATGTGTATAAGAGACAGATCGTACACAGCAACAACACTGTCGCCGGCCGTTTTATCGATACCATAAGCCAGTGCCGCAGCGGTTGGCTCATTGATAATGCGCTTAACATCCAGACCAGCGATACGGCCTGCATCTTTGGTGGCCTGACGCTGGGAGTCATTGAAGTATGCAGGGACGGTAATTACCGCTTCAGTCACCGTTTCGCCAAGATAGTCTTCGGCGGTTTTCTTCATTTTCTTTAGGACTTCAGCAGAAATCTGCGGCGCCGCTTTGCTGTCGCCTTTAATCTCTACCCAGGCATCACCATTGTCTGCCTTAACTATTTTGTAAGGCACCATTTTAATGTCTTTTTGCACAACATCGTCTTCAAAACGACGACCAATCAAACGCTTAACTGCGTAAACTGTGTTATGTGGATTGGTTACTGCCTGACGTTTGGCTGACTGACCAACTAAAATTTCACCTTCGTCGGTGTAGGCCACAACAGAAGGTGTAGTGCGTGCGCCCTCTGCATTTTCAATTACTTTGGGCTTATCGCCTTCGAGTACGGCAACACATGAGTTGGTCGTACCCAAATCAATTCCGATAATTTTTCCCATTTTTTAACTCTCCGTTACTGTTCTTTAAAGCCTGTTTCCAGGGTTTGTCTGTTTAATTACTTGATTGGTCTTTATATGGATGCTGTTTCCATAACTTCAAGGGTTACGGCAATTAATCTGCCTCTTTTTATTAGGCTGGTTTTGACACCACCACCATTGCCGGCCTGAGCAGGCGGCCGTTTAAGGTATAACCCTTCTGAAATACATCCATTACCGTGTTTGGCTCGATATCCGCATTGGGCACCATGCTTACCGCCTGGTGAAGCTCTGCATCGAACGGCTGCCCAGCGGGGTCAACAGCTTCAACCTTATACCGCACCAACACATCAATAAATGTCTTTAGGGTTAGCTCTATGCCTTCGGCAACTGCTTTTTGCCCAGCATCATTGCCATCAATCGCGGCCAGTGCGCGCTCTAGATTATCTACTACGGGTAAAAGCTCTGGGGCAAATTTGTCCAGCGCATACTTATGGGCATTTTCGACATCGCGCTCGGCACGGCGACGCAGGTTTTGCATTTCTGCCTGCACCCGCAATACCTGATCATTGGCGCTGGCAACCTGCTGTTGTAGCTGCTCTGTCTCTGACTGCTCGGGCTCTTGATCAAGCTCATCGAGTAACTCAGCCTCAATTTCAGCATTTACCTCATCGAGAGTCCCTTGCTGCTCTGTTTGCGGGACAGCCTGGTCATCATTTACTGCTGTTTTCTCTTCTTTGTTGGTTTCTTCCGACACGCCAACTCCTCAGTCTATTGTTCACATGATTGATCCAATGGATCATTAAATTTCTACTGTTGGGTGATATGGGGGCAAACTATTAAGTTTCAAGCGATTGCGTAACGGCAATCTGTTCTGTATAAACCTAAAACAAAGTCTATTGGTTAAAAACATTGCTACTATCAATCAATATTAATAATTACACCCTTGTGGAGACTCTGGAAATCGAGTTTTCTAGCGGTACTACTGCGATTACGGGAGAGACCGGCGCCGGCAAATCACTGGTCTTGGATGCCCTGGGTATGGCGTTGGGTGACCGTGCCGATACAGGGACCATTCGCCATGGCAAAGATCGTGCTGAAATTACGGCCACCTTTGCTATTGATAGTATTGAAGACGCTAAAGTCTGGCTAAATAATAATGACTTCTCGGCTGAGGATGAATGTATTCTGCGCCGTATCTACACTGTTGAGGGCCGTTCGCGCGGGTATATCAATGGCCAGAGCTGCACCATGCAGCAGCTGCAGCAGCTCGGCGATATGCTTAGCGATATTCACAGCCAGCATGAGCACCAGTCTCTGCTCCGTCGTGAGACTCATCGCCGCCTGCTCGATGAATATACCAATGCCACCGATCTGGCCTCACAGGTTGCCAGCGACTTTAGAGACTGGCACTCCGCGCATAAAAAGCTGACCGCTTTGCTTGAGCGCTCGGATGAATTAATTGCCCGCAAGGATCTGCTCTGCTTTCAGGTTAATGAGTTACAGCAGATTGATATTGAGCCCACCTCTCTGGCTAAGCTAGAAGTTGAACAGCAGACGCTGGCTAATGCCGAACAAATCTTACAAGACAGCCATAGTCTGCTGGCTATATGTGATCAGAATGAAGGCAATAATGTACGCGATGGTTTAAATAGAGCGCTGTCTATTTTGGCTGGTCTCAAGCATAAACCGGATGCGCTTGGCACTGCTGAAGAACTATTGCAGGGCGGTTTGATTCAGATTGAAGAGGCAACTCGCGAGATTGAATCTCATATTGACCGCTTTGAGGCTGACCCTCAGCGCTTGGCGCTGGTCGAAGATCAGCTGGCGATTATTTTCCAATTGTCGCGCAAACACCGCGTTAATGCTGACCAACTCAGCGAAACTCTGACTGTGCTTGAGCAGGAACTTCAGAGCCTGCAAGATGGCGGTGAGAGTATTGATGCTCTGCAACTACAGGTTGCCGACCTAGCGACTGATTACGAGGCCTCCGCAAGTAAGCTCAGCACTGTGCGCCAACAGGGTTCTGCTACTATGGCTGCCGAGATTAATCAGCAGTTACAGAAACTTTCGATGGAGGGCGCTGAACTAGTGGTGCAGCTTTCGCCATTGGATACTGGTGAATATCGCGCCAGTGGCTTTGAGGAGGTCGAGCTTTTACTCGCTACCAACCCGGGGCAGCCGCATAAGGCGCTGGCAAAAATCGCCTCTGGTGGTGAGCTTTCGCGTGTCAGCTTGGCCATCCAGGTTGTGGCTGCAGCGCATTCTAAAATTCCTACGCTTATCTTTGATGAGGTGGATGTGGGTATTGGCGGCAGTACCGCAGATATTGTCGGCCAGCTGCTTAAGCAGCTTGGCGATCGTGGTCAGGTGATTAGTGTCACCCACCAACCTCAGGTGGCGGCGCATGCGCACCACCATTATCGAGCTAGCAAGGTGGTTGAAGCCAACAGTGCTGAATCGCTTATGGTGGCTCTAGATCACTCTGCGCGGGTCGATGAATTAGCGCGTATGCTGGGTGGGGCTCAGGTGACTGATCAGACCCTTTCTCATGCTTCTGAGTTGCTTTCACTAGCGTCCAGCTAGAGTCTTAACTGACCTTATTCCTCCTAACCTAAGACCCTAGCATCCCTCTGAATCGTCTCCATGATTTGGCCCATTCAGTACTCACACAGCTCGCTATCGCCCAGAGAGGTTCTAGGGTCTTAGGTTAGGCATCGAGTGTAATTTGGCTTTAGTTATTTGACGGACAAAAAAAATCCCCGACTGCCGAAGCAAGCGAGGATTTTTTCTGCAGACTGAAAATTAAGCTTCTGGCGCTTGCTCTTCAGTTGCCTCAGCAGCAGGCGCTTCAGGCACTGTGCCCTCTTCGATCTGCGCTTCCTTGATAGACAGCTTAACGCGGCCACGGTTGTCGATCTCTGTTACCTTAACGCGCACGTCTTGGCCTTCAGATAGATAATCAGTCACCTTGGCAACACGTTCCTGAGCGATCTGAGAGATATGAACCAGACCATCAGTACCAGGCATAAAGTTAACAAAGGCACCGAAGTCAACGATACGTACAACTTTACCGTCATAGATAGTGCCTGGCTCTGGATCGGCTACGATTGCTTTAATCGCGTCCATTGCAGAGTTAAGGCCTTCTGTGTCTTCTGAGTAGATTTTAACTGCGCCATCATCAGTGATATCGATAGTCGAGTTATGCTCTTCACAAAGACCACGGATAGTTGCGCCGCCTTTACCAATCACGTCACGAATCTTATCTGAGTCGATTTGCATCATGCCCATGCGTGGTGCTGTCTCAGCCACTTCGTCACGACCTGAGGCAATAACCTTATTCATTTCGTCGAGGATATGCAGTCGAGCTTCCATGGCTTGCTCTAGCGCAATTTCCATAATCTCTTCGGTAATACCTTCAATTTTGATATCCATCTGCAATGCAGTGATACCTGCAGCTGTACCAGCTACTTTAAAGTCCATATCGCCCAAATGATCTTCATCGCCGAGGATATCGGTCAGTACGGCAAAGCCTGCGTCTTCTTTAACCAGACCCATGGCAATACCGGCAACTGGTGCCTTGAGCGGTACACCGGCGTCCATCAGTGCCAGGCTAGAACCACATACAGAGGCCATTGAGCTTGAACCATTAGATTCAGTGATCTCTGATACTACGCGCATGGCGTATGGGAAATCTTCCTGAGAAGGCAATACAGCGTTGATACCACGACGGGCTAAACGACCATGGCCTACTTCACGACGGCTAGTGAAGCCGATACGACCGCACTCGCCTACTGAGTAGGGAGGGAAGTTGTAGTGCAGCATAAAGGGGTCATCGCGACGACCTTCCAGTGCATCAATCATCTGTGCATCACGGGTTGAACCCAGAGTTGCAGCTACGATGGCCTGAGTTTCGCCACGGGTAAATAATGATGAACCATGAACCTTGTCGAGGATGCCTACTTCAACGTTAATAGCGCGAACTTTCTTAGTGTCGCGACCATCGATACGTGGCTCGCCACGGATGATGCGGCCGCGAACAATGCTCTTCTCGAGCTTTTTAAATGCGTCTTTGATGTCTTCTGCGGAATGGCCATCTTCGCTAGCCAGTTCTGCAGTGGCACGGTCGCGAAGACCATTGACAGAAGCAACACGAGCCTGCTTATCGACTACCTGGTAAGCAGAATCTAAATCAGCACCTACTAGATCAGTCAACGCTGCTTTGAGCTCTGTATTTCCTTCCTCTGCCTGCCAATCCCAACGTGGCTTGCCCGCTTCAGCGGCCAGCTCTTCGATGACACTGATAACGGTTTGCATTTCCTGGTGAGCGAACAGTACGCCGCCCAGCATGATGTCTTCTGACAGTTCGCTGGCTTCCGATTCAACCATCAATACTGCGTCTTTAGTACCGGCAACAACCATGTCCAGTGATGACTCGGCGAGTTCACTGTAGGTTGGATTCAGCAGGTAACCTTGCTCTTCGGTGTAACCTACACGAGCGCCGCCAACTGGGCCATTAAAAGGGATGCCTGAGATTGACAGTGCTGCAGAGGTACCAATCATTGCGGCGATATCTGGATCAATGTTTTTCTCGGCTGACATAACGGTACAGACAACCTGTACTTCGTTTTTAAAGCCATTGGGGAAAAGCGGACGGATAGGACGGTCAATTAGACGTGATGTCAGAGTCTCTTTTTCGTTTGGACGACCTTCACGCTTGAAGAAGCCACCGGGAATTTTACCCGCTGCATAGGCTTTTTCGATGTAGTGAACGCCCAGGGGGAAGAAGTCCATCCCTGGTTTGGCTTCACGCGCACCAACTACAGTACAGAGTACTGAGGTGTTGTCGATTGAGCATAAAACCGCGCCAGTTGCCTGACGGGCAATACGGCCTGTTTCTAATGTTACGGTATGGTTACCGTATTGAAATTTCTTTATTAAAGGAGTCATAATTTTGCCTTTGTTTGTTTACCTTAAAGCGCCGTTATTCTGTCTAGTTCTGCGCTGCTCGGGTTACTTATAGCTGCCAGTGATGACAGCCATAAGTAACTCGATCAGCAATTATTGAGACAGGATATAGTGGCCTATGTTTGTTCTAAAAGCATTTTGCTTAAAAAGCGTTGTGCTCAAAATACGATTGCGGCTCCATCTATAAAAGAGGAGCCGCACCGAGAACACCTATCGACGTAAACCAAGCTTCTTAATTAACGCGCCATAACGTTCAACATTCTTGCCCTTCAAGTAATCGAGCAATTTGCGACGCTGGTTAACCATGCGAATAAGACCACGACGTGAGTGGTGATCTTTCTTATGATCACCGAAGTGATCCTGTAGCTTATTGATATTTACGGTTAGCAGTGCAACCTGGACTTCAGGTGAACCCGTGTCATTTTCACAGGTGGCGTGTTCTGAAACGATTGCTGCTTTTTCTTCTGCACTCAGTGCCATAATACTTTCTCCAATATGCGAGGAAATTTGATTCAGGGTGCCCGCGCATATTTACAGACATCCTAACGTGATTTCTTAGGTCGTTATGTCTCAACAACCAGTCTTTTCGGGGCTATTTTGCCATCATCGGTAACCGTAGCTACCCCCAGAAAAGCACCGCCCTCGCGAAAGACGCGCACTATATCGCCTTCTTGCCCCTCGCGAAAGGCCTGTGTTGACATTACTGGCTGTCCGAGCTGGAAATAGGCAGCCACTGTTTCCGATAATTCCACCGCCATTCGATCCGCGACAGGAATATCCATCGGCTTTAACAGATGATCCAGATCACTGGGATCAGCGTTTTCGGCCATTGCCTGTAACTCTGGCAAGGTTATTACCTCGCTGTCGGAAAATGGGCCGGCAATATTGCGACGCAATGCACTGACATGCGCACCACAACCCAGCGCCTTACCCAAGTCTTCTGCAAGACTGCGCACATAGGTACCTTTACTTACATGTAACTGCACATCCAGCTGCGCCTGTGGCCCTAGGCGATAGGCTAAAATCTGGTAGCTAAATACGGTTATATCGCGGGCTTCGCGCTCAATCTCTATGCCCTGCCGCGCCAGCTTATACAGCGGCTGCCCATTGTGCTTGAGGGCTGAGTACATTGATGGAACCTGCTTAATATCACCGCAAAAGTCAGCAATGGCAGCTTCGATCTGCTGTTCGGTAATGGCGGAGGCATCTTGGTCATTTAGTATCGCGCCCTCGCTATCGCCAGTCTCTGTGCTTACGCCAAGCGTGAATGTGCTCAGGTAATGTTTATCTGAATCCAGTAGAAACTGGCTAAATTTGGTCGCTTCGCCCAGGCAAATGGGCAGCACACCTGTCGCCAATGGGTCCAGTGCACCTGTATGACCGGCTTTATTGGCGTCAAAAATATTCTTAACCCGCTGTAAGGCTTGGTTGGAGGATAGGCCCTGGGGTTTATCGAGCAGAAAAATACCGTTAACCGAACGGCCGCGATTGCGTCTACGAGCCAAACTTAGCCTTCCTCGCTGCCCGACTGCTGTTCGTCGTCGGTGACGGGGGTCTCTTTAGATATAGCCAAATCAATCAGCTGTGAAAGATACTGGCCACGACGCCCGCTCTCATCAAAGAAAAAGTTTATTTTTGGCGTGATACGAAGCTTGATACTCCCAGCCAGTAGTTTGCGCAAATAGCCAGAGGCACCATTGAGCGCCGCCAGACCTTCATCGATTTCGTCTTGGCTGCGATCACCCACAAAGGACACATGGGCTTTGGCGTAGGCCAGATCACGGCTTACTTCAACTTCAGTGACACTAACCATCCCCACTCTGGGGTCGCGAACATTCTCGCGTATCAGTACTGCCAACTCCTGTTGGATAGCATCTGATACGCGTTCTGCTCTGGTAAATTCTCTTGGCATAGGACCTGTTTCTCTCTAAAACCTAGAGTGAACGCTGTACCTGTGTGATTTCATAAACTTCAATCAAATCGCCAGCTTTAACGTCGTTGTAATCCTTAACACCGATACCACATTCCATACCATTGCGAACATCAGCGGCCTCGTCTTTAAAGCGACGCAGTGACTCCAATTCACCCTGATAAATAACCACATCATCACGCAGTACACGGATAGGCTTATTGCGATACACAGTGCCTTCCGTCACCATGCAGCCAGCGATAGCACCAAACTTAGGTGAACGGAATACATCCCGAACTTCAGCAATACCAACAATCTCTTCTTTAGTCTCTGGTGCCAGCATGCCAGACAGCGCCTGCTTAACTTCATCGAGAAGGTTGTAGATAACGCTGTAGTAGCGCACTTCAATCTCTTCTTTTTCAGCCAGTGCACGAGCAGAACCGCCAGCACGTACATTAAAGCCCAGTACAATCGCGCCAGTGGTCAGCGCTAGGTTGATATCGGATTCCGTAATACCACCAACCCCAGAAGCGACAATATCTACGGCCACTTCATCGGTGGCAAAATCATTCAAGGCACTGTTAATAGCTTCTAATGAGCCGCGCACATCAGTTTTAACGATCAGGTTGAGCTTGCTAACCTGCTCTGTACTCATGTCGGTAAACATGTTTTCCAGCTTGGCTGCTTGCTGACGAGACATACGCTCATGACGCGCCTTAGTGATACGCAATTCAGCAATTTCTTTGGCCTTGCGCTCATCGGCAACCACAAAGAACTCATCACCCGCATTCGGCGCTTCATCCAGACCCAGAATCTCGACCGGAATCGATGGACCCGCTTCGCCAATGGGCTTTTTAATTTCGTCGGTCATGGCGCGAATCTTACCCACGCTCTCACCGGCCAGCATAAAGTCACCTTTACGCAATGTACCCAGCTGAACCAGTGCAGTGGCAACAACACCACGACCCTTATCAACGCGTGATTCAACAATGACGCCACGAGCAGGCACTTCAACAGGTGCTGTCAACTCAAGCAGCTCCGATTGCAGAAGCACGGCTTCCAGTAATTCGTCTATGCCATCACCTGTATGTGCAGATACTTTAATAAACTGAGTATCACCGCCCCATTCCTCAGGAATAACATCTTTGGCCGCCAGCTCAGTGGTAACTCGCTCTGGATCAGCGCCTTCTTTATCCATCTTATTAATGGCAATAACAATAGGCACACCAGCAGCGCGAGCATGCTGAATAGCTTCCTCGGTCTGCGGCATAACGCCGTCATCGGCAGCCACTACCAAAATAACCACATCGGTACTCTGGGCACCGCGGGCTCGCATCGCAGTAAACGCTGCGTGACCAGGGGTATCTAAGAACGTGACCATGCCTTTTGGTGTGTCCACATGGTAGGCACCAATATGCTGGGTAATACCTCCAGCTTCACCTGAGGCAACGCGGGACTCTCTAATGTAATCGAGCAGTGATGTTTTACCATGGTCAACATGGCCCATCACAGTAACTATAGGCGCCCTTGGCTCTTCGTTACCCTCGTCCTTAATTACTTCAAACTGCTTGGCCAGTTCGTCTTCAACCGTATCGTCCTGAGCGGCTACTGGGGTGTGGCCCAATTCTTCAACTACTAAAAATGCAGTTTCCTGATCAATAACCTGATTGATATTGGCCATAACGCCCAACTTCATCAGCTCTTTAATCACCAGACCGGCTTTAATAGCCATTCGCCCAGCTAGATCACCCACGGTGAGCTCATTGGGAATAGCGACTTCAATAATCTTCTTATCAACGGGCTTCTTAAAGGTGTGCTTGTTATCAATCTTAAGTACCGCACCAGAGGAGCGCAGACGACCTTTTCTGCGGTCATCGCCGCTATCATCCATCTGCAGACGGCCTTTTTTCTTGCCGCCTTTACCTAAGGGCTTTTTAACATTCTTTTTGCCAGGCTTATCATCGTCATCATTAACGGGCTTGCCGTGACGTCGACCTCGGTCATGAACCGGCTCCGCAGCAGCGGGCGCCGCGGTCTTGGTTGGCTTACCCGCCTTCTTGGCTTCTTCGCTCTCCAGCACAGAGGCAGCTTCAGCCGCTTTACGCGCAGCTTCTTCCTGCTTAGCTTTTACCACTTCTTCAGCCGCTAGCTTGGCGTCATCTGCGGCCTTGCGACGATTAGCAATAGCAGCAATACGCTGCTCTTCGATATTGTCAGTACCTGTCCCACGAACAAAAGTCGGGTCTGGTGCAGATTCTGGCGCTGGTTCAACAACTGGCTCTGGCGCAGATGCCTCCTTCTCAACAACCGGCTCAACAACTGCCTCTACGGCAGCTGCTGCAGCTTCGGCTTCTTCTTCGGCCTGAGCCAATAACTCTTCATCGCTGCGCTTTACATAGGTGCGTTTTTTGCGCACTTCAATGTTAACTGTTTTGCGATTTCCCGACTTAAGGGTACTAACAGTCTTGCGGCGCAGCGTAATTTTCCTCGGCTCGCCTGCATTGTCACCGTGCAGGCTTTTTAAATAGCCCAGCAGAGTCTGCTTTTCTTCGTCAGATACAAATGCATCTGTCTCTTATACACATCTGACGCTGCCGACGATATGCAGTGTGTAGA
>OJDG01000508.1_pt1 | contig 10225 bp, 11 predicted proteins | sample 1592411 | NCBI WGS metagenome assembly OJDG01 (sample SAMN05416759, study PRJEB24817) | seawater metagenome | isolation source: Sea water | place: Canada:Atlantic | collected 2013-07 | reverse complement strand
GAGATGTAGAGAGGTCTCGTGGGCTCGGAGATGTGTATAAGAGACAGATCTTGTGTCATCGTAAGTAGCTAGGGTTAATTGTCTTCAGTGTAGCCGTGTTTGGCATCGAGTCGGTTCATCAAGAACGCATACACAACGAGCAAAATGACGAAGCAGATGATCGCTCCTTGCTGTGCCATCCAAAAGCCAAACGGCGCACTGCCGATCTGCGGCGCGTTGGCATCGAGCCACTCACGAAATAAAATACCGCAGCCGAAGCTGACGCTAAACCAAACGGCCAAAAGACCGAGAACAAGTCTGAGGCAAGCTCGACGATGGGGGTGTGAAGGGGCATCTTTCATGGGGCAACAGGGTAGAGGTAGATTAGTAAAACTCCTCGTATTGATAACCCTTCCTTATCTAAGATTGCAAGACGGGAGATGCCTCAGCTAAAGACCACATACAAATGCGCTCGAGTTGATTGAGCGACCAAGCGTCATTTTAAGACTCCAGCGGTAAAGTTCCTGAGAGCTCTCAAAAAATAACGTAGCCCTGCGCCCATTTAACGAAGAATACCCCAAGGTTACTCGAGGCATGCGCCAACATGCAGGGGAAGAGGGCGCGTTTCGGATTCCACGGGCCAAAACGAACGGCGTAAAACCAGAGCGAGTTGGCAAAGAGGATACCCGTGCTGAAAAATGCCTTACCCGTCAAGGTCCACTCAAAGCCATCCTCACGGCTCCAAAGGTGCCCATGGATGATCGCAAAAATCATTGAAAATCCCACTGCGCTGGCGATCAAAAGCGACCTCCCCTTGTTATCGATGACGAGGTAGCCGCGAAAAATCACCTCTTCGACCACGCCCGCAGCGATGATCGCAAAGACGAAAAACCAGACCATCTCACTCTGCTCATCAACGACCCCGAGGGCGATCTCGCCGCTGGTTTCCACCCCGAGCAGGAGCAGCGCACCGAGCGTTCCAATGACAAAGGCGCCGAGTGGTGCTGCCACCGAACCTGGCATGGCGCCGGCATTCGCTTCGCCCGACTTAGCCGCCTTGTAATCACCCCAATAGATTTGCCCCACGTAGGCAGCGACGCCGACGTAAAGGAGGATCATTAAAGGATTTTCGTTCATAGACTGCGCGATAGCGAATGGGTCATCACTAATAACGAATCTATTCGCGACTAGTTATCCAGACTAGATGTGCCTCGAATCGTCTTCGTCTTTTTTGACGTAGCCACTGTCTTGCCGTTCGTGATTCACCTTATTCTTTTTCAAGTAGGCCTCGTGCACATCCTCAGGAGTCATGCCAAGCACTTGAGCAAGCGAGATAAGGAAGTGAAAAAGATCGACCACTTCGACCTTCGCGTTTTGCTCATCGAACTCTTGATATTTTGCCCACCACTTCCAAGGCACCGAATCGATCAGCTCAGACATTTCCTGTTGCATGGCGCGTGTGTAGTTGAGCACCCATTTGGCCTTATCTTCGTCCGACATGCCGTCAGTATTCACCCCAATCCGCTTATTCAGCGTATCCTGCATCGAGAAAATTTCATCAAATTTATCCATGCCACGATTCGTAAAAGTCGATACCTCTCCTAGCAAGCGCATTCCACTACCAAGCAACTTTCTAACAACAACTAGCAACTATTCGCACTTAACCCTTGCCCAAAAAAATCGACTTCTTTAAAAACAATTGTCGTTCCCCCGATGCGATCAAACGCTTACGCACTCCGTGCCGCTAGAGCCGCAGAAATCGCCCCGACTAGGTCGACGCCTTCCGCATGACCCACTACTAACAAGGCTATGACTGCTCTAGCCGACAGGTCACGAATACAAACCAACACACACGAAACATGCCAGAATTCGAAGAAGAAAACGTAAATGCCTCCCCAAGTGAGAGCTACACGCCCAGCACCGACGCCTCTAAAAAACCACGCACTCGCCGCCGTAGCGGTGGTTTCAAAACTGAAGTCGCCAATGTGAGCAACGCCAACATCGGCGAAGTCAGTGCTAATCAGGCACTCAAAGAAGAAAAACTTAGTGGCACGCCAAGCGCTTCCCAGTCCCATGAACCCCGCGAAACAGGTGAATTGCAGGGCGACCGTGAAGATCGACCACGTCGCGAACGCAAACCTCGTGGACCGCGTGGTGAGCGTGAACCCCGCGCGCCGCGTGAGCCGCGCACTGACGCTAACCCACAGCCAAGCCCTGAAACCCTTGCCGCCATCGCCAGTGTAGAAGCTAAGATCGCTGAACGCCGTGCCGAACGCGATGCTCGCCGTGCCGAGCGAGACAAATCCCGCCCCGCCAAAACTGAGCGCAGCGCCCGCAAACCAAGAAAACCAAGTGGCGGCAAGCCAGCCTCCAAGAAGAAGGGCTTACTCGCATCCATTTTAAATATTTTTGGACTCGGCCCCAAAACAGAGCCTGCTAAGAGGCGCGGCGGCAATCGTGGCGGTCCCAACAAAGGCAGAGGCGGCCGCCCCCAAGGTAAAGGTGGCGACCGTAGGGGACAAAACCGCGGACGCGGCGGACAAAATCGCAGGCGCGGTGGACAAGGCGGTAATCGGAACAACGGTCGCTCCAAGGAAAACTCAGAATCTTAGCCATTACCCTAAGTGGCATTCTCGCTCGTAAGCGCCGAACGAAACCAACCCGTCCGTAAGCAGATGCGGCACACAGTTAAACTCAGTTGAACAAAACCATTCATGGACGTCTTTAAAGTTAGTGGCAACGGCCCTCTCCACGGTCAAATCGAGGTCGGTGGTGCGAAAAATGCCGCCCTTCCGATCCTCGCCGCTACCTTGTTGACGGAAGAGACCGTCGTGCTGCGCAATGTCCCTGACCTCAGCGACATGCGTTTCATGCTAGAAATACTCCGTCACGTCGGCGCAGAGACCGTCCAACCAGAGCCCGGCACTTGGGAAATCACTTCTAAAAAGATCACTCACATCGCACCTTACGAACTCGTGCGTAAGATGCGCGCCTCCGTCTGCTTGCTTGGCCCACTGGTAGCGCGCATGCGCAAGGCCGAAGTTTCCATCCCTGGCGGTTGCGTGATCGGTCCCCGCCCCATTGACCTACACATCAAAGGGCTCAAAAAACTCAACTGCCAAGTAGATATCTCCAACGGTTACGTCCACGTCGACGCCTCCAACATCGAAGGCGGCCCCATCTTTCTGGGTGGGCGCAGCGGGAGTACCGTTACTGGAACAGCCAACATCGTGATGGCGGCTACCCTCGCCCCCGGGACCACCCGCTTAGAGTGCGCTGCGTGTGAACCAGAGGTCATCGATCTCTGCCAGATGCTAGTCAAGATGGGTGCAAAAATCGAAGGCATCGGCAGCCCTGAACTCGTCATCACGGGCGTTGAGAAACTCCAAGGCTGCGAACACAGCGTGATCGCCGACCGGATCGAAGCCGGCACCTTCGTCATCGCTGGAGCCATCACTCGAGGTGACGTCACGGTCAAGGGCATCGCGCCCAAACTACTCGGCGCTTTCCTAGATAAGCTCGAAGAAGCAGGTCTACCCTTGGAGCTGGGCGAAGACTATATCCGCGTCTTGCCCTACACTGGCTCGCTCAAACCAGTCGACGTCATCACCCTGCCGCACCCCGGCTACCCGACCGACCTCCAAGCGCAACTTGGCGCATTGATGACTCAGACCGAAGGCCTCTCTATCATCACCGAGCGCATTTACCCCAACCGTTTCATGCACGTGCCCGAACTGCAGCGGATGGGTGCAGATATTTCGATCGAAGGCCCGAGTGCTATTATTAAAGGAGCAAACAAACTCTCTGGCGCTCCCGTGATGGCCTCTGACCTACGCGCCTCAGCCGCACTCATTCTAGCCGCGTTTGCTGCCGAAGGCGACACCTGGATTCAACGCATTTACCACCTCGACCGCGGCTACGAGCGCTTCGAGCACAAGCTGGCCGGCATCGGTGCAAAAATCGAGCGCCTTAGCGACAAGGAAATGCCCAAAGAGCTGCTCGAAGACTAAGTTTCTGGGGCGCACTCCTAAGTGAGCAACAAGGCCGAGAGCGAAGCCAAGCGAAATATGTCGCATCCGCTCCCTTGCCTAATCCAAGTGGGATGCTACAATTTTCCGACTAAACATTTGCCACCATTAGGTAGCACGTTTCATTCATAATTAATGAATTATTTGAAATACCACGCACTCGGTAACGACTACCTCATCCTTGATCCTAAAGACGCTAGCGAACTCCCGGCAGAGGAAGCCATCGTTCGCACCTGTCACCGCAATTTTGGGCTTGGCTCGGACGGCATCCTCTACGGCCCGCTTGAGACAGAAAAAGCTGACTTCGGTTTACGCATCTTGAATCCGGATGGCAGCGAAGCGGAAAAGAGCGGTAACGGCCTACGCATTTTTGCCCGCTATCTTTACGACACGGGCGCAGTAAAAAACGACGCCTTCACTGTCGATACACTCGGCGGCGTAGTCACTTGCCAGATCGCCGACGGTGCGGCATCCATTACAGTGGACATGGGGGAAGTCCAGTTCGGCATAGCTCCTACTCCAGCCGATGGCAGCGAACAAAGCGGTCCTAACATCGGCCAGTCGCTAAGCTTTAACGGCAAGACACAGACCGTTTATGTCGCGGACATCGGCAACCCGCATTGCGTTCTGGTGCAGGACGAAATCTCCGCTAAGCAAGCCCACGAAGATGGCGCCTTGATCGAAGTGCACGAAGCCTTCCCTAACCGTACTAATGTGCAGTTCCTAAAAGTCATCGACCGCAGTAACATCCAAATCGAAATCTGGGAGCGCGGCGCAGGCTACACCCTCGCCTCCGGTTCCAGTAGCAGCGCCGCTGCTGCCGTGGCACACCGCATCGGTCTCTGCGACCGAGACATCACAGTGCATATGCCTGGCGGTAAAATCGCCATCCACATCGACGATAATTTTGCTATCCGCATGACTGGCCCCGCAACCCGCGTGGCGAGTATGGACTTCGACGACGAAGCGCTCGGCTTTAAGGTCGAAGGATAACAAGGGAGGGAGGACTCGCTACAACGTGTCCTAGTTACCGCACTACATCCACCAGTTCTCGCAGCGAATATACAACAAGCTTCCCCGTCGCCGCAAGGCGCTCGGGCGAGTGATGCCCATGCGCTAACAAAATGCAGTCGGCACCAATTGCCTCAGCCACCTCGTGATCGTGCAAGGTGTCGCCGATCATCACAACTTCATCTGGCTTCCACGGAAGCTCCTGGATCCACTGCTTGCCCCGAGCTATTTTGCCCTCGGCATAAATATTGTTGGTGCCGACTAGACCCATGAAATGCTCGCGTATACCATAGTGCTGGATGCCGGATTCCAGGGCTTCTTGTTTGGCAGCGGAAAGTACCGAGTGCGTCATGCCTGACTGGGTCATCGCACTCAAAACTTCATGGGTGTCTGAATGGAGGATACACTCTTCAAACCACCGCTTCTCATAATCGCCGATGAACTCTCGGCTCACTTGCTCGAAAGTATCCACATCGGTATCAAAGCCCAGGTGTTCATAAAAGTGTATCACTGGAAAACCAAAATTCTCTCGATAATCATTCGCCGTAATCGGTGCGCGTCCACGTCGAGCGAGTAGACCATTGAGCACTTCAACACAGAGCCAAGTATCGTTGAGCAAAGTTCCGTTCCAGTCCCAGATTGCGTGTTTATAGGGCATTTTTTAATGGGTTAAATACATACTTGTGGCATACGAGCTTGCTCGCGCCCATCCGCCCGAAAAGGCACTATTGGCAAGAGCAAGCCCACACGCTGCTAAATACTGAATAATCATCAGTCTAGCATGTCGGGTTTACGCTGAAAGAGCACGACGGGCACCTGCAACAGCGCGAGGAAGATGAGGGTCCCTTCAAACCCAGGCACCCCAAGTCGCTCACCTCGGGCATCCGAAGCCATATAGGCAAATATAACCACCACCACCATCAAGAAGACAAACAGAGCTGAAAGACCCGCAAGCAGCCCAAAGCACCAACGCCAGGACTTGTCCGACAAGCGCGCGAATGGCAGGCTGAGCACAATACCATAGGCGATAAAGTAGACGCCCTTAAAGGATTCAAAGACCCCCGACCCCTTAACCAAAGCCGATAAACCTAGCGTTAGTAGCAATAAGGTAAGGACGTGGCCCGCGATGCGCCCATAGCGCAGCCCGAGGGCAGTGGAGGCGCGACGATCGGCGTCGAGTTGCTGTGAGTCGTTCATTTTATAAATTAAATGGGGCACTTATGTATTATTGAGAATTGAGAGAAAGCAAGCTCTGCAAAAGGTGGGCCCAAAACTCCGTGCTCTTTAGGTCAGGGTGGCTCCACTTCGCGGAGCATCTGCAAACGCTTTTTCGTAAACTAAACATGCACCCATCTCAAGCGCGCCAGGAATAAACAGCCCATTTTATGCGAGATGGTGCAATCGACTAAAGTAGTGAACAAATTATCATTTAGTCTTGCCATCTGCAATTCGCCTTTCAATGTTACTTGCAATTACAGAAATTTAATCAAAAGAACACTATTATGGCCGTTAAAACACAAATCCAAAAAATTAAACGCACCCCAGAAGGTGATCGCAAAAATCTCGATCTCGCCATTTCCGGCATCAACAAGCAATTCGGTCCTGGCGCGCTCATGCGGCTCGGTGAAGCTACTAAAATGGAGGTCGACGTCATTTCGACCGGCTCCATTGCGATTGACCTCGCGCTAGGAATTGGCGGCCTACCTCGCGGGCGTATCTGTGAGATCTACGGCCCCGAAAGCTCTGGTAAAACCACTTTCTGCCTGAGTGCCATCGCTCAGGCTCAAAACGAAGGTGGCAACGCCGTCTTCATCGACGTCGAGCATTCGCTCGATCCCCGCTACGCTAAGACGGTCGGCGTTGATCTCGACAACCTTATGGTCTCGCAGCCCGAAAGCGGGGAAGACGCACTCAACATCACCGAAACCCTCATCCGTTCCGGAGCCGTCGACCTGATCGTGGTCGATTCCGTCGCCGCCCTCGTTTCTAAGAACGAGCTCGACGGCCAAATGGGCGACGCCACCGTCGGCCTGCAAGCCCGCATGATGAGTCAGGCCATGCGCCGCCTGACGGGCGCTATCAGCAAATCACAATGCGTTGTCCTCTTTACCAATCAAATCCGCGAAAAGATCGGCGTGATGTTCGGCAGCCCCGAGACACAGCCCGGCGGTCGCGCCCTCAAATTCTTCTCCTCCGTGCGTATGGACATCCGCCGCATCGGTCAGATCAAGGAGAGTAATGGCAAGGTCGTGGGTAACCGCACCCGAATCAAGATCGTGAAAAACAAAGTCGCGCCTCCCTTCACCGAGAGCGAGTTCGACATCATGTATAGCGAAGGGATCTCCCACTCAGGCTCACTCGTCGATTTGGGCGTCGAGCACAAGATTCTCGAAAAGAAGGGTTCTTGGATTTCTTACAAAGGAGAGATGATCGGTCAAGGCCGCGAAGCCGCGAAGCAACACATCAAAGATACCCCCGAGCTAGCGAATGAATTGACTGCACTTATCATGGAAATGGTTCACCCGAAAGCGGGCGAATCGCTAACCGGCGATAGTGAGGAAGAGGCGCCCGAAGCTGTAAAATAAGCAACGTGCTGGCGACAGCCAATGCGATTGCCATCCTCTAGCGAGACTTCGGCTTTCGAAGTCACGCTAGAGGATGGCTAAATTACGGGATACTCCCCTCAAACTGCGAAGTATTTAAGGGTTTCCATGTCCACAAACTCCGACACCGAGGCGTGCGTTGCCTCGAGTTTGATCTTAGGCGCCACGCCAGCTTCGTGGGCCTCAATCCAGCGGCCAAGGCAAATGCACCAAAAGTCGCCAACTTTAAGCCCCGGGAACTTATAATCTGGCATCGGCGTCATCAGGTCGTTCCCGCGTGATGCGCTGAATTCGAGAAAGGGCTCCGTCATTTGCGCGCATATAGAGTGCTGCCCCGCATCGTCACCGCAAGTGTCGCATTTACCGTTGCGGTAAAAGCCCGTCAATGGATCGAGGCTACATTCGATCAATTCGGTGCCTAAAATATTTCGCGCCATAATCGTCTTTTTTGTTAAACCTATATATTAGCCGACCTAAATCAGAACGCAAGCGGCTAAGTATTAGACGCCCTGCCCCAGCTGAACTTCTTCCACGATTCCATAAAAGATGGACAAGTCCTGAGTCCGTCTACGAAAATATATATTCATTATGATTATTCGCCAAATACCAGAAAACTTTAAGCTCATCTATTCAAAAGAAGACATTGCCTACTCTGTCTATAAAATGGCTGGTAAAATACGGCACTGGGTTAAAGACACCCACCGAAATGATGGGCAACAAGTACTCGCCATCTGCATTCTACGAGGCGGCGTTTTCTTTTTCTCCGACCTGCTCAAAGAAATCCCTTATACCGTCGAGCCCTCATTTTGCAGAGCGATGAGCTATTCGTCCGAGAATAATACCCAAAGCAATGACTTCCGACTCGTGGTCGAACCCGCGGAGATGAAAGGGCGCCACGTCTTGCTGATCGACGACATCTGCGATAGCGGCGTCACTTTGAAAAACTTACACGCCTATGCGCTCGAGAACGGAGCTAGGATGGTCAAAACCGCTGTCCTGATTCATCGCAACCACGAGGCATCCGTCTACACACCTGATTACGTCGGCTTCGAATATACCGGCTCCGAATGGTTTGCTGGCTATGGCATGGAAGACAAAAACCATAATTCAAATTTTCCAGAGGTCTACATCATCAAAGGAGAGTCTAAGGAAGACCACGAGAACATTTCGCAATAAAGTAGGCTGTAAGAGTTGCTCCGTTTGCTTATCCAATATGATCAAGGAAACCTCCCCTCTATTAGGGGTAGAAGCGACTTACGAGTAAGCTAACTACCTTTTCCGAGGTAACCCGCTCTTGTTGTAGACGGCTTTAGACTTTCGTTTTTTGAAAGGTTTGCTCTTGGCCGCGCCGCTTTCGCCGCCGCCGTGTTTACCACTCTGCAGGGTTTCGATTTGGTCGCGAATGAGGGCGGCTTTTTCGAACTGTAGTTCGCGAGCGGCTTCGAGCATTTCTTCTTCCATCTCCGCGATGACTTCCGCCACGTCGCGGTCATCAGATTCGGCAAGTATGCAGACATCTTCTTCGTTTCGATCGTAGCGACTACCGGGGGCTTGGAGACTCTCATCAATGCTTCGCTTCACGCCAACGGGAGTGATGCCGTGCTCCTTATTGTGGGCAAGCTGCCTCTCGCGACGGTAACTGGTGGTGTCGAGTGTGGTTTGAATGGATTTGGTAACCACATCCGCATAGAGAATGACGCGTCCTTTCTCGTGCCGAGCGGCGCGACCCGCGGTTTGTATCAGGCTGGTGGCGCTGCGGAGGAAGCCTTCTTTATCCGCATCGAGTATGGCTACGAGTGCGACTTCGGGAAGGTCGAGGCCTTCGCGTAGAAGGTTGACCCCGACGAGCACATCGAAGTCGCCCTTGCGCAGACGACGGAGAATCTCCACGCGCTCGATGGCATCAATATCGGAGTGCAGGTATTCAACATTCAGTCCAGCCTCGCGCAGGTAGTCGCTAAGGTCTTCGGACATGCGCTTAGTCAGGGTGGTGGCGAGGGTACGCTCGTCCGCTTCAGAGGCTTTGCGGACTTCGCCAATAAAATCTTCCACCTGCCCATTGATCGGACGGATCTCCATCTCGGGATCGACAAGTCCAGTCGGGCGAATGACTTGCTCGGCAATCACTTTGGATACATCAAATTCGTGCTGTGCGGGTGTCGCGGAAACGTAAATTGTTTGTCCAGTAATTTCCTTAAATTCTTCTTCTTTTTGCGGACGGTTATCCATGGCCGATGGCAAGCGGAAGCCGAAGTCGACAAGGCGCTCCTTACGCGCGCGGTCGCCATTATACATGGCGCGAACTTGTGGAAGTGTGACGTGACTCTCGTCGACAAAAAGAAGGGAATCCTTAGGAAAGAAATCGATCAAACAGAAAGGGCGTGCGCCGGGCTTACGCCCCGAGAAGTAACGGGAGTAGTTTTCGATGCCGGTGCAAAAGCCCATCTCTTGGAGGAGCTCTATATCATACTCGGTACGCATGCGTATGCGTTGCGCTTCAAGCAACATGTTTTGCGACTCGAAATAGGCGATGCGCTCATTGAGTTCTTTTCGAATGCCTCCTATTGCACAGTCGATCTTATCCTTGGGTGTCACGTATTGAGT
>OJDG01000505.1_pt1 | contig 10239 bp, 9 predicted proteins | sample 1592411 | NCBI WGS metagenome assembly OJDG01 (sample SAMN05416759, study PRJEB24817) | seawater metagenome | isolation source: Sea water | place: Canada:Atlantic | collected 2013-07 | reverse complement strand
AACTGAGCGTATCCACCCGATCAAGGATTCAATATCTTTAAAATTTTGAATGAGGCCGAATCGTTCGACCTCCCACGCATCCTTATTAACTTTAAGAGAAAAGGCTGCCTCTCCATCATCCTCTGAAATCCCAAAGCCTAGTCGCTCTAACGCGCGCTGTGTCCATGCTCGCTCTATACCTTGGCCTTCTAATCTTACCTTTAAGCACGCTATCGGGTGAGTAAGAAAGCTTCCTGAGCTTGCATCCCAGTCTAAATTCTCACTGGCAAAAACTTCCGCAAAGTGTCCGTTCAGTGCCAGTGCTTCGGGGGCGCCTTGCGACAAGTTGCCTTCTGGCGTCATCAACCAGAGTCGGTCCGCAAAGCGTAGCGCCAGGTCTAGATCGTGAGTTGAAAGTAGTAGTGCCAGATTCTCGCGATGCGCCAGATCACGCAGGATCGACATCAATTCAACGCGCCGCGGCAGGTCAAGGAAGGCGGTCGGTTCGTCCAGCAGCATCAGTTTTGCTTCCTGCGCCAGCGCGCGAGCGATCGATATTTTCTGCCGTTCGCCGTCACTCAGTTCGGACACTTGGCGATTGGCTAGTGGTTTGGCACCAACGGCGTCGATAGACCATTCGATGCGCTCACGATCTTGCGCGGTCAGCCCTCCAAACCAGCCAGAGTAGGGGTGTCGTCCGAGAGAGACTAGAGAGTAAGCGTCCATCATTCCTGAAGGCATCGCTTCTGTCAGCACCACACTGACCGCTCGTGCGCGTTCACGCGGTGCGATGTCGCTCATTGCTTTACCTGTGAGTCGCAGCTCTCCCGCCAATGGTTTCTGCATTCCAGCCAGCGTACGGATTAAGGTCGATTTACCGGCTCCATTCGGGCCTAGTAGGCAGACGAATTCACCACCACGTAGCGAGCAGTCGAGCCTACTAGCCACTGTCGTCTCTCCCGCACTATGTTGATAGCCGATACTTAGCTGCTTTGCCGTGAGTTTTACTTGCGCCCCCATCTTAGAAAAGTCGCTTCATTTTACCTTGTTTGACCAGCGCCGCTATGATCACGGGTGCACCGATGAGCGCCGTGATTGCATTCAGAGGCAAGACCACGTCGAGGCCTGGACCACGTGCTACAAAATCGGCCGAGACTGAGAGAAAGGCGCCGACTAGAATGGAAGCAGGGATCAGCACTTTGTGATTATTGGTCTGGAATAGATAGCGGCTGAGGTGCGGCGCAGCGATACCGAGAAAACCGATCGGTCCACAAAAGCCCGTTACCGTGCCTGCCAGTAGGGATGCGCCGAGTAGTACAAAGAAGCGCACTTGTTTCGTCCGCGTACCCACGCTCTCTGCGTAGCGATCGCCCAATAGTAGTGCGTCGAGCGGCTTCATAAATAAAGAGCTGAGGGCAATCCCACCTAGAATCGCGGGTGCGAAGTAGCGCATCTGCGACCAGCTCACATTACCATAGTCGCCAAAGGACCAATTAATGAAGGACTGCAAGCGCTCCGCCATACTGAAAAACATGAGTATGCTGACTAGAGCCCCGATCGTGTAGCTAATCATTAAGCCAATGATCAATACAGACATGATGTCCACCCTGCGTGAAAGTAGTAGCACGATAAAGAGCGTTACCGCCGCGCCGCCACTTGAGGCGAGGATCAAGAGCATCTGCCCCGAGCCAGCGAGGCCGTCGGTTAAGCTCAAGCCAATTGGACCTAGTGCGAGTAGTACGATTGCCACCCCTAAGCTTGCGCCTGAGTTGACTCCTAGGACAAAGGGGTCAGCCAAAGGATTTCGGAAGACCGTCTGCATCAGCAGTCCGGCCGTGCCGAGGGCAGCCCCAGAGAGCAGCGCAGTGAGCACCTGTGGCAGACGAAAATCGAGGATGATTTGACGGTGCACTGCATTGGCATCGCCATGGCCGAGCAGAGTCTGCAGCACCTCGCTCAGCGAGAAGTTCACACTACCCAAGCAGATGCTCAGTAGGAACATGGCAAAGGTCGCCACCGCAATAAGGGCAAAGCCCCCAAGCCTCTGGGAAGTCGCTGTTTTTATCTGTGTCACGGTAGTTGGCGTAAAGTTTACAATCTGATGCCGAGGTGCTAGTTGGCCAATGAAAACTCACATTTATTGCAAATTCTCGTAGTAGATGAGCTCGTGTTCAGGCAGCAGGTCGGGGTGAAGAATTTTAATGAGGTCGGCTAAGACTTCTTCGGGGTGGAGGATGCCGCGCTCCCAGATGTTATTGCCGCCGTTTTTGCTAACTTGGCGGGTGTTGTTAAATACTTGGCTGATCTGCGTGGCACGAAATTTGGCGAAGCGCGGGTCGGCATTGAAGAGCTCACTGAGACTGCGGTAGTGGCTGGGGTGAATCCAGTAGTCGGCCTCTGCGGCTTTGAGGAAGACGCGCTCGGTATCAAGCGGGAGGCTGCCTCGGCTGCGATCATCTGCCCAGAGGTAGTGAGCACCCGCATCGTGGATCGCTCGAGCAATAAAGCTATCGCCCCCCGGCACGTGCCATGAACCAGAGTAGGGAGCCCCGCAGAATACACTGGGTCGCTCGTCGATGCCTTTGGTTTTGTCTACTAGGCTAGTATACTGAGCTTTGATCGTGTTGAAGATCTCGTTACTGCGATCCTCGCTTTCGAAGAACGCTGCAATGAATTTTAGCCACTCAGCACGAGCGAGTGGATGGTGCTCCATGTAGTCCGCAGTCAAGACGACGGGCAGGCCAGCACGTTGCAGTTGTGGGGAGACATCCATCTGCCCCTCGCCGAGGCTGGTGGTGAGTATTAAATCTGGTTGAAGCAGAAGGAGTCGCTCGATGTTTAGCTTTTGCCCCGATTGGATGCGTTGTATGTCGCCCGATTCGACGCCCTGGATAACTTTTGGGTGGTTAATGTAACTTGCGCTTGCTGCACCACAGATCTGATCGAGCTGGCCGAGGGCATCGAGGTAGCCGGCATAGACTGTTTCCATTATGACTACTCGCTGCACCGGCGTGCGAATGACGATCACATCTCGGGGTAACTCATCAGGTAATGTAGCGCTATGCGGTATTAGAGCGTAGCGATATACATTTGTTGCATTCCGGTAGGCGTTACTGACGGTTAACAGCTTATAGTCCGCATATTCTTCGATCGTAAAGTTTTTGGCATAGTCGAGTTCGCGCGCTTGCGGCACATCAGCATTAGCCTCAGCTAGCGCATGAATGCATAGCATAGCCAAGAAGGTGGCAAAGGTGCGTATTTTTTTACTTACAAGCATATCGGAGGGGGTTTCTATCTTTTGATATGACGTCCGAGGAAAAAGACTTAATCAACCAAATCCGTTCAGAAGACACTGAATTGAAGAGCCGCGAAAATGCGCTTAGCCGCCTTGGTGAGATTCTTGAGGAAAGCTTCATCCTCGACCTTTTGCCATCTAAGGCTATTATCCAAGCTTTAGATAAGATAGCCGCGAGTAGGGTCGCGCCTGCCAGCGTGAGGCGTAAAGCCAAGGCATTAGTCCTGACATATAAGATTTAAGACGATGCTACCTTGGTTTCAAAACGGGAAATTTCCCCTCTATCTAGCGCCGATGGCGCGCTTCACGGATATCGTTTTCCGCGAGTTCTGCAAAGAACAGGGCGCGGATGTCATGGTGACTGAGTTTGTTCAAGCAGATGCACTAACGCGTGATGATCCTAAACTCTGGGAGACGGTCGACTTCACCGAGGCGCAGCGCCCGATGGGGGTGCAAATCTTCGGCTCCAATCCAGAGTCGATGGCGAATGCCGCGCGGATGTTAACGGATCGCTTACGACCAGACTTTATTGACATCAACTTCGGTTGCCCCGCTGACCGCGTAATTTGTATGGACGCTGGATCATCGATGCTACGAAATCCAAAGAGACTCGGCCAAGTTACATCTGCCGTGGTCAAGGCCGTGCCCCAAACACCTGTCACGGTAAAGATTCGCACGGGTTGGGACGATGACAACATTGTGGCGAAAGAAGTTGGTCACATTGCGGAAAGTGAAGGGGCGCAAGCATTGGCTATCCATGGTCGCACGAAAGAACAGGGTTACCGTGGCGACGCTAACTGGCCTATCATAGCTGAGGTGGCCAATGAGTTAACGATCCCCGTGATCGGTAACGGCAATATCGCTTGCGCAGCAGATGTGATCCGTATACAAGAGCAGACTAATTGCGCAGGTTTGATGATCGGTCGCGCCGCTTTAGGTTACCCGTGGATTTTTCGTGATATTAAGCACTATCTCAAATACGGCGAAGTGCCTGAACCACCAAACATCGCCGAGCGCTGGGAGACTATTATCGAATATACGCGTAGAATTATGGCACGGCCTTTTCGTGAGAAAAAACATGGCGACCTCCGCTGGATGCGTCCAAAATTTATTGCTCTAACTAAGGGGATGGAGGGTTCGCGTAAAATCCGCGGTTCGCTCGGTCAGGTCAACCAGATCGAAGACCTTGAACGTGTCGCGCATGCACACATCGCACAATATGGGCTTGTCAGTTAATAGTTGTTTGCTGGAAGATGAGAGTTGAACACTTGTGCTATTTCTTAAGCGCTATTTCTTTCACTTAAGAACTATAAATATCCAAGCAATAACTCCTACAATGCACCGTATCCTCTTCCTCTGTATGGGCAATATTTGTCGTTCTCCTGCGGGCCATTGTGTCTTACAACATTTGGTCGATGAGGCGGGACTAAGCGACCAATTTGAAATTGAGTCAGCTGGAACAATTGGTTTCCACCATGGCGCCCCACCGGATAGACGTATGCAAGAGGTAATGCGTGAGCGAGGTATCCCCGTAATCGGCAGTTCGCAACAATTAGAGCGCGCGGATCTAGATCACTACGATCTGATCCTCGCGATGGATCAAGATAACCTCTCTGGTGCGCGCAGTCTGGATCACAAGGGGCAATATTCAGACAAGATTAAACTCTTCTGCGATTATTGCACTGAGCACGACGAGACTGAAGTGCCCGATCCGTATTACGGTGGTGAGCGCGGCTTCGACCACGTCATGGATCTGATTGAAGACGGTTGTCGCCATTTACTCAAGGAACTCAGAGCAGGGTAGTCATTACGTATTCAGAGCATCGACGGCTTGTATTCTAAACAAGCTTCGTATGGGAGCTACAGCCTGACGGGTAAACCTTTGGATTTCAGATGTTCTTTGGCTTGTTTTATTGTAAAGGTGCCGAAGTGGAAAATCGAGGCGGCTAGCACAGCGCTAGTTTTGCCATCGCTTATGGCCTTGGCTAGGTGATCAAGTGTGCCAGCACCGCCGGAAGCGATGACAGGGACTTCGACGGCTTCACTGACAGCTCGGTTGAGTGCATTGTCGAAACCAGCCTTAGTGCCATCGCAATCCATGCTGGTAAGGAGTATTTCACCTGCTCCGAGGGAGACGACTTTTTTTGCCCATTCCACGGCATCGAGTTCGGTTTCTTTTCGGCCGCCGTGTGTGTAAACCTTCCACTTGCCATCCTGTTCGGGCACGCGTTTAGCGTCGATCGCGACAACGATACACTGGTTGCCAAAGCGGGAAGCAGACTCCTTGATTAGGTCGGGATTGAGGATTGCGGCAGTGTTGAGGCTGACTTTGTCGGCTCCGGCGTTGAGCATGTCACGGATGTTTTCCACGCTTCGCAGTCCGCCTCCGACTGTGAGTGGCATAAAACACTCAGAGGCGGTGCGTTCGACAACATCTATCATGGTATTGCGTTCGTCGCTGGAGGCGGTGATGTCGAGGAAAACGAGTTCATCGGCACCCTGTTGCTCGTAGGCCTTGGCTTGTTCGACGGGATCTCCCGCATCAATCAGGTTCACGAAGTTCACGCCTTTGACTACACGCCCTTCATGGACGTCGAGGCAAGGGATGATGCGGACGGATAACACTTTACTAGGAATTAAAAAATTAGAGATTGATAAGAAGGAATATGGTTTTGATTTCTTAATTTAATTCTTTCTTAACCGAAGCCTATTCATCCGCAAAGGTAATGTCGGGCTCGAAAGTGAGTGCCAGGCGATATTGTGTGCCTGGGCGCATGACGAGTGGTCGGTCGCGTTGGAGGATTTGCAGATAGTGCATGTTGCCGTAGTAAGTGCGGAACTTCGGATCCTCAGTGACGACGTCGAGTTCTTTCCACTCGGCCTGAAAGTCATCTTTGGTCACTTCAGTGCGGTGGCCGCCTTCGCCGAGCGTGAATGAGGTGGCTACGCGATAGCGACTGTGAGGCGATGCAATGCCGAGGACGTAGCGCATCTTATCGAGTGTGACTTGTTGTTTTACACTAAAGCAGAACTCACAGCTAATCTTTCCTTTGAGGAATGACCAGACGACTTTGCAAGAACCGAGACCATTCACAATTTCCTCGTCCTTGGTAATGAGCTCTGGCTGATCGTATTTGAAGTTAAGAGCGTTTCGCATGCCCATGCTAGTGGTGCAATTTTTGCCGTAGAAGGAGGGCACGATAACCTTGTCACCAAAGGTGAGCTCAGGCTGCATGATGGGTAGATACTGATCGACTGGCCAGTCGAATACTCCAGGGGAGTGAGGGAAGGCGAGGTAGTCGGAAGTGCCTTTGCCTAACTTACTAGAGCCGACGAGTGGCAACTGAATAGCTAGTCCGGAATCAGGGTCTTGGTAAACGAAAAGGCCTTGTTCCTTGCGGTGTGACTTGTCGAAACTGACGTAGCGCGCAATTTTGCGTGGAGCGACTGGAGCCGAGGGCGCGGCATTGCCACCGATTGACCGAGCGAGACGCGACCATTGGCAAAGGTAGCGCGCGGCATCAAAGTTGGCCATTCGCGTGGTATGGTAGGGGACAGTATTACGCTCCTCGTCTCGGATCACTAGATAGCCGTGCTCTTGATCTAGGTAAGTAACGAAGAAATTCATGAAGAGGCGACGAACTGTATCAGTGTAGAGGTCACGTTGATCAGAGGGCACCCAGCCATCGCGAAGCGCTTGTAATACTAGGCTGATGCAATGCATCTGGCCATAGGCGCCGAGCGAACGACCGTAAGCCCAGCCGACACCATCCTGACGAGCCAGATCGGGGATTAATTTGAGGTATTTCTCTGAATAAGAACGCAGACTGGGAAGCTTACGCTCGCGCAGGTGTAAATTAGCATGGAGCTGGAGCGACTGGCGAATGAATACGAAACTGTGCACGCCGTAGATGTCGAATGCACCACCCAGACGAGCTTCCTCGCCAGCGGCATCATCGATATAGCCAGTAGAAGACTTAGTGTCGATACGTTCAAGGAAGCGGTCGATGAGGCGGCCGGTTTCGTCTTTCTTGGATAGTCCAAGACTAAAACGCGTGACAGCCTTAGCGATGTTGAAGGCTTGATAATGATTCTCGTAGTCGCTGCGCTCTAAGAGGAGCTTATCGAGTTGCTCGCGTGTAGGATCCATTAGACGCTCCCAGACAGGGTTGCGATCTTTGGCCGGGCTGAAGGAAAGGAGACCAAGCGCCGCGTAAGCGAGACCGTTTTCCATCTCTTCGGGTGCGAAGGCCTGCGCGGTCACAGTGCGCGCGGCGAGGTCAATTAGATCGTATCCGCCTAGTGTCGACTCGTTGGTGGCGCGGTAGTATTCGCCGATGGCGAGGGCGGCGTGGCCGGGCTCGTCTAAGCGACTGTCTTCGCCGGAGACAGGAGCAATAGCACCCTGTTCGGTGATGGATTCTAAATTGTGACCCAATATAGATTGGGCCATGTCGAGGCATTGATCAGCAAAGTTTTCCATTGTCTAAATACGCACCCTCTGGCGCGCAGTAAGCAGTGCATGAAGTTGCCGCCCACTATTCTTGTCAATAGCTTTCAAGAAAGTTGGAGAATATCTGAAAATCGGCTGATCGAGTCAGGGGAATCTTGGCTTTGGCCGTCTTTTGTAGCTCTTTAATGCTGACCTTATGGGCCCTAACCTCCCTCTTGATGTACAATATCTCGATCATGAATCTTCTGCAACGTTTCTACAGTTGATTTTGATTATTATCTTATCGGATGCAATTTAGAGTTTTAAAGGCTTCTTCACTTAATTCTCGCTGGCGCGCGGCCATTTCTGGCTGTGTCAGGTCTTCATCATAGGAGGGCACCATTGCCTTCATACGTGCGTGCCCTTCTGGCGTCACGAGGGAGTCGGCGAAGCAGCGTTTGATGACTTCCAGTATAATATTAGTTGATACCGATGCGCCAGGTGAGGCGCCGAGCAAGGAGGAAAGGGAGAGGTCTTCAGTTGTGAGAACTTCGGTTCCAAAGTGGACGATACCAGCGTCACCGTCTTCCTTTTTGATGGCTTGCACGCGGATACCTGCGTCGATGAGGCGCCAATCTTCTCCTCTTGCGTCAGGGAAGAAGGCTTTCAGCTCCTTCATGCGTGTCTTCATGCTTTGAGTGCCTTGCTGGATCAGATAGCGAACGAGTGGTATATTATGCAGGCCCACTTTAATCAACGAGGCGATATTGTCGGTGCGGATGGAGCCGAGAAGGTCGGTGAGCTTGCCCTCGACATGGAGGAACTTAGTGGTCCAAGCGGCGTAGGGGCCAAATAGAATTGATTTTTTTCCATCAATTATCCGAGTGTCGAGGTGCGGCACAGCCATGGTAGGCGCAGCACCTGGAGAAAGCCCGTAAACCTTTGCGAGGTGCTTATTGACGATCTCTGGTTTGTCACAAATTAGCCATTGGCCCCCGATAGGGAAGCCTCCGAAGCCCTTGCTCTCCCTAACGCCCGATTTCTGAAGTAGTGGTAAACTGCCGCCGCCTGCACCAATGAAGACGAACTTGGCCTTGGTGGTTAATGTTTGTTTTGATATGAGATCCTTAACTTCGACCTTCCAGCCCGCACCGTCTTTGGTAAGGTTTGTGATTCGGTGACTCGTCGCGTAGCCGCAGCCTTCTTGCTGGCCTAGCCACTCGATAAGTTTCGCGGAAAGGATGCCGTAGTTGATGTCGGTGCCACGTTCCATCTTAGTGAGTGCCAGTGGTGTGTGGTCGCGCCCTTCGAGGAGTAGGGGTGCCCACTCACGAATCTGCTCTCGGTCTTCGGTGTAGGTCATACCTTCAAAGAAGTGATGCTTTTGCATTTGCGTGAATCGCGACTTCAGGAAGTCGACCTGTTTTTGTCCGTAAACGAAGCTGAGATGAGGAACTGGGTTGATGAACTCTTCGACTTTATCAATCATGCCAGTCCGTGTCGCGTAGCTCCAAAATTGTTTTGAGTGCTCGAACTGGTGAAAAATTTCGAACGCTTTACTGACATCAACTTCGCCGTCGGATCCGTAGTCAGGGGTGTAACTGAGCTCGCAGAGACCGGCATGGCCTGTGCCCGCGTTGTGCCAACCGTTGGAGGCTTCTTTGCCAAATTCTTCGGTCATCTCGTAGAGTTGGATGCTAAGCGCGGGGTTTAACTCCTTGAGCATCGCGCCGAGAGTGGCTGACATGATGCCGCTACCGATTAAAATAACGTCGGGATCTATGACCTGATTTTTACTTTTCATGGAATCTATATGCGTCAGCTAATTACTTGACTCAGCTCGTGGCGCAAATCGCAACAAAACGTTCTTTGGCCACATTCCAGGCAGAGGTATCAGTGGGTTCATAGCTTTCAACTGGGAATGAATCGGCTACCATTGCGCGACCTTCGGCGAGCGTATTGATAAGATCGTCGGCCATCATTTGCGCCATGATGTTACCTAGGCTTGTGGCTTCGATAGGACCTGCGTGGACTTTGGTGCCGAGGGCATTGGCTGTGAATTGATTGAGCAGTTTATCCTGACAACCGCCGCCCACAACATGCAGACTGCAGGGGGGGGTCTCGGTGTAAGTGATTAGCTTTTCCCAGACCGTTGCGTAGCGCAGTGCCAGACTCTCGTAAATTGTGCGGATGATTTCGCCTTTTGTTTCAGGAATGGCCTGGCCCTTTTCTCGGCAGTAAACTTGTATTTTCTCGGGCATGTCACCTGACTTGGCAAAACACGCGTCGTCGGGGTCAATTAACGAACGGAAGGGTTGGGCTTCAGTGGCGAGGGAAGCCATCTGGTTATAAGGAAGGTCTTCGCCCTGCGTCTGCCAATGCCGTTTACATTCTTGTATAAGCCACAAGCCGCAGATGTTTTTCAGGTAGCGAATCCTACCGTTGACGCCGACTTCATTAGTAAAATCATCGGTATAGGAATGATCGTTGATCCTGTCTCTTATACACATCTCCGAGCCCACGAGACCTCTCT
>OJDG01000502.1_pt1 | contig 10260 bp, 11 predicted proteins | sample 1592411 | NCBI WGS metagenome assembly OJDG01 (sample SAMN05416759, study PRJEB24817) | seawater metagenome | isolation source: Sea water | place: Canada:Atlantic | collected 2013-07 | reverse complement strand
CGTCAGATGTGTATAAGAGACAGATTTTAATCTTCTACCAGTGTCGTGTTACCATCTTTGTCGATAACTTTTGATACATAATCGCCACTATCCATTAAAATGGTAAATCAGGCTCTGAAGCAGATTGTGGAGCGCTTTGTTGTTGCTGAGGTTCACCATCTCTAGGAGCAGGTGCTACATTAGATCCGTTAGACCATACAACTTTTACATTACCTAAAAATGATTTAGGCGCTTTAGCATCGCGTTCTTCTTTAGTCTGTTCAGTTTGTATATAACCTGAATCACCAAACTGCCCTAGCTCATCATTAAGAACTATCGTAATAGGGTAGTACTTACCTTTCTTACCTTCATAAATTTTTGACTTATCTACTTTAGTTAAATCGATATTAGCTGATATAATACTTGCCATTAGTAAGTTGTTAAATTGTTAAACATTGTACGCATTTGTTTCTTCGTAGCTCCAGTAGATCTACGTAAATTATCTACAGCTTTAACATGTGATTGATTGCTGTAAAAATTGTTCATACTTGTAGTTACTCCTGTAACGTCACAAGTTCTCTTTCTTGTTCTTGCCATAAAATTAAATTTAAATTAGTATTAAAGTGTTTTCGAAATATAGTGTTGGCTAAAATCGCCATCGCCATTAACAAAGTAATCTTCATAGACTTGCACTGCACTTGAAACTTTATTCATACCAGATTGAATAAACTTATCACTGCAATCAAACAAACCTAACTGATGAGTCTTTTTGTCAATAACTATAAAAACTAAATCGTACCCAAACATTTTTGAATAAATATATGCTTGACTATCGTAATTAAAACGATAAGCAGAATTAGTAAATTTATTAATATCACCTGTTGTTTTTAAATCTATAACCAGTTGGTGAGTATGGTTAACGATATCAGCCTTACCTTTCCATGTCATGCCCTCAAGCTCTACTAAGCCAGGTACTTCGTATTCAACATTGCCTTCTTGTATTAGATCTTGAAATAATTCATTTTCTAAAACAATTTCGCGCATCAATTGGATGTCATCAGCTTCTTTTTCTAAAAGACAAATATCGCTACCTGCAATTTCTTTGTAAACTTTTGTATTCCTTGTTGATGCTTTTACAATTTTGTACTTGTCAAGCTTATGAGGCTCGAGGATACACGTATGAAAGTATCCACCAATAACCATAGGGGTTGTAGGTGGCGACTGCTTCTTGAAATCAAGAGGATTATTTAACAACGCCATGATGTCACTGTTACTTAAATAGGTTTTACCAAATTCTCCATAATAATGATTATCATCACGCAGCTTGTCTAATATCTCTTGTTTATCCATTCTTTAGTTTATTTAATATTTCAGCACTCATTAAATATGTTTGCTGTAGTGTTTCTATTTTGCCACCATTAGCTAAAAACTTTTTAGCTTTGTCAATGTTAGCATCTGTAACGATTGCTTTACTTGCTATAACTGTTCCGTTAGTTATACCATCTATTAAATTTATATCTGCTGCACTAGCTGTAACGCCATCTAAGATGTTTAGTTCTGCAGTTGTACTAGTTACTCCGTCTAAAAGATTAAGTTCAGTAGCAGTGCTTGTAACGCCATCTAGGATATTAAGTTCTGCAGCTGTAGCTGTAACACCATCAAGGATGTTAAGTTCATCTGTAGTGGCTGTAACTCCATCTATGAGATTAAGTTCCGCAGTTGTAGCTGTAACTCCATCTAGGATATTAAGTTCATCTGTAGTTACTGTAGCACCGTCTAGTATTTCTAGTTCTGCTTCAGTTATAGTAGCACTACCAATTACAAAGCTTGTACCAGTAATAGCTGTACCTGTAACTGTTGTACCTGTAATAGCTGCAGCACTTGAACCACCAATAATAGCACCATCAATAGTACCACCGTTAATGTCTGCTGTATCAGCTACAAGACTATCAATGTTTGCAGTGCCGTCTATGTAAAGATTTCTCCACTCTTGTGTAGAACTACCAAGGTCATAAGTGTCATCATCATCTGGGATAATGTTTGAATCTACGTCAGCTCCAAAGACTACGTTATCAGTAGCTGCATCACCCATAGTGATTGTACCACCGTTAAAAGTTGTAGTACCTGTAACTGTTAGATTACCACCTACTGCTACGTTACCTGTTGTAGTAACTGTATCTATGTAAGCATCTTTAAATCTTAAACCTGTTGTACCTAAGTCAACATCACTATCTGTAACAGGTACTATAGCTCCATCTGCTATGTATAACTGTTGTACAGAAGAACTTGATACGTCTATCCAAAACTCTATATGGTCGTTTGTGCTGTCTATTAAAACTTTATTAAGAGGAGTAACAACACCTGCATCACCTATTAAACCTATAACTGGTCCTTCAGCAGCAGTACCGTCATGCTTATGACCGCCTGTGTTACTAAAAACATTTAAAAGTTGGTTGTACTCATTGTTAAATAAAGTAGCGGTAATTGTATCTCCGTCTGCGAAAGTACTTTGTCTTGTATAACCTGCCATTGTGTTTATCTCCTACCTGATGGAATGTAATCTATGTATAGTCCGTTGATTGTATAAGGTGCGTTTGTATCGTTTGTTAATATTCTAAAGCTGTTAGAGTAGCCACTACCTTGAAGTGCTAATCTAACTAAAGGCTGTTCTGCTGCTCCAAACTTAGCTGTGCCAAATATAGCACTACCAAATATAGAAGGAGCTGGTACAGAATCTAGTAAGTAATCTTCGGGTTGAGGTGTATCGGTACTATCGTAATCAAACCTAACTCTTACTGAAGGCTGTACTTCATTTTCAGGACCTATAGAAAGTTTAACGTAATGTAAAGTTTTTAAAGTTCCAAAGTCTCCATAATCATAATCTGGTGTTTGATACCTTGCATCAATTGCAGAGCCATTAAAGTCATCACCTGAATTATGTATATAAAGATAACCGTCAGTATCACCATGATAGTATTTTTCAATACCGTTAGTGTTAAAACCAGAACCTATTGCTGTTACTTCTATTCCTACTGTTTCAGACCATTCAAAACCATTAGGGCTTAATGTACCTATTATACCTCTCTGTGAAGCATTTGTCAAGCTTTCGTTGCTATAAAATAATCTATATTGTGATTTTTCTCTTAGCACTACACTACTTATAGTATAGTCGTTGACATTCTGTGCTAGTTCTGTTATAATAGGCTGTATTGATTTACTAACTGTACCTAACTCAACGTCACCAATTCTTGATGTACCAGCAACTGTTCTAAGACCATCGGGTGCTAAGAATATTAAGTCACCACCAATCTCTTGAATACTGTAACCACTTAAGCAACCTACACTTTCAGCAACAGGTACTACTGCTACAGTACTATTGTTATTTATATTTATTAATTTATGAATACTATTTTCACAGAATATAAATAAGTCTGTACGGAAACCTTTAATGCCCACTATCTTATCTGATATAGTAACTGCACCAGCACCACTACCACTAAAAGATGTAGGGTCTAAATTAACACTATAGTATACTGTGTTTTCATTATCTTCTACTCCAGCAGCTATTAAATGATGGTCATGTGATGTAATAAACTGTACACCTTTTGTACCTGTAACTGTTATTTCTTCTGTAAAGTATGTTCGACTACTTAAAGCTGCACCTGTGCCTTCCATTCTAAAACTAAAAGGTTCATTGACTCCATCTGCAATTATTATAGTTCCATAATCTTGACCAGCAGCTTCAAACATTGCAAACTGTATCTGTCCTTGTCCAGTTCTAGCAGCTACTGATTTACCTGTAAAGGTTGAGTAGTTATCTCCACCACTAGCAGATAGTTTATTTATTTGTAACCAAGTTATACCGTCTTGTGTAAAGTAAATATTAGTACTTGCACAAACGATAACACCATCTGCATAAGGCTGTGTACCTAAGATAGTTACTGCACTACCTGTAGGTTGAACCGCATTACCAGCACCTAACTTTTCATAACCGTTAATACGTCTGTATCCACCTTCAATAGATACTTCAAAGTTTTGTAAAGTTGTAGCTACTCCGGGTGTACGTAACAAGTCTATAGAGTTAGATGATGTTACTAAGCCACCTGCACAGGCTACTGTAAAAGGTTGTGAACGTGCCATATTTTAAAAGTAGGTTCTATCGTCAGTCATATATTTAGGAGCAGGATTCATAAGATTTGATTTCATATACTTCATGCCTTTCTTATAATCATCTAATGCGAAAGCTGCTTGTTGTGGGCTTTCTTTAAACTGCCAAATATAGTAACGACTTCTAGCTGTTATTATATTACTATACTGCTCTGGTAAAGTAATTGAATCATCATGTGCTGATAATGCAGTAGGCTTTACAAAAGCATAAAAATGTGTATTATAAACCTTATCAGGTATTGGACTTAATCCAAATTTTCTATTGTCTGGAGACTTGATTACAAATCTAGGTTCTCCATAATTCTGTGAGTCAGCATCGTCTGCGTTCTCGTTATCTCTGTAGTATCTTTTCCAGTCAGCTAGAGTTATAAACTTCAAGCCTCTAGAAACAAATGGTGCTGTTTCACCATCAACATTAATAGTAGTAAGATAAAAATCATCCCAATCTATTGATGCATAGTCTGTAGTAATACTAGAACTACCAGACTTTAAAGTATACCATCTTGTTCCGGCTGTTGTTGCAACGGTAACATTCCCATAAAAAGGGTCTGTACTTCCACTTACGTTAGAAGCAAAGAAGGGTAACTGTGGTTCTTGATTGGCTATATCAAATATAGATTTATTAATACTATCTTTAACAAACTTCTGAATACCTGTAGCGTTTGTAAAGTTTGCAGATGTTAAAGGAACTTCATTGAGTTCTCTTAATACTTCGTTAGTTATGTCAAGATATGTTGTAGCCATTATTTTTTACCTTTAGCTTTTAATTTTGCTTTTTTACTTAAATCTTTAAAATGAAGAAGTTTTACACTGGTCTTACCATGTGTCTTGCCAGAATGTAAATCTCCGTTTGGCATCTTATGAGAACCACCTTTATGTTCAGTACCGTCTCTTTTATAATGTTTTACGCCTTTCATTTTATTCCTATAAAAAGTGGAGGAGACCGAAGCCTCCCCCGAGTTTTGACAACTTAGTCAATCACGTAGAATGCACTACATAAAGCGTCATCTCTAAGTACTTTCGCACCATAGACATGTAAGCCTCTTACTATATCACCAAATGATGATGGGTCTCTCAACACTTCAGTTGAAAGAATAGTATTAGCAGTAGCAGTTGACGAAATGTGACCAGCCATACATTTACCAGTAGCGTTAGATGTAGCAGCAACATTGTTAGATTTGTACATGTCAAATCCTCTTAGTTTACCACTTGATACTAAACCATTTCTGATAGAACCTTGTCCAGCGTTAAAGTCAACAGACATTAACTTAGAGTCAGCTTTAGCTAATTCTTCATAGAATGAAGGAGGAGCTACGAACCATCTACCTTCTTCAGGTACATTTTGCTCGTCTAATAGTTTAGCGAATCTCGCCATAAGGTCAATTGCATCTACACCAGTTCCGTCTGAACCTAATAGGTCGACAGAGTTAGTAGCATGTCCTAATGTTGCGTCAGCAGTTGCACTGTCCGAACCAATGATGTGGTCAGGAGAAGATGCAGAGCATCCAGCAAACATAGTAGCTAACACAGCAGCATCGTAAGCATCTTTCAATGCGTATGCAGCAGATGATGAAGCTACTTCTTTGAAGTTGACATGTGACATTTTACTTTCAATATCATCTACGATGAATTTAAAAGCTTTAGCACTATCAACAACAAGAGTTGTTTCAGCATCAGTTAGTTTAGTTGCAGTTGTGTCAGAACCTCTTGTGTAGTCAGACACAGAGATTACTGGTTCACCAATGATTTTTACAGAGTCCCCATAAGCAGATATCTCACCGGAGTAATCGGTGTTTGTGATAGCTTCAATTACACTTGCCTTTCTGAAAAAGTTAAGAACTTTCTTAGAGTATACGGAAGGTAAAAAGAAACTATTAGTTTGTCCACTTACGGAGTTTGCAAAGTTTGCATTAGTATCAGTTCCGGGTTCAAAAAATTGAGCCATGATATTATTCCTTTAAGTTTTAATAGTTATTTTACAATTGAGCCATTTTGCATTGCATCTGATATCTCTTTTTCAAATTTATCAAATTCAGCAACACTCATAGCAGCAATCTCTCTTTCAGACCAGACTTTCTGTTGGTTAGGTTCTACACTAGTTGTTTTAGTGGAGACCATATCCGCAGCAGATTGTCTAGTCTGTTTAGAATTTGACTTAGCCTTTGGAAGGTCAATACCAAAATCCTTTTTAAACAAATCTAAAGCACGTGAAGCTAGGTTAGCATCGTCATTATTATCATATACCCAAGCTTGGATAGATGAATGTTGTTCCTTTGCCCATCCATGAAAGTCATCACTGTTTCTGATATCTTCAAAATCAGGATGTCTTTCCATTAACCTTTGTTCTGCACTTTGTCGTACTAACTGATTCTCACGTTCTTGGAGTTTACTAAGGCGTTCTTCTAGAACTTTTGCTTTAGACTCCGATTGCATATGAGCAACAGTTTCAACAACATCGTAAACATCAGGATACTCATTTTTAAATTGTTCTAAGTCTTCTGGAGATTTAGGAGCTTTATAGGTTGGTCTATTTTTAGTAGCTTCTTCTATTAACTCTTGTTCTCTAGACTTAAACTGATTTAGTTTAGAGTCATAATGTTTTTTTAAATCATCATATCTTTTTTTATAATCTGGTCTCTTATAAGGAGTATCCTTAGCAGGTTCCAGTTCTTCAGTGTTAACAGTATCCACTTGGGTAATGTCACTACTGTTAAAGAGTTTATTCTTTTCAGAAGGCTCTTCAAAATATAATTGATTAGCAGGTGTAAAAGGTTTGTCTTCTACATGCCAGTCTTTCTTTGCGTTATAAGGATTCGCTTGTTCTTCCTTTTTGACTTCATTAGTCATATTCTATTCTCCTACTCAGGGCTTATTTCACAAGGTAGCTCTATGTCGACTAGAGGGCTTGTTTGTAAAGGTAGCCTTTCGGTTATTATATGATAAAGTGCCTACGCTAATAGGGTGGCTTTATCGTTAGTTGGTTTAGCTTCGGACGTATGGTTGATATTTAATCATATTCTCGTTTATAGCTTCTTGTGTTGGGTTTGAACTCATGTCCATTCCTAACAACGCATCAGTTTTAACGTTCATATTATTATCTTCAACATTTCCGCCTTCTTTTAAACCTTGTCTTTCATCTGCAGCAACTTCAGCATCTTTCATCATAGACATTAAAGTGTCTTCTCCGATTTCTTCTACAGCTTTTGCAGTAAAGACAAATTCCCCATCCGACAACCTTGCAGGTATGTCATCAGAGACTCCTGTTCCCGGTCCTTCAACAGGTCCGTTCCCAGCAAATTCTTGTGCTACATCTATTACTTTGTCAAATAACATTTGTAGTTCTTCATCTTGTTCTAGTTTGGATACAAGCATATCTTCTTCTTCTTCGCTTAATGCTTCGTCCATTATAAATCTTGTATAGTTTTCTTCCATGTCAGAATCAGATTCCATTTCTGGCATCTCTTCTGGCATCATTGGTGTTTCCATATCATCAGCTAGTAATGAACCACCTTCATTGTATTCCATTTTTCCACCGTACATTTTAGGTGTTCTGTCTTCTTTTTTTACAGGTCTAAGAGAAGCTATATCATTAAATAAAACTCCCGGTTCTAATTCAAATTTTTCTTCAGTTCTATTTATAATAGTTCTTACTTCTTTAGAATCTAAAGGTTTTGTTTTTAAAACATTAATTTCTTCTTGAGATATGTCTAGTCCCATTAAAGCTTTAGCAGTTTTTTTTCTAGTGTCTATAGGATTTTCAGGAGTTCCCCCTGCATATCCCATTCTTTTTTTGTCATCATCTAACATGTTCATTATATTTCCTCTTGCTTCCTTGTTATTGCTTCTCTAACCTGTAGGTCCAGCTGCTCCAACCTGACCAGAGAATTCACTTTCCCCTGCAGCCGGTACATTTCCTGTTCCGATGTTGCCACCGCCAGTGCCTGTAGGTCCAAGTTCTTGAGGTTGTTCAGGTGTTCCTTGAACGCCTCCCATAGGTCCTTGTTCCCCGTCAGTAGGTTGAGCCTGTTCGCCATTTGTTTGTCCAGCATTTTGCATTCCTATTATTTGTGCCATCATAGCTGCTTCTTCAGGGTCGTTCAGAATTTCATCTGGGTCTAAATCTAAGCTGTAGGCTAATTCACTTACAAGTTTAGAAATCTTAACGAATGGAGCAATAGCAGGACTTTGTGCAGTTTGTAAGAACATAGTAAGTCTTTGACTACGTACTTCTTTTTGCATCAAGCTATTTGTTCCAGTAGCCTTAACTTCTAAATCACCTTTAACATCCAACTCACCTTCAAGGAATTGCATGTTCCACTGGAAATAAGATTCTCCAAGTGGCTTTAATAAAAAGTCATCAAGGTTTTTGATAACTGTTTTAACATTTAAACTGGAAGCACCTAATAACATTGACATACCTGAAGCAGTCCTTGTCATACTTTGTACTCCTGTTTGTCCGTGTGAATAACTAGGTATACCTGTTTGTTCGTCTGCAAGTTGTCTGAACTTGTCAAACATCATTAAATTTTCTTGTGATGTGTTAGGGAATTTTAAACCGTGTATAGCTTGTCCCGGCATTCCAGCTTGTCTTCTAAAGACTTTACCCGGATATATTTCCATTGATTGTCCACCTACTAGAGCAGATTCATCTACATCAAATACTAAAGACCCAGACATTGCTAGGTTGTCAATAGCCATTCTTGCATGACCATTCATAATCTGTTGACTATCATCCATGTTCTCAGCTACACCAATACCAAAGAAGTTATAAGGATTTCTTTCGTAAGGGAAAGCGTTATATGGTAATCTGTATGGAGTGAATGGATTTAGTACAGCCCTTAACAAGTAAGTACCACATGTCCATATGTTTACTTGTACTTCATCTAGGTCATCAACCGTGTCGGGTAAGTCAATTCCTACTTCTCTTGCGTACTCTGCATCCATCATTCCCCAGTATTCAAGAACTTCAAAGCTATTGTTGACATCTTCGTCACTTCTAGCATCATCCTTTAACTGGCTTTCAAAATCTTTCTCTACGTAATTAGCACCCATCTGAATAGCGTTACGTATTGCATTGTCATCAAAGTAAGGCATATTACGTAACTGCCTTAACTGACTTCTATTCATTTTATGTCTATGAATAATATATTCACATTCATCCATGTTAGTAGCGTTAGGGTCAGGATAAAAATCCCAACAACTAACAAACTCTATTCTAGGAACTCTAACCTCTAAAGGATTATAATTTCTGTTTCCTTCTTCGTCAGTATCCCATTTATGTAACTTCTTATTAAAGTTAAACGGTCCTTTTACAATACCTGTACCAAGTAGTGCAGCTTCTAAAAGAGCGTTTCTTAATTCTGAGTTACCGTTTGATTCTTCTATTTGGTCATGGATAAGTTTTTCCATTCTTCTTGCAGCTTTTTGTGCAGGAGATACTTCAATCTTTTGTGGGTCAGGACTTACACCGTCTTTAAGAATACCAGCTTCTTCAACTTTGTCTTCTATAGTATCTTCAAAGATACCGTTATAAAAAGTTGCACCGGGTTTTAAAGTTCTACCGTCACCTTCGTAACCAACATCGTATGGGTTTACATTACTACCCTCTCTATTACCAATATCTTCAGCAGCTTCAGGTTCAGCTGTTTCTAATCCCGGAGTAGGGTTAGAGGTATCAAGATGTGCAAAGTTTGTTTCGCCTTCAGCTATCTTAGTTTCTGAAATACCTATAGGGAACTTGCCTGTTCCAAAGATAACATCAACTAACTGTCCAAAAGCAGCTAGTACTTTAGTCTTAGTAACTTTTACAAAGACTCTAGACTTTTCTGATTCTCTAAACTTAACACCTTTAGCATATAGACCTCTATAGTTCTCATATGCTTTTAACCAACGAGTCTCGTCAGTTTGTCTAGCGTCTTCAGCCTGTGCAAATCTACCTTTAATAATACCAATAAGATTTCTTTGTTGGTCTTCTTCTAAAGTTAATTGTACTCCAGACTCACCCTCTACTTCTTCATAAATAGAATCAGCATTAAGAAATGAATTTTTATTTTCTACCATATATTAATAACCAAATGTCGAATCTACCGGTCTATACATTTCTCTTTTCAATCC
>OJDG01000496.1_pt1 | contig 10309 bp, 9 predicted proteins | sample 1592411 | NCBI WGS metagenome assembly OJDG01 (sample SAMN05416759, study PRJEB24817) | seawater metagenome | isolation source: Sea water | place: Canada:Atlantic | collected 2013-07 | reverse complement strand
CTACACACTGCATATCGTCGGCAGCGTCAGATGTGTATAAGAGACAGGTTGTATAGGCAAGGTCGCAATGTTCAGGGCAATACGGCTTGCCCGGCAAAACAGGCTCACTACAGAAGCCAAATTCAACTTTTTTCGGGTCACCATGCGGCCAAACGCATTTAGAGCGCGACCATTTAATCTGACGCAACGCAAGACGCAAGGGCAGCTCTTTGGTAGATTCGACTATTTTAGGAGCTTTTTTCGCACTAGTTTTGGCGATCGGTGATTGACGCTTTGGCAGTTTCAACCGGTGCGCTTTACCAGCAACAGCATTACGGGTTACGCCTAATTCTTCGCCAATCTGCGAGATAGATAACCCCTTGTCCCAGAGCTTTCTTAATTTTTCAAGACGCTCATCGGTCCAGCTTGTCTCTTCTGCCATTTAATGCCTCATCTCTCCTGGAAGTCCCAGCGCCGTCAACGGTAAATTTGCGAGAACGCATAATGCCCTATTGCACCGCAGGATGCTAGTCAAATGCGCCAATAAATCGGCCAATAAGCTCAAGCTGGTAATCCAGCATGTGTCTGCCTTTATGAACAGGCCGGCCAGAGTCTTCAGCCGCAATCAGCCAGTTTGTTCTATCAGGCACCATAATAATATCACAAACTAGACAATCAGATGCCAAACTATCAATGGGAACAGGATGAGGGTCGTCATCATGCAACCCAACCGAGGTAGCGTTTATGACAATATCATAAGCGCCAAGATCTGCTGTTTCTAGCGTTGTTGTGCCAACCGAAGATTTTGATGTAAACTTACCCGTTAATTCAGCCGTAGCCGCAGCTTTCTGTAAGGTACGGTTCGCAATATCAATATGCGCGCAGCCATGATGGGCAACCGCAACCGCAACCGCCCGCGCAGCACCGCCCGCCCCAAGCAGCAAAACACGCTTGCCCTGCAGCTGATACCCCTCACCTATTAATCCAGCGACAAACCCTTCGCCGTCAAAATTATTACCATAGATTTTGCCGTCATCATCAAATCGGACAGCATTGACAGCGCCTGTTGCACGCGCCCCATCCCCAAGCTCATCACACAGCTCAGCAAGGGCCAGCTTATGCGGTATTGTAACAGCAAGCCCGCCAAAATTCTTTAGCCCATTCAGGCCGCGCACAACTGTCTCAAGATGTTCAGGCGGGCAATTTATCGGCACCATAACAGCATCAGTACCATTTTTCCGGAAAATCGGATTAAAGATAGACGGGGCACGCACATGCGCGCTTGGATGGGCAATACAGCCATAAAGCTTGGTTATGCCAGAAATCACAGGCGGGTGGAGCGATAGGCTCTCAGCAGAAACGTCAGTCATTGAACAATAGCCTAGCAAAATAAAATGAAACGCGGTGGCGCAGAATAGCCTACTTAAAACTACCATTCAATAACCAGATGCTAGTCAATAACCAGATGCTAGTGCAATACCAAGCTCACAGACGGGCGAGCTATATCATTAGCGCCTGAAAGGCTTATTCTTCTGATTCAAACTCAAGCGAGGCAGAATTGATACAGTACCGCAATCCGCCCTCTTCTTTGGGTCCGTCAGGGAAGACATGGCCAAGATGGGCCTCGCAATGACTGCAATGGACCTCGGTGCGTGTCATAAATAACGAGCGGTCTTCTTCTGTTTCCACATTTTCATCAACCATCGGTTCAGTAAATGATGGCCAGCCTGAACCAGAATCATATTTCTTTTCTGAATTAAACAGAGCCGCATCACAGCACACGCACCGATAAACGCCAGAGCCATGGCTATCCCAGTACTTGCCGGAAAAAGCCCGTTCGGTTGCATGTTTACGGGTAACATCAAACTGCTCGTCGCTTAGCATCTCGCGCCATTCTGCGTCTGTTTTCTCAATTTTATCGCTCATGCTGCTGCTTTCTTTGCCTGCATTAATTTCCAGATACTATCTAACGTAGCGGGCATGTCGATATGGACAACACCGAGCGCGTCACAAAGGGCTGAAATAACCGCTGGTGGCGCGCCAATAGCACCTGCTTCGCCTGCCCCCTTCACGCCCAGCAAGTTATTCTGGCAGGGTGTGTTGCGGGTATGATTATCTAACATTGGCAGATGGTCAGCACGCGGAAGGGTATAATCCATCAACGAGCCAGAAAGCAGTTGTCCTGTTTCATCATAGGCAAGATGCTCATAGAGCGCCTGACCAACACCTTGAGCTATACCGCCCTGTATCTGACCAAAAAGAGTAAGAGGATTAAGGATATTGCCAAAATCATCCATTGTCGTATAGCGCACAATCTGCGGCACAAAACTCGCCTTATCCACCTCAATTTCAATAATGTGAGAGCCGTAAGGATAGGTTGCCCCGCTTGCCTGATAGTCATTAAACCGGTTGAGCGGGTGAGGCCCATCTTCAGTTGCAGTCAGCCTGACAAGCTCTTCGATAGAAATGCTCTGGTTGGTGCCGGACGCCGTGAAGACGCCTTCGACAAGCCCGACATCAGCGTCATCAACACCAAGATGCTCAGCCGCTAGCTTTTGTGCGTCAACCGCAATAAGACTGGCCGCCTCTGATACAGACGAGCCTAGAACAGATGCCATCTTAGCACCACCTGTTGTGCCGGGAGGGGTACGCAAGCTATCACCTTGAACAACCTTGATTAATTCAGCATCATAGCCAAGACGATCTGAGAAAATCTGGGTTAATGTTGTCAGGTGCCCCTGCCCATTATCCTGTTGCGATGCATAAAGGACAACAGAGCCGTCAGCGGCAAATTCAATATCAACACCGCCGCCGCCGCCTTGTCCGCATTGTTCAAGATACATTGAAAGACCAAGGCCGCGATATTTACCCTGCGCTTCGCTTTCAGCACGCCGCCCTGCAAAGCCTGCAACATCTGCTTTTTCGATAACCTCATCGAGCAGCCCTGGCATATCGCCAGAATCAACTGCGCCGCCCTCAACCATCTTATAGGGGATCTGTTCAGGCTTAATAAGATTTCGGCGACGCAATTCAAAGCGGTCGATAGATAATTCTGCTGCGATATGGTCCATCAGACGCTCAAGCAGATAATTAGCTTCGGGGCGCCCTGCCCCGCGAAACGCATCTACAGCCGGTGTGTTGGTCACGATGCCGCGCACACGCATACCGACAGTCTGAATATCATAGGGGCCTGTAAGAGTACGGGTTGCCGATAAGGTTGGAATATAGATACCAAAATTGGATAACCAAGCGCCCATATTCGCATGCACAGAGACTTCCATTGCAAGGATTTTGCCTGTTTCATCAACAGCTGCCCATGCTTTGGTCCGGTTATCCCTGCCATGAACATCTGAAAGGAAGGCTTCGGAGCGTTCCTGTTGCCAGCGCACGACCCTCCCTAACTTGCGCGCTGCCCATGCAACGCAGAGCTGTTCAGGGTGCAAGAAAATCTTATAGCCAAAGCCGCCCCCTACATGTCCGGTAAGAACCCGAAGCTCTTCATCTTTCATGCCGAGCGCTATGGCAATCTGTTTTGCCAGTGGCGCCGGTCCTTGTGAGGGAAGCCATAAGGTGAGCTTTTCCCCATCAGGCTGTGCAACCACAGGGCGGGTTTCAAGAGCGCTCGCCAGAAGACGGCTATTCACAACATCAACCGCGACAATTTTATGCCCGTCAGCCTTGGCAGCTGCAATGCCTGCACGCGCGCCATCCAGATCGCCAGAGGCCCAGTCGAAAACTACATTATTTGGATAGCAGTCATAAAGCTGTGGCGCATCATCTTCTAGGGCGGCATAAACATCGCACACCGCAGGCATACTATCATAGTCAGCCTCAATCAGCTCAATAGCATCCATAGCTTGCTGGCGTGTTTCAGCCACAACCATTGCAGCAATGTCACCAGCATAACGCACAATATCGGCAATCATTGCTGGCTTTGTTGTCCGCGGAATTGCGGTGCCATCACTATTATCAACATATTGCTGACAATGAATTTCACCCACATTATCAGCCGCCATGTCGGCATGGCTTGCGGCCATGATAACGCCAGGGGCTGTTGCAGCAGCGCTGATATCAAGGGAGGTCAGAACAGCATGCGCATAAGGAGAGCGCAGAAACGCAACAGCATAGCCCTCGCCCGGCAACTCATCATCAGTATAGCGTCCCTGTCCGATAAGCAGGTCTTTATCTTCAACCCGCTTTACAGATTGTCCAATACCAAATTTCATAGCGGTCTCCTTCTTCGTTTCACCAGCAGAATACCAGCCAAACTGTTAAACCATATAGTCTGATTTAACAGGTCTCGACCAGCTTTCAATAGCCTTTTCCAAAAACCTGCCATGCAGATGAAATTCTATAAATCGTGGTAAGCCAGCATAACAGGCCAAATATGACAGCTATCACGCCAAACCATTCCGGAAACAGCAGAATAAGACCCAAAATAGCACTTGTTTCTGTCCCCTCAACCAGTCCGCCAAGATAGAAAAAACTTTTCGTCCCCCGCACCTCAGTCGAAATACCACGTTTTGCAGCAACAATAGCAAAAGCCAGAAAACTGGTTCCCGTGCCAACAAAACTTACAATAAGAAAGGCTGCGGCAAGACTATCTTCGGGGCGCGACAGCGCAAAAGAGAATGGCAGTAAACTATAAAACAGGAAATCGGTCACAATATCCAGAAACCCGCCAAAATCAGATGGCATCGTAAGCCGCGCAACTGCGCCATCAAGCCCATCACATATCCTGTTCAGGGCCAGCAGGGCAATCGCAATATGATAAAACCCAAACGCAGTAGCCACACACGCAAAGCCCCCCACAACACCTCCGGCTATCGTAACCATATTTGCTGAAATACCGCAGGCAACCAGCGGCCGCGCCACACGGCTTAGAAGACGATCAAGAGGGGGGCGTAGATAAGCGTCAAACATACAAATAGCCTAGTGTTGCGGGGCTGAGAGAGGCGCCAAAGACGCCAAAACTGTCTCTCCAACGAGAATGCGCTGGCCTACTGTTACCTTAATGTCGAACTGCGCCGGCACAATAATACTTAACCGTGCATGAAAAAGGCTCACCCCGATTTTCTCATTGCCTGTGAGCCGCTGGCCCTCCTGAACAAACCCCATAAGCAGGCGGGCATAGCTATCACCATGCTGGATAAATCCAATGTGATGGCCTGAATCTGTTTCAAAGATGAATTCACGCCGTGCCGCATTTGACATCTGAGTGCCGTCTTTGCCTGTCTTAAACATCTCGGTCTTAAACACGCCGGCAAACCAAATAACGCTATCAACAATACCTCTGACAGGGGCAGATTGGAGTTGCGATGAAAAACTACCTGCACGCAGGCAAATAACAGTCACCTCATCGCCGTCAACGTTAAGAGCCCCTGTATCTACAGATAAGATAGTGCCATCAACAGGTGCCCGCACATAATCATCATCTGGTTGAGACACGGGCGCAAGAGGGCGCAACAAAACGGCCAGATAGAGAAAACCGGCAAACCCAATAATGCCAAAAGGTAACCAAACAGCTGTCAGGCATCCGACAATTGTTCCAGCCGCTGCCAGCAGCCGCCATTCAGGCCGATTTGACGGGAATAGCGTCGTATCATCATCGCTCATTTATTTCTACCTTATAACCTCACTTCCCTATCAGCTTATTGCTAACGCAATGGCCTATCAGCTTATTGCTAGCGCAAGGGCATTACTGGGCCGCATCAGTCTGTTTTAGGAAGCGCAAATATCTGGGTTGGGAAAATCAGGTCAGGGTTGTTAATCCGTGCCTTATTCCGGTTTACAATATCAAGATAACGTATCCCATTTCCGTATGTCCGGTAGGCAATACGCCACAGCATATCGCCTTTTTGAATGACAACCATTTCAGACCCATCACGCCCAATTTCCAGCTGAGCCGGCATAACCTCAAAGCCTGTTTTTGCAATCGCCTCTGACTCCTTATCAAGAAGCAGTGCTGTTAGCATGACAGGGGCATTCCCAAGTGATGAGCTGTCGATTATCGCCTGCCAGGTGCCAGCATCTGTTACCTCTACAGGTCCAAAGCTAAGCCTGCCAAGCGTTCCCGCAACAGCTATACCTTGCTTTGCCATACCCTTAATCCGCAAGGAGGTCGTCCCAGCCCATGATAGCGTACCGATATATATCTCTGGGGCTGCAACAAGAACATCATCAACCGTAACCGTGGCTGTGTCGCTGCGCGCTAGCTCTTTTGGTGCCTGAAGCAAGGCAACAACAGCATTATCTGTCATTGGCACAAGCGCAACAAGCGGCGTGTCATTCTCAGTCGCAGATAGCTCAACCAAAATGGCACGCTCAGCGCGCTGGGTTGTGCCATCAAGACGGGTCATTTCTGCAATAATAAAATGTTTTCCGGGGCTCAGCGGTTTATCAACGACAGCAACCCATTCGCCTTGGCTATTAGCAGATGACTGAGTGAGCAACTGGTCGTTTTCGAACAGAGTAACAGTGCTTTTCGTGTCTGCTAGTCCGGCAAAAACCGCTGACCCGTCTGGGCCAATGCGCGCCACATCAATCGTCGGCATAACAATAGCGGGCAATACCTCTTCGGTCTTACTTGTTGCGGCCGGCTGTTCTGCGGCTGGCTGTTCTGCGGCTGGCTGCTCTGCGGCCTCGTTACTCTTCGCACTGAGTTCAGGCTGGGCAATACGGGCTGCCTCTGTTTTCTCAAGCTCAGAAATGTCTTCGCTTGTTTGCAGGAAAAACCAAGTTGTTGCAATCGCAGCCAACCCGCCACCTAACAATAAGATGATAGCGATAAAGAGGCGCATAGAAATAGCCTTTCTTTTATAAGTGCTTGCCAAGAAGCATTCTAATGCTACAGTCGAATTTCTGAAAACACAATCACCTCTGGCTAGGAGAGTTTCTATGTCATGTCTTTGTATCTTTGCTGGCGCATCTGCTGGCTCTCGTTCCTCGTACAGTGAAAGCACGTCAATGCTCGGCAGGACGCTTGGCGCGCGTGGATATCAGTTTGTTTATGGTGGTGGACGCACCGGCCTGATGGGGGCTTTTGCGACTGGCGCCATTGAAACTGGCGGCCATGTTACCGGCATTATTCCTGATTTTCTTGACTCACGCGAAGTCGGCCACAGAGATGTCCAATCGCTTCAAATTGTGAGCTCTATGCATGACCGTAAAGCAAAAATGTATGAAATGGCTGACGGCATAATCATTCTGCCCGGCGGTCTTGGCACTCTTGATGAACTTATGGAAGTGCTCACCTGGAACCAGCTTGGCCTGTTAAGCACACCCCTCTTCTTTCTGGATACTGAAAGTTTTTGGCAGCCTCTATTTAGATTGCTAGACCATGCTGATAATGAAGGATTTGTTCATTCGCGTAAAATGGGCACGCTTCATCAGCATGAAAATGCCGATGAGCTAGCAGAGATTATTGAGAACATTCTTCCCCCCCGCCGGTAAATACTTTTCTCAATGCGGTATGGCAAAGACATAAATAAGCGCGATTCACGTGATATCTGCGCGAGTAGCTCTTGCGTATCGCCCCCTAGATGAGTAAAAAAAGCTCATCAATCTTTACTCGTTCTAACCATAAGCGTCCGTGTCCTCCTTTTCAGGACTGACCGGCCGTTGCCCCGGGGGATATCATGGGAAAAATCAAGGTTAAAAATCCTATCGTTGAGATGGATGGGGATGAAATGACCCGTATCATCTGGCAGAAAATCAAAGACAGTCTTATTCATCCCTATCTTGATGTTGATTTAAAATATTTTGATCTCGGTATGGAAGCACGCGATGCAACAGATGACCAGATAACTGTGGATGCCGCTAATGCCATCAAAGAACATGGCGTTGGTGTTAAATGCGCGACCATCACACCTGATGAAGACCGCGTAACAGAATTTGACCTGAAGCGGATGTATAAATCACCAAACGGCACCATCCGGAACATTCTGGGCGGTACAGTATTCCGTCAGCCTATTATCTGTAATAATGTTCCCCGCCTTGTGCCGGGTTGGACAAAGCCGATTGTCATTGGCCGTCACGCCTTTGGTGACCAATACCGTGCAACAGATATGAAGGTTGAGGGCGCAGGAACGCTCACCCTGTCCTTCCAGCCTGCAGATGGCAGTGAAGCAACAACCCATACTGTCTATGACTTCCCGGATGGCGGCGTTGCAATGGCAATGTATAATCTGGACGAGTCCATTCGCGGCTTTGCCCGTGCTTGTATGAATTACGGCCTTGATCTGGGCTGGCCCGTTTATCTGTCAACCAAGAACACAATCATGAAGATCTATGATGGCCGCTTCAAAGACATCTTTGAAGAAGTGTTTCAGGCAGAATATAAAGACAAGTTCGCCGCAGCTGGCATCACTTATGAGCATCGTCTTATCGATGACATGGTTGCTTGTGCAATGAAATGGGATGGCGGTTTTGTCTGGGCATGTAAAAACTATGATGGTGATGTTCAGTCTGACACAGTTGCCCAAGGCTTTGGCTCACTTGGCCTGATGACATCTGTTCTGATGACACCAGACGGTAAAACTGTTGAAGCTGAAGCAGCACATGGGACGGTCACCCGTCACTATCGTCAGCATCAGCAGGGTAAACAGACATCAACAAACCCGATTGCCTCTATCTTTGCATGGACGCGGGCGCTGTCTTACCGCGCAAAGTTCGATGATACACCAGAAGTTGCTAGCTTTGCTGAAACAGTAGAGCGTGTTTGTATCGAAACTGTTGAAAAGGGCCAGATGACAAAAGATCTAGCGCTGCTTGTCAGCCCAGACCAGCCGTTTTTGTCAACAGATGACTTCCTGAACGCTATTGATGTAAATCTGCAGAAAGCTATGGCGTAACAGGCACAAAACACCGAAAGGCTGTTATCTCTTATAACAGCCTCGCAAACCATAAAAAGGCAGGCGAAAGCCTGCCTTTTTCCTATTTATCTACCTATGCGGCCCTATGACCGTAAGCCCCTGTAACCGAAGGGAGTTGGGAGGTTTAGCCCGCCGCCAGAACAGCCTGACGCACCGCATCAACAGCGTCTGCTGCTGCGTTTGCATTCGGGCCGCCAGCTTGCGCCATATCAGCCCTGCCGCCGCCGCCTGCCCCGCCAAGCGCTGCTGAGCCGGCCTTTACCAAGGCAACAGCATCCATCTGTCCTATCAGGTCATCGGTAACCGATACCACGATTGAGGCTTTGCCGGCATCAGTTGCCACAAGACAGATAACAGTGCCAGACGCATTAGAGCGCATCGCATCGGCCATTGCTTTCAGCTCACGCGCCGGTGTGTCATCCAACACCTTGCCCCGATAACTGATATTCCCCAGCATTTCGCTGTCATTATCATCAGCTCCGCCAGTCGCAAGCTTTTGGCGCAGGCTTGATATTTCCCGCTCCATTTTGCGTCTATCATCAAGCAATTGCTCAAGCCGACCTTCCAGCTGATCCGGGGATGCTTTGAGAATCTGTGCCGCGCGCGATAATGTTGCATCACGTCCTGCAAGATAAGCAAGCCCATATGCGTGCGTTACAGCCTCTATCCGGCGGACCCCACCAGCAACAGCTGATTCGGATATCACCTTTAATAACGCAATATCACCGGTGTGAGCGACGTGAATCCCGCCACAAAGTTCAACAGACCACGCTGATTTTCCCGAAATATCTGAGGCGCCGCCCATGGAAACAACACGGACTTCATCGCCATATTTCTCACCAAACAAAGCAAGTGCGCCTTCTTTAACAGCCTCATCAGGCGTCATAAGTCTGGTTGAGACATCACTATTCATCCGGATACGCGCATTAACGATATCCTCAACAGCTGAAATTTCTGCGGCGCTCATGGCAATCGAATGGCTAAAATCAAACCTCACTCTATCTGGTGCAACAAGTGAGCCTTTCTGAGCAACATGCTCACCCAACACAATCCGAAGTGCCTCATGCAGCAAATGTGTTGCACTGTGATTAGCGCACAAAGATGTCCGGCGCGCCTCATCCACAACAAAACTCACCGGCATATCGGTTTCAAACTGTCCTTTATCAACCGTCACATGATGCAGGAACAGACCAGCGGCTGTTTTCTGGGTATCGGTTACATGACCCAAAACTTCACCACTCTGCACAAGCCCTGTATCGCCCATCTGCCCGCCCGACTCGCCATAAAACGGTGTCTGGTTCGTCACCAACAAACCACTTTCACCCACGCCAAGATGGCTGACTTCTGCGCCGTCTTTCACAATGGCGTTTACAACAGCTTCAGATGACAGACGTGAATACCCCAGAAACTCGGTTGCGCCATGCCTATCCGCAAGCTCGAACAAAATACGCTCATCT
>OJDG01000489.1_pt1 | contig 10343 bp, 7 predicted proteins | sample 1592411 | NCBI WGS metagenome assembly OJDG01 (sample SAMN05416759, study PRJEB24817) | seawater metagenome | isolation source: Sea water | place: Canada:Atlantic | collected 2013-07 | reverse complement strand
GTCGGCAGCGTCAGATGTGTATAAGAGACAGCGGGCATCGCAGGCGGAACGGGCCGACCAAATTGCCGGTAGATTTCCATCAAGGTTTGGCCTTGCCGAGCCGACACGATGCGAGAGGTATATACTGCGACCACCGAAGGTGTGGCTTGTTCTAAAACATCCGCATACGAGACCAGTGGCATCTCCGCTACTGTGGCGATAGACTGGGCATCCACTTTGACATTGAGTGGCGGATTTTTGTCCGCAAACAAGGGCGTAAGAGCAAGTAGCGAGATCAACGAGAGACAAGATGTGTATTTCATATTCGGATACCTTGTTAGAGTGTAATTACATGACAGAACCCAAAGGTCGGAGTTCCGCAAATTTCAAAATAAATCGGCTAAAACGGATGGCAGACCCAATCCTCTGCTCCCTCGATACCCAAGGTAGTGCGCAGACGCCAAGCCACCACCAGCGCCGCAATCAGTGCCAGGCTACGCTGTATTCGCATTAGCGACATAGGCGTCACCTTGAACTGCACTCGCATAAAGTGGCTCTGTGCGAGCCAGAGCAGTGGTAAAGTGCCTAGGCCAAACCCAATCGCAAACTCTGCACCCTTCAGTGCCGATCCAGAAAATAGGGCTAGCCCAAAAATCATATAGAGTGGTCCACAAGGCAGCAGTGGACTAGCTAGCCCAATCATCGCAGCGGCTACGGGCTTTTGTAGGCGGCTGTAACGAGCGGTCATTTTTTTATATAGCCCCCCCATCCAAATCGGCTTTGGAAAAAAACGGTCTAATCGAAAAGCCACCACCAAAAAGAAGACAACAAGTATCCACGGTAATAAATTGAGCCACGAACTGGAGACCGAGCGAATCACCACCGATCCAAAAGCGCCTGCCAAAGTACCGACAATCGCGTAAGATAGGAGCTTAGCCAAATGGTAACAGGTCAAAACAAGCTGCGGGCTTACATCTTTCGCCTTGGTTGGCGTAAATGCGCAAGAGAGTGGACCACACATCGCTACGCAGTGGACACTGGTGATCAGCCCAGCGATCAAGGCCGTGTAGGCGTTGTATACTGTCTGGTAATCAAACATCTCGTTTACCATGGATCGGTTGCGAGGATTTATTGAAGACAACCGCGTAGAGCGTTAAGGGGGCCTGAGCACAAATATTAACCATATCAATGAGGATTAAAAATTACGATCCGATGGCAAGCCACATCAAGGAAAGAAAACGACTCTATTCCGCCATTTTTGATATGTCTCTAAGATACGAATGGTTTGTAAGAAACCCATGGGTCATACCGCATTTATTTATTTTCAGTAACTTGTAATTTTTCATACATGATTTCACAGAGCCCTAATAACGAACAATAATTTATGGAATTGAATAAGAAAGGACTTGTTCTAGTTCCAGCATAAGCGAAGGCATGGACTAACAGCTATGGCGTACTCATCAGTTTTACTTCCAGGCTCACTTTCACTTTGCGCACTGCAGGCAGTATTGACTTCAAAGGCTGAGATGTTTCCATGCTAGTGTATGGGTAATTCTTTTGGCACACTTTTTCGTATTTCCACATGGGGCGAGAGTCATGGTGGTGGCATCGGCGTCGTTATCGACGGTTGCCCTCCCCGCCTACCCCTAAGCGTCGAGGAGATACAATTCGAACTCGATCGCCGCCGCCCTGGACAAAGCGATATCACCACACCCCGCAAGGAGAGCGATACCGCCGAGATCATCTCAGGCCTTTATGACGGTCAAACCACGGGTACCCCTATCGGTATCTACGTGCCTAATGGCGACCACCGCCCCTGCGCATACAAGGAGATGAAGGATAAGTTTCGTCCCTCGCACGCAGACTTCACTTACCAGACTAAGTTCGGCATCCGTAATCACGAAGGTGGCGGTCGTTCCTCAGCCCGCGAGACCATCGGCCGCGTCGCAGCAGGTGCCATCGCCAAGAAAATTCTCAAGCTGGCCGGCGACATTGAGGTGCGTGCCTACATCACCCGCGTGCACGACATCGAGATGCCCGCGCTCAAACATTTCCCAAGCCTCGAAGAAGTCGAAGCCAGTCCCGTCCGCTGCCCACACCCAAAATCTGCCGAAAAAATGGTCGACCGGATAAAAGCCATGCGTAAAGAAGGCGACTCTGTCGGAGGCATAATTGAGTGTCGCGTGCGTAATTTGCCCGTCGGCCTCGGCGTTCCTGTCTTCGATCGCCTCGAAGCGGATATGGCTAAGGCCATGCTCTCGCTCCCTGCAACAAAGGGCTTTGAAGTCGGCAGCGGTTTTGAAGGCTCCTTACAGCAAGGCTCCGAGCACAATGATGTATTTGTCAATAAAGACGGCAAGGTCGGCACCGCGACCAACCGCTCGGGCGGTGTGCAAGGCGGGATCAGCAACGGCGAAGAGTTGATCTTTCGCGTGGCCTTCAAGCCGACCGCAACCCTTATCCAAAAGCAAGACACCGTCGATAAAGACGGCAACGAAACCGAGCTGATGGGGCGTGGTCGCCATGATCCCTGTGTGGTACCCCGTGCGGTACCCATCGTCGAATCGATGGCCGCTCTCGTACTAGTCGACCACTGGATGCGACATAAAGCGCAATGCGAGAGCTTCGATTTTTCCTAACACATCCCATGTAGTCTTGGTGCTCCTTTGCCGTATGCACAGATCTCAACAGGACAGCCGAGTGAGGAGGCTACATCTTATCTTTACCCTATGTTAGATACCGCACCTCTAGTTTATTTCGTCTTTGGCATCCCAAATTCGGGAAGACGAGAAATCATCTTCGATCTGATTGAAGGCGGCATTCCCCAGACCGAACAAGTCATTTACTTCCGACCCGACGGGGAAGCGGCTTGTGATTACGATGAACCCATCGAAGCACTAGATAATGTTAGCGTCGTCGGATGGAAGTTGAAGGACAGCAAAGTCACTCACGGTAAGATCTCTGCTGCGCCTGAAAAGATAATCTTTCTCGCCCCCGGCCTAAGCGACCCATCGGATTGCGCCGAAGCACTTAAGACATGGAGCGATCATAACAACTGCCAGATTGCCCGACTCATTACGGTCACGCATTGCCACTTCCTTTCAGAAAACCCAAAAGCAAAAGCCTGGTTCGATGCCTGCATTCACTTCTCGGATGTTGTGCTACTTAACCGCCGTGAAGAAGCGGGTAACAAGTGGGTCAGAGATTTCGAGACTGCTTATAAAAAAGCATGCAGCCCCGCGCGTTTTGTCATGGTCAAGAAAGGCTGCGTAAGCAATCCTGTGGAAGTGCTCGACCCCGAAGCACGCCGTAGTTCACTTTACTTCGACGAACTCCTACCCATTGAAGACGACGAGTTCGAGGACGAGCACCAACCTGACGATATCAAGATCGATACGTATATTGAGCGGCTAGAAAGCGGCCATCGCGCCAAACCGATTCCCTCGATAGCGAAGTTTCTTTAACCTTAGCGCCCCGCCATCTCACTCTCAATCGTGCTAAGACGCTTCTGCTTATGACCCAGCTTGGGGATGCAGGCGATCAAGGCTTTCGTATAGGAATGCTGCGGATCTTCTAGGACGGTCTCAACCGCACCTTGCTCAACGATCTCGCCGCGATACATGACAATGACCTCGTCGGCGAAGCCTTTGACAATGCCAAAATTATGCGTGATTAAAATTATGCTCATACCTAGCTTTTCGCGCAGTTCACGGAGCAGGTTCATTATCTGGGCTTGGATGGTAACGTCGAGCGCAGTGGTCGGCTCGTCAGCGACTAGCAGTTCTGGCTCGCAGGCCAAGGCCATCGCGATCATCACGCGCTGCTGCATGCCACCACTCATTTCGTGCGGATACGCACTGTAGCGCTTTGCTGCATCACGGATACCAACTAGCTCCAACAGTTCGACCACGCGACCTTTGACATTCTCGATATCGGGTCGGTGCAATCGCACCGCCTCTGCGATCTGATAGCCAATGGTGAAGACGGGATTGAGCGAGGAGGACGGCTCTTGGAAAATATATGCGATCCCCTTGCCACGAACGCCACGAATCGCCTCAGCATCCATCTCAAGAACGTTTTCTCCCTGAAAAAGAATTTCGCCAGATACAGTGCAATTCGGAGGTTTTGGTAAAAGCTGGGTCAAAGACATACAGCTGACACTCTTGCCGCTACCGCTCTCGCCCAGTATGGCCACGGTCTGCCCACCGGTTTCCACGGAAAAGTTAACACCGTGCACGACCTCATTAGCCTCGTCACGAGAGTGAAAGGCGATACGCAGATCAGAGACTTTTAGTAGGTCAGACATAATAAGAAGATTAAACGTCGAAGATCGAAGGTCCAATGCTGAATGATTGTAAATTAAAAATTATTAGGTTCGTTCAGGATTCGAATTTAGACATTCAATGTCCGACCTTCTTAGCGGGTTTGCATTTTAGGATCCACGATATCACGGAGCACATCGCCCAACACATTGTAGGCAATCACTGTGACAAAGATAGCAAGGCCAGGAGTTAGCATCCACCAGAAATTCATGAAAAATACGATCATATTTCCCTGCGATTGCTTGAGCATCAAGCCCCACGAGGCGGAAGGCTCGGAGATGCCGAGGCCAAGGAAGGACAAGGCGGCCTCGGCCAAGATGTAACCGGGGATAGCTAGCGTGGCGGCGACGAGCAGGTAGCTAGCGATGTTAGGTAGAATGTGTTTGATCAAGATCATAGGTACGCACTGTCCCATGCTCTCAGCCGCAACGACAAACGGACGATTGCGTATCGAGAGCGTCATACCACGGATAATCCGTGCAGTGCCTGCCCAACCAATCACTGATAAAATTACGATGATGACCATGTAGACCTGCGTCGGTGAAAAGTCAGGACTGATAAATGCGGAGCGGAGCGCGAGCAGGAGGTAGAGACCAGGGATCGACATTAACAATTCCACTAAGCGCATGGCAACAAAGTCAACCGTGCCGCCATAGTAACCCGCTAGTGAGCCGACGATGAAGCCGAGTATAAGGGTGATCGAGATGCCTATGAAACCAATCGAGAGCGAGACCTGAGAGCCGTGTAGCAAGCGACTAAATATATCGCGCCCCGTTGCGTCAGAACCAAGTAAATAGATCCGCGCTGCGGAGTCTTCTGTGTCGAGCTGAAAGAGTTTACGCTCCATCGGGATGAACCCGAACAATTTGTAAGACTCGGACTTCGAAAACCAAACGATTGGCGCGGTCGCATCCTCAGAATGGATGTAGGTAGGCGAACCAACAGCTTCTTTTTGATAGAGCTTAGCGTGTAGGGCACCGTCTTTCCAAGCATAGCCGGTCGGCGGGTGGTAGGGCTTTACAAGATTCTGTTGAGTGATTGGGTAAGGTGAAATTGCCGGCGCGAAAAGTGCCCCACAATAAAGTAAAGTAAGGACAGCCAGCGCAGCCGCCCCCATCGGACGACGTAAAACACCACCTATCAAACGGCGAAACAGAGTAACGACGATGTAGCCGACGAGCAGCACACAGGCCACCGTAAGCAAGCCAACTAAGAGCAAGCCAATATATTTCAATATCAGACCAATCATCCCGAGTAAGCTGGGGGCAAAAACTTCTAGTAAAATCTGAAGCGCGATGATGCCGATCAACACGAGCCAAACGAGATTCGCCTTTTGCCCGCTAGCGCTGTTTTTCGCTCCACCCTCTAGGCGGATACGCGGATCCAGCCAGCCGAGTAGCAGGTCGGAGAACAGATTACCAAAAACCAACATGACTACACCGATAAGGACGCCGGCCATGACCACATACTGGTCCTCACGGATGAGTGCCTCGTAGATCAACTGCCCGAGCCCGGGATAGTTCATCACATTTTCAACGAGCAGTGCTCCTGAGAGCAGACTGGCAAAGGAATAACCAAATGCAGTAATCAGCGGGTTGATCGCATTTCGTAAGACGTGTTTAAACATAATCACACGCTCAGCTACCCCCTTAGCCCGTGCAGTGGTGGCAAACTCGGCCTGCATGTAATCAATGAAATTTGCCCGCATGATACGCATCATCCCAGCGACACTCCCGATTCCCAGGACGACAGTCGGCAGTATCAGGTGATAGCCGTAGTCCAGGATGCGTGCCCAAAGACCGAGAAACTCACTCTCAACGGACGAACGTCCGCCTTCTGGGAATATCCCTGTGATGGCGGCAAAATAGACCGCCAAAATAGCTAAGAAAAACTCAGGAATCGAGAGCGCAGCATAGGCTAGGAGTGCAGAGATACGGTCAAAGATTGAGTCTTTATAAATAGCCGCGAGCACACCTAGCGGAATGGCGATACACCATGCAAAGAAGATCGAAGTTAGCGAGAGGATGAAAGTGGCCGGCACTCGCTGTTTGAGTAGGGTGAACACTTCGACTTTATAAGTCCAAGACTCACCAAAATAAGGCCAGCCAAAGGATAGCCCCTCTTCAGGCTGACCGACCCAAGGCCCGTATTTGACCGGCGAAATATTAGCCATCCAGTGCCCATAACGGACGAACCACGCAGTCGCTTCACCGTCGGCGTTGACGAGGCCGAGTTGACGCTCTTGCTGCTCAATGATCGCAGGATCAATATCTTTTGCGGCGCGCGCTTGCGTCAGAAAATCGCCTGGCGAGAGATACATAAGCAAAGAGACCAATAAGCTCACCCCGAGTAGAAGAGGCACCAATGAAAGCAGACGTCGTATAATGAAGGCAAACATGGTTCAGATTTAGGGCTCGGGCGTCCAGATTTCTTCGATATTCCACAGGGTGGTACCGGCGGATGGCACAAATACATTTCGCCATTTATTTTTAACGCCAACGTATCCGTAGGGAGTAAAGCCGTAGAGCAAAGGCAGTTCTTCAGCGAGGATGGCTTGCACCTCGTGCATATAGGCCACCCGGGCGGCTTCGTCGAGAGTCCTCTCTTGCAGGCCGATCAGCTCATCGATGCGCGCCTCCCACTCAGTCGCGGGTTCGGATTGCTCAGGATACCATTGGTGAAATTGCCCACTGCTAAGAAAGAGAGCTTTACTTCCGGAAGGATCATAGGATGCATCGGGGGAGCCCCAACCTAACATCGTCATATCGTAATTGAAAGTATCGTCGGTGCGTCGAAGTAAGGTGGCAAAGTCGCAACGCTCCATCTTTACGCTCAAGCCAAGCGCTTTCATATTTTCTACAAAAGTCACACCAATAGTGTCAAAGGACGCACTCTCTACGAGGAGTAAGGTGAACTCCACCAGAATGCCCTCACGGTCAAAAAGCTTGCCCTGCGCGTCCCAGTAGAAGCCCGACTCACTTAGTAAATCGCGGGCTTTTTCGGGGTCGTAATCGTAACGAGGCAGATCGGGATTATGCCATTTGCCCTGAGCGGGCGCGATGATCGAGGTGAGCGGCTCGCCCTTCCCGAAAAGTAATGCATTAATTATGCCCTGACGATTCGTCGCGTATTGCACTGCTTGGCGAAAACGTTTGTCCGTAAACCACCGTAGCTTATCAGGAGACAGGTAGGGCTTGTTGGCTTTGTCGCTGCCACGGTGCTGATTGAACCAAAAAAAGTTCACACTTGATGAAGGACCCCGATCGTGGAGAGTAAAACCGTAGGTTCCAGCGGCTTCTTTAACCCATACGTTATCAGATGCACCGACCCCAGAAGCGTCGCTCTTACCCGTCGCAAAGTGTGCAACAGCGGTGTTCGACTCCGAAACGAACTTGAGGATGAAATAATCGAGATAAGGCAAGCGCTGACCGCTCTGATCAATTTTCCAATAGTGCGGATTTGGGGTCAGCACTAGTCTCTCGCCAGGCTTGTAAGAAAAGATTGTAAACGGCCCCGTGCCGACGATCTCTTCAGGCGACTCTATCGCGACTTGGGTCGACCACTGTTTAGTAAAACTGCCATCCACGAAAGATGCGTGGAGCTTGTGTTTGGGTAAAATTGGCTGACGGATATCATAGATGAAGGGCCCGTAAACAGTCGGCAGGTCGAAGCGCACCGTATAGTCGTCGACTTTTGTATAGCGTAGCTTTTCTCCATTGATTAGATACTGCTTATAGTAACGCGAGGGATACTTTGGGCGTAGCTTACCCGACTCGGGGTCTTGAATCTCGGTGAGTATACAATCGAAGGTAAAGATCACATCGTCTGCCGTAAAGGGACTGCCGTCACTCCAAAGCACACCACGACGGAGGTGAAAGGTGTAGGACTTTTTGTCCTCACCAATTTCCCAAGAACGCGCCAGCGCAGGCTCATAAGTCTGCGAAGACGGGTCAAAAGCAACTAGAGGTGTCAGTAAGCGAGTGAGCAGAACACTGGTAGAGAGATTGTTCGGAACTTGGGGATTGAAAGTCGTGGGCTGCGTCGTCTCGTTAAGCACAAAAATGCCTCCATAGCGTCCCAATGGAGCATCCGTAACAAAGGCATCCTCAGGTAGAGGATGAATCGCCCGCTCGATCTGAGGTGGCTCCACGCAGGCGGTCAGGCCAAGCAAAGCGAACAATATCAGTAAAAGCGGGGCAGTCTTATTTTTAAAGCGTGGCACGATGTAATCGCTCAACGAAACTAGCCGTAAGGCTTAGTTCAACGCTTTTCCGGCATTTTTCAGCGCTATTTAAGGAATTTGAAACTTTTCAACTGCGCCCGACTATGTAAAATAATACAAATTGTCATGTCTACCCTACTCCCCACCCCTGATACATTCGCTGTAAAAGATGCTTGGAAACCTTTGCCAGGCGGCTTTTGGGGCATGCAAACTGCCCAACATTTCCTTCGGCGTGTCGGTTTTTCCGCGACTCCAGAAGCGGTGACCTCCGCCCTGCGCAGTTCACCAGGTGCCTATATCGAAAAAGCCTACAGAGCAGGTGCTGTGTTGCCCCGATCTGAGGACTTGAAGACATTCACGGACGGAACGCCTGCACGCTATCAAAACATGTATAAAACCAAAGATGCAGAGGCAAAGCGGGAACTGCGTCGAGAATTGCAACGTGAGGAAAACGAACTATTTCGCAGTTTCGCGATGGATTGGTTTCATTACGTGCGCGAGCCGGAAAATAGCGCCCGCGAAAAGCTCGTGATGTTTTTACAAGATATCTTTGTCGTGGAACAGCAAAAGGTTAAAGATCCTCAACAGCTCTACGCCATGCAGCAAATGCTCCGTGACGGCACGACGCTCAGCTACCCCGAGCTATGTAAGCGCGTCAGTCGCGAGCCAGCGATGATACGCTATCTAGACCTCGACAAAAACACTGCCAAAAAGCCGAACGAGAACTTCGCTCGAGAGCTCTTTGAACTCTTCACACTCGGAGAGGGTAACTATACCGAAGACGACATTAAAGAAGCTTCGCGCGCATTCACAGGCTACCGCGTGATGAAAGTCTACAAATATTACCAAGCAAAAAAGCTCCAAGATAAGACCGAGAAAACCGTCTTTGGTGAGACTGGCAACTGGGATGGCGACGATGTGATCGACCTTACCTTCAAACAGCCCGCCGCGAGAACTTTTCTAATCCGCGAGTTGATAAAGTTTTACCTGACCGAAGAAGCCGTCGACGAAGCCTATATCGAAGCGCTTGGTGAACAGTGGGCAGATCACCAATTTAGCCTACCCTACCTAACGAAGACCTTCTTTGAAAGCCGCCTCTTTTTCCATCCTGCCTATCGTGGCAACATGGTTAAAAGCCCCGTTCATTTTCATATCGGCCTCTGCCAAGATCTCCGCATAGATGTCGCACCCTTTCAATCCCGCGTGCTCCGCGGCATGGCTACCATGGGGCAAGCTTTTTACAACCCACCCAACGTCCGTGGGTGGCTCTACGGTGAGTACTGGATCAACTCTACCACAATCAGTGCGCGCCGCCAGCTAGTCGACTACCTCTTTGCAAACCTCAACGAGAAGAGACTCAATGGTAACGAAAAGCGTGCCCTCTCCGCGGCCCGCGAGGCAGGACGAGGCAACTTCCTCGTCACTAACGAGCGCCTTAAACAAGTCCTCAGCCTTGCCTCCGACGATCTGGCTAAACACTTTACGACCTACTTTATCACTGAGCCCTCTCGCGCCAATTACTCGAAGTCTCTCAAAAAAATTATCGGCGACACCTCCAACGAAGGCGCCGCCAGGCGCGTCCGTTCTGCCATTATCGCTCTCCTCCAATCGCCCGCTTACAATCTGAGCTAGCGCACAGGATCTCCAGTTTTCTAGTTTCCACATACTCCTTACTCACCACTCTCTACTTCATGCAAAACCTACCCTTAACTCGTCGTGAATTTGTCCGCGGTGCCGGTGGCCTAGGCTTCCTCGCCTTTAGTGGTGTCGCTCCAGCCTTTCTAGCTCGCAGTGCCATGGCGCAGACCCCCGCCCCGGAG
>OJDG01000488.1_pt1 | contig 10358 bp, 10 predicted proteins | sample 1592411 | NCBI WGS metagenome assembly OJDG01 (sample SAMN05416759, study PRJEB24817) | seawater metagenome | isolation source: Sea water | place: Canada:Atlantic | collected 2013-07 | reverse complement strand
TTCAAGCGCTTACAGCTGCCATCAAAAATTCTTTTAGTTCTTACGCTGCCAATTAAAAACAACACACGCTTCAAAGGTGCGTCGCGTAGGGTCACGGTCTTGAGACAATATCGATACTATCTCAACGCTACCTCAATGCTATCCCAACACCAACTTAACGCTATCTCAGCACCCATTCGATACAGCCTAAACACACCAAGGTGCGTTTCAAGACGCATTGGCATAGGCCTCTAACACCTCCACCGTGGCGCCATCGGCTTTAATTTGGCCCTGCTCTATCCAAACGACGCGGCTACAAATTTCTCGAATCGCGTTTTCAGCGTGATGAACCAGTATCACGGTGCGATCTTCAGTCAGTTTCTGTGACAGCGCTTCCCGAGCTTTATTGCGAAAACTCTGATCACCCACCGCCAATATTTCATCGAGCAATAATATATCGGTATCGAGCAATAAGCCGGTGGCAAAACCTAGCCGCGTTCGCATACCCGATGAATAGCTTTTCACCGGCTCATCGTAAAATCGACCCAGCTCTGTAAATTCGCCAATCGCATTTAAATGACTTTTAGCTTCAGTTTTAGACATGCCCTGCAACACCGCTGCCAAAAGCGCATTTTCCCGGCCCGTTAAGTCATTTTTAAAGCCCAGGCCCAGAGATAACAAGGCAATCGATAACCCAGGCGCCCGCCAAACCGTGCCGCTGCCTGGAGGATAGATGCCCGCCATAATGCGCAGGAGGGTCGACTTTCCGGCACCATTGCCACCAATAAGCCCTAACTTGTCGCCTCGATTCACTTCAAGGTCGAGCTCACTCAAGGCCTGAAAGTGGCCTTTTTCGCCTCCGGAGTTCATGGCGAAACGCATACCAACATTGCTAAGTTTTAGCGCAGGTTTCATGTGGTCACCACCCGCTGGGCGAGGTAGTAGCGGTAACGCGACATGCCGTTAGCGACCAGCCCGAGTCCACAACTCAAAAATAAGGTCAGACCTATGAGGTGGCTTATGTCAGGGGTTTGCTGCCACAACAAGGCCTGTCGAAAACTGTGCAATAAAAAGGCCACGGGATTCCAAAACAACAGAGCTTCCTGAGTGCTCGGGTCACCAATAGCGTTTAAATCCCAGAAGACTCCAGACATAAATAGTAAAAACAACATGCCTAAATTAATGAGTAAGGCAAAGTCGCGTTTAATGCACACCAAGACAGAGGCAATAAAGCCACAGAGGACAATTAACAGCGCTTCTACTGCGATGAGCGGCAATACCCAGAGCCAGTAGGCATTGGGCAAGTGCCCATCAATGATCAACGCTAAGCCAAGCAGTGCAAAAACCGCGGTTTGCCGGTAGGTGCATTCAAGAATAACCGCCATGGGAAACAGCGTTTTAGGTAAGTCCATGCGACCAATAAGGCCGGCATTGGCCACCAAGCTATTGCCGGCGTAATTCACGGTTTTGGAAAACCAGATAAAGGTGAACTTTCCGACAATTAAAAACATCAAAAAATCGGGTGTTCGGGTACCCAGCAATTGCTCAAATACGATGTAAAAAACCGCAACATAAAGCAGCGGCTCAATCACCCACCACCAAAAACCAAAGTAGTAGCGTCGGGCCTCGGCTTTCAACGAGAGCCGTGCAATGGTGTCGACGAGGGAAAAATACTGCTTGAGTGTCACTAAGCTCTCGTTTCAAAGATTTTCAAGGGGGCGTTGTTCATCAACACCGCGTAACATGCAATGCTAACAGACACCGCAATTTGGCCGTTAGTGGTTAAGAACATGACAAATAACTCTGGGGGACATGCCCCCCGCAAACGCTTTGGACAAAATTTCCTACAAGATGAAGGCGTCATCCAGGCCATTGCGCGCGCCATATCTCCAGATACCGAGGATCACGTTGTTGAAATTGGCCCCGGTCAGGGCGCGCTCACGGAGTCACTGGTCACCAGCGGCTGCACGCTCGATGCCATAGAGCTCGACCGCGATCTCACCACGGGGCTATTGGCGGCCTTTAGCATTCACCCCCAATTTACCCTGCATACGGGCGACGCCTTAAAGTTTGACTATGGGGCGTTGCGCAAGGGCGATAGACCCCTTAGGGTCGTGGGAAACCTACCCTACAATATTTCAACACCTCTCATATTTAAGCTGCTGGAGAATGCGTCCATTATTGGTGACATGCACTTTATGTTGCAGCGCGAGGTGGTGACACGGCTAGCTGCAAAACCGGGCAGCAAAGACTGGGGGCGACTGGGGGTCATGACGCAGTTTTACTGCGCCGTGACCCACTTATTCGACGTACCCCCCGAGGCCTTTTTCCCGCCGCCCAAAGTGCAATCTGCCATTGTCAGGCTGATACCCCACCCAACACCGCTCTACCCCAATTGTGATGTCGTGCGCTTGGGGAGAACGGTACAAATGGCTTTCGCCCAACGCCGGAAAACACTGCGCAATAACTTTAAAGGCATACTCGATGACGAAGCGCTGGCGTCGGTAGACATAGCACCTACCGCCCGGGCAGAAACCTTACACCTCGAGCAGTTTGTGGCCTTGTCTAAACTTCCGGGAATCTGTGGATGACCCCTAATTCCTCTGGCATCGCGGCACTGGGTAACGACTTTGACTGCCACTTGGGGTTAATCCAATGACAACCTATGTCATTGGAGATATTCAGGGCTGTTACGCAGAGCTCACTGCGCTGTTGACTCAGATCCAGTTTGACCCCGAGCACGACCGCCTGTGGTCAGTGGGTGATCTCATTAATCGAGGCTCCGATAACCTAGCCACCCTGCGCTGGTTTTATGCTCACCGTGCTGTGGTCAAGGTGGTGTTGGGCAACCATGATCTGCACCTGCTTGCCCACTACGCCGGCGTGGGCAGAAAGAGCAAATCTGACAACTTTGAAGATATTCTTGAAGCCGAAGATGCAAAAGTGCTGCTCGACTGGCTGGTGCAACAGCCCCTCATGCACCGCGAGGGCCCACTGCTCATGACCCATGCCGGCATTCCCCCCTGTTGGTCGAGTGATGAAGCCTGGGGTTTTGCCCAAGAGGTCGCAGACGTTTTAACCAGCCATAGGCGTGTCGCGTTTTTTGAGGCTATGTATGGCAATGAGCCCTATCGCTGGTCGCCCCATTTACGGGGGCTGGCCCGTTTGCGAACTATCACTAACTACTTTACCCGAATGCGCTATTGCACCGAATTGGGTGGTCTGGATTTTGCCAACAAGGGTGCCACACCCAGCGATACAACCCTTAACGGCCAACCTTTATTGCCCTGGTTTAAACACCCCCATCGGCTAAAGCCCGAGGAAAAACTGTTTTTTGGCCACTGGGCATCTCTTGAAGGTAAGACCGACAGCGAGCAGTTTATTGGCCTCGATACCGGTTGTGTCTGGGGCCGCTGCCTGACCGTTTATGCCGTAGAAAGTGACCAATATTTCAGTCACCGCTGTGATCAGCCATGAAAATCTATCGTGTGGGCGGCGCCGTTCGCGACGAACTGCTGGGCTACCCCCACAGCGAAACCGATTGGGTTGTGGTGGGGGGCACCCCTCAGGCTTTAATCGATCAGGGTTTCAAGCAAGTGGGGCGCGACTTTCCGGTATTTCTGCACCCACAAACTCAGGAAGAATATGCCCTTGCACGAACCGAACGCAAAAGCGGGTATGGCTATCACGGATTCGAGGTGCATGCCGCGCCATCGGTAACCCTAGAAGAAGACTTGGCAAGACGTGACCTCACCATTAACGCCATAGCCATGGCCGATGACGGCACCGTGACCGATCCTTACGGAGGCCGGCAGGACCTTAAAGCCAAATGCCTACGTCACGTATCGCCACACTTTGTTGAAGACCCCTTACGGGTGCTTCGAGTCGCCCGCTTTGCCGCACGCTACCATGCACTGGGCTTCACCATAGCCCCTGAAACTCTGGAACTCATGCGTGCCATTGTGGCTCAGGGGGAGCTCGAACACCTTGCCACCGAGCGAATCTGGGTGGAGACCGAGCGCGCTTTAGGGGAGCAGCACCCTGAAATCTACTTTCAGGTACTGCAACAGTGCAATGCGCTGGCCGAACTTATGCCTGCCGTTGCCGTTACCAGCGGCATCGATCGATTGTGCCGGGCTGCGCGATTCACAACCCGCACCGATTGCCGATGGGCCATTTTGCTCTCAGAGCTGCCCCCCGAACAGGCACGGGCGACTTCAGAGACACGCAAGGCGCCCAACCACTTCCGAGATCTCGCCGATCGGCTGACGCGCTGGCGCCCCAAAACCAAGCAAGCCCTGAGGGCGCCTGGCGACTGTATGGCACTGCTTGAGGGTTTAGACGCACTGCGCCGCCCGGAACCTTTTGACGGATTTTGCGAAGCCGCAGCGGCATTGGAATCAGACACGCCAACTCAACACCCCAGCTGCATTGCATTGCAGCGCGCTAAAACCGCCGCCAATGCGGTGAGAGCCCAATCATTACTGGCAACCGGTCTTACCGGCCCCGCCCTCGGTGAGGCCCTAAGAGAAGCGCGCATTAAGGCCATCGCCTCAGTGTTAACAAAGGACTTTGGCAACGACCCAAGTTAAGTAAGCCGTCCCAAGACAAGTAGGGCAATCCGTGTTTTGGACCCATGCGACATGAAGCAAGGTAATCTGACCTTGGGTGGCTTAATCTCAGGGAGCTCATTCTTTAACAACTGGGAATCGAACAGGTTAGGCGAGACCAACTTCGGACCCATTTAACGTGAACTCAGGTAGCTTGAACTTGGTAAGCAGGGCCTCAAGCCAATGGCGCCGCGATGACTTGAGCTTGGTGTATCCCGTCTTGAATCGCCCTAGTTTTTAATCGCCTGACTTTAGACCCCATTGTCATAAGTCACCCGAATTCAGATGGCACATGCCAAGTGGCTTCTATTTTTATGCCTAGGCCACTTTTACTTTGCGCTCAAATCGTTTGCGCTCAAAACGGTCCGGCGCAGCCTGGCGGTAGGCGCATTTGCACACACAGAGAGATGGGCGAAAAAGCCCCAAATGTGCGGCGCGCCTAGCCCAAATTGGCATGACCCCGCTGAATTTGCACGCCGACCGCATCGGCTTCAGCAACCGCCGTGGGCTTGAGTACCCGTATCTGCACCCAACCCACCCCAAATTCCTTGAGGATAATGGCGGCGAGGTGTTCGGCCAGGGTTTCGATGAGTTGGAAGGATGAGGTTTCCGTCGCTTCAATAACCCTTTGCGAAATAGCCGCGTAATCAATGGCCTGGGTCAAATCGTCATCTTGGGCCGCGGCTTTAACATCCGTCGCCATTTCAATATCAAAAACCAAGGGCTGGCGTATGTTGCGCTCCCAGTCATACACCCCAATCACTGTTTCGGCGCGAAGCCCGCTAATAAATACCTTATCGCTCATGCGACCTCCGGGGGGTGCAACAGTGTCATGGGCCACCGCGGTCGCACCTCGGCCTCATCGGGGTCACGCTGCCCCGCAGCGAGTCTTAGCGCACCTGCGTAGGCAATCATGGCCCCATTATCGGTACACAACGCCAGAGGTGGGTAGTGCACGGCCACACCCTTAGGGCCCAATTTTTCCGCCAGAACCCGCCTCAATCGCCGGTTCGCACTAACCCCGCCAGCCATAACCAAAGTATTCAGCGACTCCTGCTCCAGCGCTCTACGGCATTTTATGGCCAAGGTATCTACAACGGCTATTTCAAAGGCGCAGGCAATATCGGCTCTGTCCTGATCGGTAAGACCTGTCGCCTCGCGGCAGGCCCGAACGGTCGTTAATGTATGGGTTTTCAACCCGCTGAAGCTCATATCAAGGCCGGGTTGACGCACCATAGGCCGGGGAAAGTCGAAACGCTCGGGGTCGCCATTTTCAGCCAGCTTTGCCACTTGAGGGCCACCAGGGTACGGAAGATCGAGTAATTTGGCGGTTTTATCAAAGGCCTCACCCGCGGCGTCGTCGACCGACTCGCCCAACAAGGTGTAACGACCCAGCCCATCGACCCGCACCAGCTGACTGTGGCCACCACTCACCAATAGGGCTATGAACGGGTACTGGGGCGGGTTTTCGCCCAACATTGGGGCCAATAAATGCCCCTCCATGTGGTGCACGCCCAAACATGGAATGCCCAGGCCTCGGGCCATAGAGCGACCCAGCGTGGCCCCCACCATTAGCGCACCCATGAGACCGGGGCCTGCGGTGTAGGCAATGCCTTCCAATTCATGCTTTTCAAGCTCAGCGCGCTTCAGTACCTCGTTAACCAAGGGTAAGGTTTTACGAATATGATCACGTGAGGCCAGCTCCGGCACCACACCGCCGTATTCGGCGTGCACCGCCACCTGGCTGTATAAAGCCTCAGCCAACAAGCCACGATCGGTATCGTAAACCGCAACGCCAGTCTCATCGCAGCTGGTTTCAATCCCCAAAACCTTCAAAACAGACCTCCTAAAGCCCCAAGCGCGGCAAAGTAACACGTTGATTGCCTTTGCAAAATACTGTTTGGATGCCTATACTGCGCGCCCGCCGCCGGTCTCGCTACCGAGAACTGCTGTGGATAAACCACCAGACCCAAGTAAAAAAACAGGAAGCAACGTTAATGCCCGCAGTTAAGGTTAAAGAAAACGAGCCCTTCGACGTCGCACTGCGACGCTTCAAGCGGTCGTGCGAAAAAGCAGGTTTACTCGCAGAGGTCCGCAAGCGCGAGCACTACGAGAAGCCCACCACCATTCGTAAGCGTGCTGCCGCTGCCGCTGTTAAGCGTCACGCCAAGAAAATGTCGCGCGAGAATCGCAAGCGACAGCGTTTGTATTGATTCTTGGTAACGCGACGTGACTGACCTGGTCGCTACGATCAAGGCGGAAATGAAAGCCGCCATGAAAGCCCGAGATAAACCTCGGCTAGGGACCATTCGGCTGATTCAGGCCGAGTTCAAACGCATTGAAGTCGACGAGCGCATCGATATTGATGACGCTAGGGCGTTGACGATTCTCGACAAGATGGTGAAACAACGCCGGGACTCAGCCACACAATACCGCGATGCCAATCGCGAAGACTTAGCGGCTCAGGAAGATCTAGAGATTGCCGTCATTCAGGAGTTTCTCCCTGAGCAATTAGGCGAAGCAGACATTGCCCAAGCCATTGATGAAGCCCTCGCCGCTATCGATGCTACCGGCATGGCCGCCATGGGGCCTTTAATGGCGGTACTGAAACCCAAAATGCAAGGACGCGCCGACATGGGTGAGGTCTCGAAGCTGGTCAAGGCCAAGCTCAACGGCTGATCTGAACGCGGCCGGTCTCTAGCCTCGTGGCACGCATCCCTCAAAAATTCATCGACGACTTGTTAGACCGAGTCGATATTGTTGAAGTTATTGATCGACGGGTGAAGCTCAAAAAGACCGGCAAAAATTTCTCCGCCTGCTGTCCTTTCCACGACGAAAAAACCCCCTCCTTTTCCGTCAATCCGGGTAAGCAGTTTTACTATTGCTTTGGCTGCGGCGCCGGGGGCAACGCCCTGGGGTTTCTCATGGACTACGAGCGGCTGGAGTTTCCAGAAGCCGTAGAGTCTCTAGCGCAGACCGTGGGGCTGCAGGTGCCCAAAGAGGAACTTCGGCCGGGGCAAACACCCCCCCAAGACACCAACCGCCCTATTCTTGAGCAGTTAGAGCAAGCTGCGCGTTTTTATGAACACAGCCTTAGGAAACATTCGGAGGCCAAGCGCGCCGTTGCCTACCTCAAAGGCCGCGGTCTCAGCGGCGAAATTGCCCGGGCCTTTCGCGTGGGTTTTGCCCCCCCGGGGTGGGATAACTTACTGCAAACCGCAGACAACGACGCCCAGCAGATCAAGCGACTCACCGATGGCGGCATGCTGGTTACCAATGACCGCGGCCGCACTTACGATCGTTTTCGCGATCGCATTGTCTTTCCTATTCTTGACGCGCGAGGTCGGGTCATTGCCTTTGGCGGTAGGGTACTGGGCGATGATAAGCCCAAATATTTGAACTCTCCTGAGACGCCGGTTTTCCACAAATCTCGGGAACTCTATGGGCTGTATCAAGCGCGCAAATCAGAGCGCAGCCTCAATCGCATTGTTGTGGTCGAAGGCTATATGGACGTTATTGCCCTTGCGCAATACGGCATTGGCTATGCCGTAGCCACCTTGGGCACCGCCACCAGCGAAGCCCATATGGAGCGGTTATTCCGCCATGTGCCCGAGGTGGTTTTTTGCTTCGATGGTGACGAAGCGGGTCGTAAAGCGGCCTTTCGAGCACTGGAAAGTACACTGCCCGTTATGCAAGACGGTCGGCAAGCGCGCTTTTTGTTCTTGCCCGACGGGGAAGACCCCGACTCGCTGGTGCGCGCCCGAGGCGCAGATCACCTTGAGCACTTATTTGCGTCAGCCACCCCCCTTGAGAATTTTCTGTTCGACTGGGTGGCACAAGACTTAGACATCACCACCCTCGATGGCCGTGCACGGTTTTCCAAGCAAGCCGCACCCTATGTGCACCTCATTCCTGAGGGCGTCTTTAAAACCCTCATGTATCAATCACTCGCTGACCGCACGGGCATCGATATTGACAGCCTGAAGCGCCTACAAGCCCCTGCGCCCGATCGGCAAACGGGTCAGTCTGGCAATTTCGCATCTGGTGAAGCAGCCTCTGCCGAGAGCCAACACGACGAAAACTACGGTCACCCGCCCGATGACCATGAGTCTGTGCCACCCGATATGGAAGTGGATGCCTATAACGCATCTGAAATGGCAGCCTTGGCCAACGAGCATGACAGCCTAACCCCCTCCAGTGGCAACACCACGCACAGACTCTTAGGCCTTCTGGTGCTCAACCCGCAGGTGGCCTCGACACTCGATAGCACATTGATTCCCAGCGAGGAGCGGCGAGATATTGTCCTGCTAGGTGACGTCATTGAAAGCATCAATAGCCAACCCGACATCTCTACCGCGTCACTGCTGGGGTTTTGGCACGGCACCCCAGAAGGCCAGCTGCTCAACGATTTAGCAGGACGTGAACCCATTGAAGATCCCGCCGAGCTCACCGAGCTGGCTGACGCACTGTTTCAACAACTGCTTCGAGAAGGCCCGCTTAACCAGCTGAAACAAGAGGCTGCGCTGTTAAAAGCCAAGCCCTATGAAGACCTCAACGACGCCGAAAAGCAGGAGCTCATGCGCCTGATGCGGGAAATTAGGAGCCTTTCTGGTCGCAGCTGAGATCGGCCCAAAACCCTCTGTTGGTGCAAAAAAGTCGCCTAATCACCCCAGACTGGCAGTCAGAGCTGGTAAAAAACCGGAAATCCGCCTTTTTTAATGGTTCAGATAGCCTTTGCGCGCTACAATCCCGCTCTTATTTTTGTCACACAATTACAGGTTCCACGCATGTCCGAAAAAGTGCACCAGCAATCGCGTCTCAAAGCACTGATTGCCAAGGGTAAGGAGCAGGGCTACCTCACCTACGCCGAAGTCAACGATCACCTCCCCCAAGATATCTCTGAACCCGACCAAGTTGAAGACATCATTCAGATGATCAACGACATGGGTATTCAGGTTTTTGAGCAGGCACCCGACGCCGACGAACTGATCCTGACTGAAGGCGACCGGTCAGCCGACGAGATCGCTGCTGCTGAAGCCGCCGCGGCCTTAGCTGCGGTAGAAAATGAAGCCGGGCGTACCACCGACCCCGTTCGCATGTACATGCGTGAAATGGGTACGGTTGAGCTGCTGACCCGCGAAGGCGAAATTGTGATCGCCAAGCGTATTGAAGAGGGCATTCGTGAGCTGATGGCCGCCATGGCCCATTACCCGGGTGTCGCCCGAAAGCTCAGCAACGCCTACGACATGGTGGCGAAGGAAGAGCGCAAACTTTCCGATATTCTCGTTGGCTACCTCGACCCAGCAGAGCATGTGCCCTCGGCCCAGGAAATGGCCGAAGCTGCCGAGGCAGCCGCAGCAACGGCTACTGACGACGACGACACAGAAGTCGAAACCGGCCCTGATCCCGTTGAGGCTAAAAAGCGTTTTACCGCGCTAAAGCGCCAGTGCACCAAGACCGAAAAAGCCATTGTCACCCACGGTTACAGCCACAAAACGGCCACCGCTGAAATGGACAAATTGGGCGAGCTGTTTAAGTTTTTCAAGCTGACCCCTCGCGTCTTCGATCCGCTCGTCGATGAGCCCCGAGAGTCGCTGTATATTATTCGCAAGCAAGAGCGCGCCATCATGCGTATTGCCGTTCGCGAATGCCGCATGGATCGTAAAGAGTTCATTAAGAGCTTCTCCGGCTCTGAAAGTGACAGCCGCTGGTTGTCTCGGGCTGTCTCTTATACACATCTCCGAGCCCACGAGACCTCTCTACATCTCG
>OJDG01000470.1_pt1 | contig 10583 bp, 6 predicted proteins | sample 1592411 | NCBI WGS metagenome assembly OJDG01 (sample SAMN05416759, study PRJEB24817) | seawater metagenome | isolation source: Sea water | place: Canada:Atlantic | collected 2013-07 | reverse complement strand
CGAGATGTAGAGAGGTCTCGTGGGCTCGGAGATGTGTATAAGAGACAGGGACTCAGTTGCCAATCCATATTTGGCCAGCCCGATGTGATGCGTGGAGAGGAAATACAGTATCTGGGTTATTTGAGTGCGCTGCCCGAAGGCAGTAATATTCAGGGCATGATTTGTATGCCAGGCACCCACTCAAAATGGTTGTCCGTACAAAAAGGTGAAGCGAAGCATTTCTCCACTACGATGACAGGCGATATATTTGCAGCTCTCTCTCAGAATGGTCTATTGAGAACGCACTTAACGGAAACCGTGACGTTTTCGGCGGCGTTTATAGAGGGGCTTGAATATGCACGCAGTGGTGGCAGTTTGCCCCGCCAACTCTTCAGTGTCCGCAGTCGTGTGGTAACAGGTGATCTCAAAAATGAAGATGCCGCATCCTACGCATCGGGGCTTTTGATCGGTAGTGAAATTGATGATGCGCTGCAGGCCTACGCCGATTATATTGGATCGGAAGCAATTACCTTGATTGGTTCGATAGCCCTTTGTGATTTGTATAAGAATGCTCTGGAGCACTTCGGTCAGAGCGCGAGAATCATTGAATCTCATAATGCCTGCATTGGTGGTTTTCGATTGTTAGCTCGCTTAAAGGAGGAACAATAAGATTATTCTTTTTGATCGAGTAGAGCAGGCCATGGCAGAAATGCCACTGGTGGCAATCCTCAGAGGCCTGCAGCCTGAGCACGCCGCAGAGATCGGACAAATATTAGTTGATGCTGGCTTCCGACTCTTAGAGGTGCCGTTGAATTCTCCAAGCCCCTTCCAAAGCATCCGGATTTTACGTGAAACCTTGGGCGAGAATGTGCTGGTTGGGGCAGGAACCGTTCTCGATGTTGCGGACGTGAAACGATTGGTGGACGTTGGCGGTCAGTTCGTGGTAACACCCAATATGAGCCCAGTGATTATTCGTGCCGCGATAGATTCGGGCTTGGTGCCGATGCCGGGATTTGTGACGCCCACAGAAGCGTTTGCTGCCGTTGCCGCAGGCGCGCGCTATCTCAAGTTTTTCCCAGCTAATTCGCTGCCCATCACCTACCTTGGTGGGCTTTTAAGTGTGCTGCCAGAATTTGTAAAAGTCTTAGCGGTGGGGGGTGTTGACCACACCAATAGCGCTGAGTATCTCACGGCGGGTTTTCATGGCTTGGGTTTAGGCAGTTGTTTGTTTAAGGCCGATATGACGCCTCCGGAAATTAAAGCCGCCGCGCACAAATTAGTGTCGTCTATAAAGACTGGTTAAATGACGAGTAAAAAACAGATGATCAGTTTGCGTGCGGGATCGATGTTGGTGACGGTTGACCCGACCTTGGGAGGCAGTATTGTCCGCGCGGAACACGGAGGCAAGGCTTTGCTTCGTGGAAATTTGGATGCCTGTGACCCTCGAGAGGGTGGGTGTTTTCCCCTGACACCGTTTTGCGGTTTATTGCCAGAGCAGGGTTTTTCTTGGCAAGGGGGTCTAGTAAAACCCAAACCGAATCTTTTAAATTTCAAGGTGGCTGTGCATGGTTATGCTTGGTTGAACCCTTGGCGAGTTGATCGGCAGTTAAATAATGAATTGACTCTCACTCAGCTGTATCAAGCCACTGACTGGCCTTGGGATTATTCTGTCAAGCAATGCATAAAGCTGCATCATGATTCGTTTGAACAATCAATCGAAGTCAAAAATTTATCGCAAGAAACCGCACCTGTTGGATTGGGTTTACATCCTTATTTCCCTATATGTAAGGAATCCGTCTTTCAGTCTCCTGATACGGAATATTCAAATGGTATCAGTGCTGATCAGCTGACGTTTGATCGAGGGATCCGTAATTGGACGGGAAGCGCACGTCTCAAGACTGAGAACCATCAAGTAGCTTTGACTGCGGTTAGCTCTACCAAATGTTTTTTGGCGCTCTATCGACCGGAAGGGGCGCCTTACCTTTGTCTGGAGCCGATTACACAAAGATTGGATAGTGCTACGCCAGATGATATTGAACAGGGTTTTGACACTCTGCAGGCGGGTGAGGTGCTGACCTTATCGATGACTGTCAAGGTTTTGGGGTAATGCCACAAGGTATTCAACAACATCTTTCAAAAGCGAGTGTTGAGTCACCTATCCTTACTAGCGATAAAGCGGATGATCAGACAACCCCTGGAGTCCGTTTGTGCACTATGCATCGGGTGAAGGGCATTGAGTTCAAAGCTGTAGCTATTCCGTTTATGTCTAACACGCTATTTCCCCTTAAGTGGCTGCTTGATACAGCTGTTGATGACGGGGACCAAAACGCATCGTCGCAATTCTCGACCAAGGCTGTGTCTCCCCAGACCTTTAAATTGGTCTGGTAGCTTCACCATACTCCGACAAGTTTTTTATAGTTATATTTTTGTTAAATAGCAATCAGTATCAGTTACTCAAACGAACCATCAAATTGGTAAGGCCATTATGCCATTCGGCAGCTTTACCTTTGGATTAGTTTGTGATAATTTGCCCTGTAACTCGGGGATTCTACATTTTTCTATGGGTCTACCCGATAAATTTTGCTGAAACTAACGAGTCATTTGCGCATATTGCAAGATTAAAAAGGTTGGTAAGTGACCAAATAATAACGAAGTTATTGGAAAATATTAGGGGAAAGTAGTGAAAACAGTCATAAGATGGTGTCTTCTGGCTTCTGGCATTTACCTAACTGGGTGCGGAGGAAGCGTTGAAACGAACACAGATATTACCAAAGTTGATCCAGTTGTTCCCGTTAGTGACTGGGAGATGGTCTGGAATGATGAGTTCGATGGCGACATAATAGATGAGAGCAATTGGACTTATGAGGTTTACTGTGGGGGAGGTAACCAAGAAAGGCAGTGTTACACAGAAAATGCCGAAAACTCTTTTGTCAGCGACGGTACCCTCAAAATCGTAGCGTTGCCAGCCGCAGATGGCGCGGCCCAGCCTTTTACGTCTGCACGATTGAACTCTAGATATAAAGCCGACTTTAAATATGGTCGATTCGAGATGAGCGCTAAACTACCCTCGGGGCAGGGTAGTTGGCCGGCTTTTTGGATGAAGTCAACGAATGAAGTTTACGGAACTTGGCCGAAGTCAGGCGAAATTGATATTATGGAATCCATCAATTTGAAAACGACTGATGCAGATGGCACTGAAGAAACCGCCGTGTCAGGTTCGCTTCACTACGGAAAATTCTGGCCGGATAATTCTTCCTCAGGTATGAAATATAACCTGCCAAACAGTGTGAGCCCTGCAGATGGCTTCCATACTTATGCCGTTGAATGGCAAGAGGGTGAAATTCGCTGGTACGTAGACAGCGTACTTTACCAAACTCAACGCAAATCAGAGATTCGTTATAACGGTAAAGGCGAGGCTGTCGGACTAAGCCATAAAGGTTGGTTTTCCGAATATTTCGATCCAGTAACTGGGGAGCTGGAATCCTTTTGGGATAACTCTCCATTTGATCAAGAGTTCTTTATGCTCTTGAATTTCGCGGTTGGAGGTAATCATCCTGAAGATCACAATGACCTAGGTATAGATGAAACTGCATTTCAGGCAGGTAATACCTTTGAAGTCGAATATGTTCGCGTCTACCAATGCTCACTAAATCCCGATACTGGTAAAGGTTGTGAGACTGTCGGGGCTGGGGGCGGCGCTGTAGTTGAAGGTAAGGCGCCACCGCCGCCGGCTCCTGTTCAAGAGCCTACAGGGGAAATGCTTGAGATATTCGCAGGCGCACTTAATCCCAACTGGCCAGCGTGGTTTAGTAACGGTACTGATACGCCAGAGCTGGTTACGGATGCAGATAAAGGTGACGTCGTTGAGTTTTCTGTTGGTGCAGATTCCACTGTCGCTGGCTTTATTTCTAGAGAAGAATTTATAACGGATTCTTCTGGAAGTGTCTCGCCGCACAATGCATCGGCAGATCTTGAAGCTGGGTTTGTTCGCTTCGATATGAAAGTTGTGGCGATGCCAGAAAATCCTGAGTGGACATTTAAAATTGAAAGTGATAACGCCGCTACAGATGTGAAACTGTTTCTTTCAGAGAGCTTGGAAGGTCAAGAGCCGGTAGAGGGTGAATGGCAGACCTATACCTTTTCGCTGCAAGCGCTGTTCGACAAAGGTTTGGATTTAAGCTTGATCGACGTCGTGATGATTTACCCTGGTTGGAGTTCAGGGGAGGGTGCGGTTTATCGTATCGCTAACCTTCATATAGGCTCAGATAACTCTTCCCTCGAAGTAGCGCTGTTTGAAGATGCCGAAAATAATGTCTGGCCGATGTGGAATTCCCTTGGTGATACAACTCCGGTTGTTGTTGTTGATGAAGATGATGCTCACGGTGCTGTAGCTGAGTTCTCCATTGTCGGCGATGCCGTTACAGGGTTTGCGTCAAGGGAAAACGTGATCACAGCACCAGATGTGCTGCCAGCCCCTTTCGATGCCACAAGTCTCGTTGCCAATGGTGTTATGCAGTTTGACCTGAAAGTTGTCACTATGCCTTTCGATCCAAGCGTGACGTGGTACTTTAAAGCTGAAAGTGTCGGCGCGGCAACCTTTGCAAAAGTTGCTTTAACGGATAGTATCGAAGGTGCTGCACCTAGTTCTGGTGAATGGCAAACCTATACGTTTAAGCTTTCTGACTTGGAAGCTAATGGCCTGGATCTAAGCTCCATTGATATCTTTCTGATTTACCCGAACTGGGGCGAAGGGGCTGGAGCTACCTATCGCATTGATAATGCCAAGATCTACGATCTCACTGCATCTGAACATTTGGATGGTTTCCTGATGTTTGGTGAAAAGGCTGAAGACCCGTGGAGTATCTGGGACTGCTGTGGCGGCTCAACCCCTACCGTTGAAATGGATGATACTAATCAAGGGATGGTAGCGGAGTTTGTCATTGGCGGCAGTAACACCTTGGCGGGTTTTAACATCGCCGAAGATGGTGTTTACATGGATGCTTCCAGCGCATTGGCCAATGGCGTTGTTCAATTTGATTTGAAGGTGATTGATCCCATAACCAACCCTGATGGTTATTGGCAGATCAAGATGGAGTCTGGCGACCAAGCTGCTGATCATACTTTTAAATTGACTGATAGCTTGGAAGGTTTAGAGCCTGTAACAGGCCAATGGCAAACCTTCACATTTACGCTACAGTCTTTCTTTGACGCCGGTATTGACGTTAGCGAAATCGATATCCTTGCGATTTCTCCTAACTGGAGTGGCGGTGCTGGTGCCAAATACAGATTGGACAATGTGCGGATCTATGATGCAGGCAGTATGCCTAAGGCTGAAGTTCTGACTATTTATGAAGATGGTCAGAATAGCGATTGGCCTAGCTGGGACTCTTGCGCTTGCTCAACCCCGACAGACGAAGATGATGCAGAGCATGGAGCAGTTGCTGAGTTTGTAGGTACATCACAAGGCACCGTGTTCGGATTTAGAGCTCAGGACGGGATCTACTTCGATGCGAGTGACCTAATGGCGTCTGACGGAGTTTTACGATTTGACTTCAAGATGGTAGCAGCTCCCAATGACAGCAGTGCTGTCTTTGGGATCAAGGTCGAATCGGGTGATGCGGCTTCCGCTGTTAAGTTTAACTTGACTGAAAGCTATGAGGGTGTAGCTCCGACTGTTGGTGAATGGCAAACCTACACCTATCCGCTTACACAGCTGTTTGATGCAGGTCTTGACGTAAGTGAGATCGACATAGTGTTGGTCTACCCAGGATATGGTACGAGCGCAGGGTCGGTATTCCGAATTGATAACGTAGCTATTACAACTCAATAAGTTCCTGATAATTGAACGGGTGGCATATCGATGCCTCCCGTTTGAAAGACATAAAAAAAGTAGGTAATTATGAAAAATACTCAGTTTAAGAAAACATTGCCAGCCGCAAGTATTTCACTCGTGCTGGGCGCGGCTTTCATGACGCCAGCAATGGCACAGCAGGACATCACAGACGCGGATCCCGAATATACTGAAACCTTGGAAGAAATTGTGGTAATGGGTATTCGCGGTAGCTTGATTCGCTCAATGGACTTCAAGCGGGACGCGACGGGTGTGGTTGATGCTATTTCTGCAGAAGACATCGGCAAATTCCCGGACACTAACTTGGCGGAATCATTGCAGAGAATTACGGGTGTATCGGTTAGCCGGTCTAACGGTGAAGGAAGTCAAATAACGGTGCGCGGTTTTGGGCCAAGCTTTAATCTGATTACCTTGAATGGTCGGCAGATGCCTGGGACAGGTAATACACGTTCATATAGTCTGGAAAACCTGTCGTCCGATGCAGTATCCGTTCTGGAGGTTCACAAAACTGCTAGAGCTGATAACCCTAGTGGCGGCCTTGGGGCTACGGTAAATATCGTCACGCTCAAACCCTTGGAGAACCCGGGTGAGAAGTTTGTTTTTTCTGGCAAGGCCATACATGATAGTTCAAATGTAGTTGGAGAAGATATTACACCAGAGCTATCAGCGATTTATTCAAATACCTTTGCCGATGATAGATTCGGTGTTGCTGTATCCCTGAATCACCAACGTCGGGATTTCCAACAGCAGCAGGCCAACATACGTGGATGGCACGTCAATGTGGAGCCAGGCAGCCTGGATGCATCAAATATTATCGATGGCAGGCCTCTGGATGTTGATGGCAATCCAATCGGCCATACATTCTTTCCGCGAAACTTGAAATACGGAATTACAGACCTTCAGCGGGAAAGAAAAAACGCTAATGTGACCTTTCAATATGCACCTGTGGATAATCTAACACTCTCCATGGATTATACGGCTACAGAGGCGACAACCGGTTCTAACCACGTAAGCTGGGGTATGTGGAATGAGTTTGGCGGAAACATTAGCGCCTACGAGCTGGATGAGAACGGCACTGCCATTGCGGCAGAAATTGCGGGCAATGATGCAGCTACTACCTATACCCGAGAGACTAGAAGAGTCAGTGCTGGTTCATTGGGATTTAATGTAGATTGGCAGGTTACCGATACATTATCCCTTGTGCTTGATTATCATGACTCAAGTAACAAGTCGGATAATGCAGGTGATCCCAGTTCACGTAGTATGGTTAATATGACAGTTGGTTCGGATCAGTTGGAAACTAAGTTTTATGACTATCGTTCCGGCGATGTTCCTCAGTTTCAAGTCTTGTGGGACAATGGAACTTATGAACTGGCCCCCGGCGATATTGATTCGCACTATAGTAAATATTCTGCCTATGATGGCGAGTCAGAGATAAAGCAACTGCAACTTCATGGTAATTGGGAAAATACCTTTGATAATCCCTTGGTAAACGTTGAGTTTGGTTTAGCTAGAACAGAACAAAATATGGGAGGATTTACTTCATCCACCACAAACGGCGTAAGTTCCGGGTATGATCCCGATTACACACACGTGCTGCCTGATGGTATGTTTTCTCGAGTAGCCACAAACGACTTTTTAGATGAGTTTGGCGGTGGTGGCAGCGATCTTCTCACTAACTATTACTATAAGGCTGATTTTGATGAGCTCGCGGCCCGGACGGCCGCCTTCTTTAATGAAGCTTCATTCGGGGACGACCATTTTTCCCTTAACGGTGCGTTCGGGCCGAAGGCAAATTATAAAGAAAGCGCAGTGCAAGAAGAGACGACCAGCATTTATATACAATCTGCCTGGGAGTTTGATGTCCGAAATATTCCAATTTACCTCAATATTGGAGCGCGTTACGAGAAGACTGATGTAACAAGTTCTAAATTGCAGCCAGTGCCTATCGCTGTTTGGTGGCAGGGAGGTAGTGAGTGGCATACGCAGTTTGCTCAAAGTGAGATTAACTTCTTGGATCAATACGGTAGTCACGATGTTTTCATCCCGATGGTTGATCTTAAAGCAGACCTTAGTGATGATATTATTGCTCGAGCTTCTTGGGGCAAATCGATAGCCAGGGCTCCGCTGGGTAGCTTGGCCGGCGGACTTTCTTTATCAACGGTTCCTAAAATTAATTCTCGTAATGGCAGTTCAGGAAATACAAGCCTGCTACCTTATGAGTCGACAAACTTCGACTTAAGCATAGAGTACTATTATGCGGAAGGGAGCTATGCTTCCATAGGTTACTTTAGAAAGGATGTTGAAAACTTCTTGGGTAATACAACAGAGACTACAACAGTTGACGGGATCCACGATATATATTTGGGCCCCCGATGGCAGCAAGCAGAAGCCGATGTACTTGCAAGGGGTGAGCAAAATACCCACGACGCAATTTTTGCTCAGATGTTGTCCAATGGTGCGGTCTTGAATGAACAAGGCTATCTGGAGCCAGAGGCTTCTGATCCGTTGATGGAGTGGGATGTTACCTTTCCATTCAACGGGCCAGACAGCAAGGTTGTAGATGGTATTGAAATAGCCGTACAGCACCTATTTGGTGAAACAGGATTTGGCGTCAGTGCCAATGCGACTATAGTTAATGGTGATGTTGAATTTGACGTGACCAGTTTGGAGCATCAAAGGCCTTTAACTGGGTTAGGCGATTCAGCCAATTTTAGAGCGTTTTATGAAGATGACTCGTTGTCTTTCAATGTGGTTTATGCATGGCGCGATAGTTACCTCAAAGGGGTCGGACAAGCTGGTGCTTCCTCGGACAGACCGCCACAATTTGCCAAAGAGTTTGGCCAGTGGGATATGAGTGTTAACTACAGTGTTGCTGAGAATATGACGGTATTTTTTGAAGGCATAAATCTAAACAATGAAACAGAGCAGACATTCGGTCGGTACGAGAGGCAGTTTTTGAATGCCAATCAGTATGGGCGCCGTTTTGCTCTGGGTGCTCGTTTTAACTTTTAGATAGCGGCCAAGAGTCGAGTGATCAGTGGTTGGCTGATCACTCGACCTTGTTTTTTTGGGTCGCGATAAAATATCCGTTTATTTTTTCTGGGTCGTCCTGCGGTTTCTAAGGGCTTCGTCTAAAGAACATTGTCTTTACCTGTAACGAGTCAGGTCCTTGATTAATTAAGTATAAACGATGCTTCCAGTTTCAGATGGAGAATGGCAAGCATTTATTCTGACGGCTTCGAGTAGATGTTGATTGTTGCAGGTTAGATGGACATAGACCTTTGTTTCCTCGAGTGGGATTATTAAATTTAATGGATAAAAAAACGAAAAAACTGCTAATTCCAGCGCTTTTATTGGCCCTTATAGGTGGGTGCCAAACGCGAGTTAACGATCAGTTAGTGGGTGGCGGAAACATATGGCCTAAACTGGATGTTGAAGTCAAGGCTGACTCTCATATTGAAGCACGCATAGACGAAATATTATCAACCATGACATTGGAGCAAAAGGTCGCGCAGATGATTCAACCTGAGCTGCGCGATTTCACAGTTGAGGATATGCGCAAATATGGTTTTGGCTCATTTTTGAATGGCGCCAGTGGATTTCCAAACAACGATAAGTATGCGACGGTTCAAGACTGGTTAGACGTTGCTGAAAAAATGCATCAAGCATCGGTGGATAGCAGTCTAGATGGTATTGATATTCCAACGATGTGGGGAACAGACGCTGTTCACGGACACAACAACGTGGTCGGGGCTACGCTATTTCCCCACAATATAGGGCTTGGTGCGACAAGAAATATTCCATTAATCGAAAAAATTGCAGAGGTCACTGCCGCAGAGGTTTTAATAACAGGTATCGATTGGGTTTTTTCGCCGACGGTTGCAGTGGTACGTGATGATCGATGGGGAAGGACCTATGAAGGGTATTCAGAAGACCCGGATCTAGTTCGCCTATATGCTGCCGCTTTTGTCAAAGGACTACAGGGGCAGGCCGGCGGAGATTTCTTCGCGGGTCAGCACGTTATTTCCACGCTAAAACACTTTATTGGTGACGGAGGCACCATCGACGGCGATGACCAAGGAAATAACAAATCAAATGAGCAGGAACTGTTCAATATACACGCTCAAGGCTATGTAGGTGGGATTACTGCCGGCGCTCAGTCTGTGATGGCATCCTTTAGTAGTTGGCACGGCGAAAAAATACATGGCAGCAAATACCTGATAACGAATGTGCTAAAAGAACGAATGGGATTTGATGGTCTGGTTGTGGGAGATTGGAATGGACACGGGCAGATAAATGGTTGCAGTAACGAAGACTGCCCAGAAGCGGTGATCGCGGGTCTCGACATCATAATGGTGCCAACAAAGGCGTGGAAACCCTTGCTTGAAAACACGATCAATCAAGTTGAGCTGGGTATCATTCCTCTCGAGCGAATAGATGATGCGGTGAGTCGTATATTGCGGGTAAAACTTCGTGCTGGCCTGTTTGATAAAGCTAGCCCTGCAAATCGAGTATTGGCTGGGAGTGTCGATCGCTTCGGCAGTGAAAATCACCGTCAAGTTGCCCGGCAGGCAGTCCGAGAATCGTTGGTACTGTTAAAAAATAACGGAAATTTGTTACCGCTGTCTCCTAATTTTAATATCCTGGTCGCGGGCGACGGCGCTGACAATATTGGAAAACAATCCGGTGGCTGGAGTATTAGCTCTGTCTCTTATACACATCTCCGAGCCCACGAGACCTCTCTACATCT
>OJDG01000464.1_pt1 | contig 10676 bp, 12 predicted proteins | sample 1592411 | NCBI WGS metagenome assembly OJDG01 (sample SAMN05416759, study PRJEB24817) | seawater metagenome | isolation source: Sea water | place: Canada:Atlantic | collected 2013-07 | reverse complement strand
GCTAATTCGTCGACCATGTCAACTTTACCTTCTGGAATCTCAATGTAATGTTCTTTGAACACTGATTGTAGAGAAGTCATAAAGTCTTCAGCAATTTCAGTCCTAAGACCAGTTTCAACTGCTACTTTATTTTCATCCATCCAGTTACCAACCACGTAGTTAAGGTATGAATCTACCTTTTCTACTAGTTCGGACTTGATTTCAGTTACTTCTTCTTCAAGGTTTTGAACGTACTCAGACTCTAATCTCTCAATTTCTGCACTTACTTTGGACTTCAAAGCAGCTTCAAAAATGATTCCAGCTTTCGCTTGGAATCCGTCAGATAAAGTAGCTTCTTCAGCAACCAAACCATCTAAGTCCTCTTGGTAGTCAATGTGGCTAACGTCGACATCGACATCTTCCTTGGCTACTTTGGGGGCTTCAACGTCTGGAGCATTGATTACCTTATATACTTGAGCATAGATCTTCTGTGCACCTTCTTTTTTCGATTTCTTCAACATATCATTTACTGATGCCATGATAGCAGCTTTGGTTTTCGGCATTTCAACTACAGGCTCTTCGTCTTCGTCGTCTTCATCATCTGCAGACTCCTCAACTTCGTCCTCTTCGTCTTCATCCTCATCCTTAGCGTCATCACTAGCTTCTACGATTTCTTCGTCTTGAACTTGTTCGTCTTCAACGAGCTCCTCGGTAGTAAGCTCTTCAGTTTCTGATACGTCTTCGACTAAATCATTTTTCATTTCGTCATTAGACATAATTTATTCTCCTATTAAGAATTTACAAGTTTAGAGAGGAAATTCTTAAAAGCTTTAATCTCAATATCCGATGAACGCATACCTCGAGCTTCCTTGATTTCAGTCTCAATTTTTTCAACTTCTTGTGGGCAAAGTACACCATTATTCCATACCCAATCAACACCTTCCATAATTCCATTGACAAATGCCTCTGGAGCTGAAGGGTCTTGAACGATATCTACTGTAGACAACATAAAGTCATCTTTCACATACATAGCGCCATTCTTTTGCACAAGACTTCCCATACCACGACTTGATACACCAAGCTTAACTCCGCCTTCTAACAAACCAGTTACGATATTGCCCATAGGGGTATTAAGGATTGATGCTTTTCCTATAACATTACTTCCGTCAAACTTGAGTTCGGTAATCTTATGTGAAACTTTATCTAAGTTAATGGAAGGACCTTCAGGGTGGTTTAATTCCCCAACAGCTCTTCCAGTACTTACTTGTTCTTTTACGTATTTGTTAACAGCATTTTCTAAAATAGATCTCTCATAGATACGACCATTTCTATTTTTAGCGTCAGCTTGCATAAAAACACCCTCAATTACGAGAGTCTTTTTACCATTAACTTTTTCTTCAATAACCTCTAGGTTACTGTCGTTATATTCTGCTATAAGTTTCATTTACTTATTTCCTATTGCTCCACTTTGGAGCTTTGTCTGTCTTGTAATGTTGATGCTACTTCAATCTTTTTAGCATCCATTGCAGCAGTCAACTTGTCAGCCATAATGCTATTAAATTCCTTAGCAGCTTGAACGTTGTCTCCGCCTTTTACATTATCAATCAAATCTGTAATACTCATTATTCTATTTCCTTTGTATATATTTATAATAATTTAATCTTCAAGATCGTCATCTTCATCTTCGATTTCGCCAGAAGCTCTTTCAGCATCTATTTGCTTTTTAATCGCGACGATTTCATCATCAGACTGTCTTAAAACTGTTTTACGGATCCATTCATTAGAAACATACTTTCCAACATATTCGTCCATTTGTGATAGCATTTCAAATCTTTCTCTTAAAATTTCAGCTTCTTTTAATTCACTAAAATAATTATCTTCAATAAAATCAAATGCGATATCTTCTTTAAACTTAGCCCAATCTTCTTTAGTTACAATACCCTTTAATAAACATTGAGTTCTAAGTAACTGTAAAAATAGATCGCTAAATCTTTTTCTTAATCTATCTAAGAATTTCTTAAATTTAACTTCATCTCTAGAGATCTCTGTGGATCTACCTAAGTTAAAACCAGACTCTTGTTCTAAACGATTAGCAGGAACGTTGAGCGATTTATATAGTTTCTTTTGGAAGTATATGATGTCGTCAATTTGTCCGAGATTCTCTCCTCCTGGGAGGGTCGAAATTTCTGTACCCCTGCCACCTTCTCTACGCGGTAGGAAGAAGTCTTCGAGCATCGACATATGTTTACGGTCATCTTTAATATCTCCGGTACTAGCATCATAGACCAATTTATTTCTATATTGACCCATAATATTCTTCAAATATTCTTCAGCTTTACCTTTAGGGAGGTTACCTACGTCAATATAGAAGATACGTCTTTCTGGTGCTCTTGATATTCTATAGATTACCAATGAGTCTTCCATCATTCTTAACTGATTTGTCGGTTTGATAGCTTTCTGTAAGTGAGATAAGATTCTTTTACGTGATGGATCTAACATACCCGAAGTACAATACGCAATTGAATCTGGGTGAATTTTTAATCCCTGGCTATTTCCAACCATATTTCCATCTTGAAATAAGAAGTACTCTTCTGACTTCTTAATTATATTGGCTCCAGTCTTAGGATCCTTTTCTTCTTGGATCTCTTTGATCTTTCTAAGCTTAGTTGGATCAATATATCTTAATTCTTGTATACCCTTTTTTGGGTTTGCGTTATCAATAATAACATGATATGGTAATCTACCATCAACATACCATTTTCTAAATATATCATGAGAGTAAGCATTAAAATGTAATAAGGATATTACGTTTTCAAACTCTTCTTTAATAGCACCTTTAATCTTATCCGATGCCTTTAGTTCATCCATAATAATTTCAATAGGTGCTGATCTATTATCACCTACAATCGCTTCATTTACAATATCTTCGATTGCTGCGTCGCATTCTGGATGTGCTGCAATGTCCCTATACTTTAAAATAAGGTCAACTTCGTTTTTAGCTGAGTCACCATCAATATCAACGTACTGGCCAAAGTGACCACCGCTGTTAATGACTCCTACGCCATCTTCGTCTGTATTGGGAACAAAAGAAGGAAGATCGGGTTCCTTTCCGCCTTTTCTATTGATCTCAAAACCAAAAAGTTCTGCCATTTTTATTCTACCTCAATATTATCGGAGGGGAGTTAGTCTCCCCTCGTCTAATATTATTTATAACCTTTTAAGAAGTGGTACCAGACTCCCAATACTGAACTTGTAGCTCAACAGTAAATTCTTCAATCTGGTTTTCATTATCGTATGAAAGTTCGATTGTAGAAAGATTTGTTGGAAAACAACCTCTCATATCGTAAGTCTTAGTTACATCACCTTGCTTATTTAGCTGCTCAACAATAATATCGGCCATGTAATCTGTTGGATTACTTGCTCCAGTATTATTATTGTGTTCGCTGATACCATTCATCCATCTTTCGAAAGCGTTTCGTACTTCGAAACCAGTATCATTGATTATAGTCAATGTAACGGGTTCAAAAGTCCTATCACCAGCGAGTTGTAGTTGTCTGCCTCTGAATAATACAGGTACAGGAGCTACTACTGATGAAGGAAATTGCGCGCCTTTAATCATGAAAGAAGAAAGTTCAACATCACCTTGAGCATAAGCAGGGAAGTTACATGTTACTTTGAACATGTTAGAACGTGCTCCACCACCTACTAGCTTGGATTTAAAATCATCTACGCCTAAAATTGCCATTTTTCTTCTCCTAATTAACTACCGGCGATTTCTGAGAAATCAACTCCGGTTCGTGTTGCAATAAAGTTAAGTGTTATGAAGTTAATAGATCTTGAAGGCTTGATAAAGATATCAGCAACAAATCTATTAGCGTCAATTACTTGACCAGTGTTATTTGTAGTATCACAAATGACTCTAAAGTCTGTCATACCACGTCTACCTTTAACGTCTCTCATAAATGGTTCAAGCATATTTCTAAACTGAGCTCTTGTAAATTCGTCGTTAAATTCAAAGAGTTGAGCTTTAGCTGCAGTAGCAACTGCCTTTTCCAATACGATAAACAGTCTTCGTACATTGATTCTATCAAATGCACTAGGCTTGCTTAATAGTGTCTTATCACCAAATAGCATTGTACCTTGTCCAGGGAAAGACACGAGAGGATTAACTCTTGCTTTATAGAGAGTATCTCTATCAGCTTTCTTAGGATTGTAAGCTAGTTTAGTAACTCCGAAAAGTTGACCTCTATTAACACCAGCTGGAGAGAACCAAGCATCAGCAACATCGTCTGTGTTGGCACAAAGACCAGCACAAAGACCAGAAGCTCCTAACCAACGGTATACATCATTATACTTATCGTATACGTATACAGCGCCAGAATCAGTAGCTGCATATGAAGTTGAAGCAAGAGTATCAGCCCATTCTTTAACATCAGCAGCAGGAGTATCGGTTCCAACTGAGTCATCGATTGGAGGAGATACAAATGCCATACAGTCTTTTCTAGCATTACAGATAGCAATAAGCTTATCAGCAATTTCTTTAGCGCCATTAACATCAGGATATGCAAACAATAGGTTAACATCAATCGTTTCAGCATCAGCTAATAGATCAAATCCATTACCAATTTCGCCAGTTGTTGGTGTGTTATCATCAGTACCACCAGCCATTGCAGATTCAATAGCAGCAGTTCCAGTTACATAAGCTGTAGCTGAAGCTTGACCAGCAAGAGATTCTCCACAATCAGTTAATGCAGTAGGATGACCTGTCCAATATACATACTTTGATGTTCTATTAATTACTTCTTTGTAGTAGTTACTTTGTCCATCTGACTTTTTAGAGTCTGAAGCTTGAGATAAGTATTGGAATGCTTCCAAAACAGTACCTGCAGTACCAGACCATGTGCCATCTGTATCAACAACAGCAACGTGTAATTCGTCGTTTGAATGTCCTAAAAGAGCTGCAGAATCAGATGTTCCTGGAGCGCCATCAAAGCTTGAAGCTTGAACAAACGCGCCAAACGCTGTTGCATTGGCTGGACATATAACTACTTTAAGCGAGTTACCCAGTTTACCTGGATACTTAGCTATAAAGCTACCATCATGAGTTAGTTCGTCATAATGATCTTCGTTTTTGACTAGTTTAGCAGTACCGTCGGTCGCGTTTAAGTGACCTGATGCTACTCGTACTACTTTAAGAGCGTTACCATACTTTAGGAATGATGCTGCTGTTAAAAAGTACTTAAATGTATCGGAATCTGGTGTTCCAAAGATGCTAGCTAATTCTGTTTCTGAACTAACCGTGCGAACTTCTTCGACTGGACCCCAATTAAAAGACCCTGCGAATCCACCAATACTGGTTGATACTGCAGGTATTACGCCCGATGCGTCAATTTCCTTGACTTGGACGCCTGGTGATACTTGAAATGCCATTGTTGTGTCCTCTCAAATTGAGTTTATTTATAAGTTTTCATAATACGGTTATATTCAATCAGTATTATTTATATAAATAATGATTCTAAGATTATTTATACTAAGCGTCTATTAAGTGGATCTCGTTCATATTCAGCTTCAAACCAAACATTACCTTCTCCATCTCCTACGCCTTGTACATGATGATCACTACCGTCACTAATAATACCAAAGGGTAACATATCATCTTGAATAGCTTTTAGCTGCTCGCGATATAATAAGTTTTTCATATCAATATTAGTCAATCCTTGGAATATATCTGTTGTTGTAAACCAAGCAAACATTACTAAGTTCATAACTAAATCATCGTGGTTAGGAGCCTGTGCTTCAAAAGAATTACCTCGAGCAACGAATGTACACATTTCATTAATAGTCTCTGCATCAATAACGTGCAGCTTCTTTTGACCAATTAAGTCTTTTAATGTTGAACAACCAATTCTTTTTACTCTTCGAGTCATAGTAGCACCAATCGAGTTGGCCTTTACTTGTGATTCAACAAACATATTTTCGTATTCTAAATCGTAATATAGTCCATTACAAACTACAGCACCTTGATCATTTGATTCAACAATAATATAAGCTTCGTTATATATCATAGCGTATTTATAGCATACGTCTGGTAATAGCATTGGCGATATATTATTATCTCTAAACACCATTACTTGTTTAAACGGATTAACTGAAGTATCGATTATATTAAACGTACTATAATCCTGCCCACGGCCTTTAGATACATCAACAGTCATTATATAATTATGACCTTCTTTTGGCTTCTCATACATAAACAGATTTTCATTAAATGTCATCGGTCTTTGAGATTTTTGAGCTAAAAGATCTCCAGCATCAATTAATGTATTACCACGTCCATGGAAGTTATTTCCAAATTCCTGATCAAACTGTAATTCAGACGTGTTAGCAATTGTTTGAGCTTTCCAAGCATCGTCTCTTCCTGGAACATCCCACCAATCAACTCTAAATGCCTTATACTCATTCGTATATGTAGTAGCACCTTCCCAGATTCTATGATAAACATTACCAATACCATTAGCTGTTGAGGTGATAATAACCTTTGTATCTTTACCAGATGAAACTACAGGATACGTTGATGTATAGAACTGTGCGTCGTTTTCAACAAAAGCAAACTCGTCTAAGAACAATAAGTTAATAGATAAACCACGAATAGAACTACCTGAAGTTGCAGAAGCAATAAGTTTTGAGTTGTTTGAAAATTCGATAGAACCTTTATTTAACGCCTTACACCCAGGTTGTAAAAAGAAGGGTAGGTTCTCTAACATAAGAGTAACACGAGCTAACATTTCTCTAGCTGTAGCACCTTTGTTTGCTAATATAGCAATAGTTTTTTCTGAATGAAAACAAGCATACCAAAGTAAGTAACCAACAGCAGCAATAGATTTACCAGATTGTCGACATGCTAAAACAATAGAGAATCTATTATCGTTAAAGTGATTAAACATATTTGCTTGATAGTCATATAGATCAAATGGAACTAAACCTTCGTCCAATGATATAACCTTTAAATAGGTTCTAGCAAAATAAGCCGGATCCATCATACATTTTCTGTATTCTTTAATCTCGGCTTCACTAAATTCTGCTTCTACGCCATCCCGTTTAACATTGGGATTGCCCATATAGCCATCATCATTCTTTGGGCGTGACATCTATAATCTTTTCCTTTGCTTCTTTATCTGCTTTAGCAAATAACCTTTGTAAATCAGTGGTACTACCGACAAACAAATTATTATTAGTAACTGGCTTTTTACTTGCAGATTCGCCAGCTAAATCTTGCTTATTTTTCTGAAGCGTCATAAGCTTATCAGTGACATCACCAATATCTTTTATAGCCTTAGATAATACCTCAAATGCTCTTGGATGTTCTGATTCTCTTGCAAGTTCAGCAAGGACATCTAGAGATTTTACTCCAGTATCAATAAGATCTTTATATGTTTTTCTTGAATACTCGTAATCGTCTTTGACTTCTGTTTGATCTTTAGTCAAGACCGCGGGAGGGTTCTTTTCTTTTTTCTCTGGCAAGTTCTTATTCAGGCTAGCCTGCATCTTATCTAATTTATTCATAATGTACCTATGTTATACTTACGTTAACAGTATAGTTATCATCCTCATCGGCATTGGCTGGAGTTATTGTAAAATCCATATTTTCTAATATATTGGCTCCACCAATATCGGAGTTAAAATCAAAATTAACTTCTTTAATAATACCTTGGTTCGATGTAGGACCAAAGAATTTCATTTTCATTGTAAAATCTAATTGGTACGCTAAAACTCTTCTAGTTTGAAAATCACCTTCATAGTCATCGTTTATAGTAACACTAGTTAATACAATTGGAACATCTTGTTTATATTGAAATCCATCTACAGGTCGTATTGTAATAGTGTATTCTGGCTGAAAATATGGTAGAATCTGTTCTACAATTTGTAGTCCATCATCTTGATTCTTTGCTAGAATGTGTAAAGTCATATTAATATTATATGCGACTTGCTGTTTTAACGTTTTCTTTTTAGTAGAATCAGTAGCGTGATTCTCGCTAATAACATTTCTTTTACCAAGCTTGGTAGTCGAATCTATATCTAAAGACGTAATTTCAAAAGCCATTCTAGGTAGTTTAATAGCCATTGACGCGTCGCTATTAGTATTTTGATCTAATCTAGCTAAGAACTTTTGTTTAGGTCCATACGCTAAAGGAACTTTAACTTGGTTAAGGACATTACCACTACCATCTTGTCTAATAACACTAATATCATTAAACAAAGTTCCAAAAACAGCAACAGCTTTTCGCATAGTTGCATGATAAAAATGATTACCAAACATTAGTAAGTCTCCGATGGATCACCGAATGGATTATTTTCAGAAAAGTCCAAAAATCCATCAGCATCTACTTCAAATGCATTATTGCTTGCTCCACCATCACTTGCAAATGATGTATTATCAGCAACATCATCGATCGCTGTAATAATACATGTATTTCCAGATTTACTTCCAGTCAAACCAAGTGTGGGAGATATAATAAAGTCCTTGGCCTCTGTCGAACCAGTCACACCAATATTAGAAACACTAATAGTCGCTGCAATGTCTGAAGTCTTAGTTAAAGTTTGTATAGTTCCATACACGCTTACAGCAGGATTTGTTGTAATTACTTGAGTTACAATTTCTCCAAGCTCAAAGTGATTACCACCGGTTAAGCTTACAGTAATTGGAACTTGATATGCATTCTTAAGTTCTGTTACATCAATTTCACCAACACCAGTATCAAAATCTTCTTCATTGTATTCAAAGAGACTGCAATTAAGTTTATAAACTGGTAAGTTAGATAATTGATAGAATGGTTGTTCATGTTCAACAAACGAGATCTCAAAAAACTTATTTGTCATTGGTAAAAATATAAGATCGCCTTCCATAGGTCTTATAGTTTCTACATTATTATTCCATACGCCAACTAAGTTAGTCCATTGCTTACGAGCAATAATAAATGTAGCTTCATCTCGTATTTCTAAACCAAACTTTTGGTATAGATCCCCAGACCCATCAAATCCTTCAGGATTTTCAATATAAGCTTCGATCATATAAGCATCGTCAAACTTAGAAGCTTTATCTTCTCCTAAGATCGTATCTCTATCAACTATAGTTCTTGGAATATAATAGACATCTTGTCCATATATTTTAAGAGATTCTATTATTAGATCTTCGTAGACCGATTGCTCTGAAGCTACTGACTGCGAGAAATATACACTTCTAGGCATTTATTACCCCGTATAGAAGTCAACTGGTTGTTCCCAGTTTAATCTGACTTCTTCATTTAGTTTTTCGATTTCTTCTTTAGCATCTTCTAAAATCTGACGGCCATTAAATGTTACTCCACCTGGCATTACCATACCCTCAAATTTAGATAGGTTAACACCCCACTGCTGTTTAATTAATGCTGTCGTATATCTCTTTAAAAAATAATCATTATAGACATCGGTGTATGTGTTAGGATCGAGTATTCTGTAGCATTCAACAATGATATAGTCATCAACTACAACTTCTTTAGACCAATCCATATCGACTCTTAACTGATTTTTATGTCTATCAAAACTAACGTGTTTATCATCAGAATCCATTAATATGTCTACAAGTGCTAACCATTGTTGCGCCATACTATATTCTACTAATGATCCCATATATCCAAGAGAATGGACATCGTTTATATGCATTTGATATTTAACATCAAACATACTGTCGGAACTATTTCTATTTCTTAATGGAAATATACCAACAACATCAGTCACTAAATCGGGTATAGAAATATACCCATTAGTGATATCATTAGCTGTTACTTGATGCTTTAGAAACACTTTTTCGATAGAATCTGCATGATAGTGCTGATAAAACTGTAAAGCCTCATCAACTCTATCTTCAACCTGATCATCGTCAACATTAATCTCAACAACAGGCGCGCCTAATGATCTTAGGCAGTATTCTATTAATGTTTGTCTTGAATTAGGTTTAGCCATTTTTAAATCCTTTGATTAAGATATTACGCCAGCTGCGATTTTATGTCCAACACCAGCTGCAACTTCAGCAATTCTAGCGTCAGTAGCATCAGAATCGTAAGTAGTACCATCAGCTTCAAAGCACACATTAACCATTCTTGTGTGAGTGATTGCTGGATCGTCTGAAGTGAACGTCACTTCAATATCTCTGATACCTGACATAGTTTCGGTAATAGTTTCACCTTCGTTATCTGGATCGGGCATTGACTGCGCTCGAGTACCATCGAAAGTTTCGTTTTTTGTAAATGTTATTGCCATTTTTTGTTTTCTCCAAATTAAATTGTAATTAAAGTTTATTATCCTTTGTATCTATTTATACTAGTTATTTTCCTAGCTTACATGTAAATAGTTATTCTCCAGTACAGTCAGAACACTGACACAACTGGCATGAGACTTCGTCTTCTGCAGGGTCAATCACTTCTACAAAAATTGGGGCATGATGTTCAAGTTCACATTCAGCGCAAATTGCCATTTTATTTCTCCTTTATCTGCCGTTTAAGTTCATTAACTTCATCTTTAAGTTCTTTAATTGCCTCGATTAGTAGACCTACCATATTTCCATAAGCAACGTTCTTTATTCCATCATTATCTTCAGATACAGCCTCTGGACTGTCTCTTATACACATCTGACGCTGCCGACGATATGCAGTGTGTAGATC
>OJDG01000461.1_pt1 | contig 10730 bp, 10 predicted proteins | sample 1592411 | NCBI WGS metagenome assembly OJDG01 (sample SAMN05416759, study PRJEB24817) | seawater metagenome | isolation source: Sea water | place: Canada:Atlantic | collected 2013-07 | reverse complement strand
CGATGCTACAGCTCCGAAATAGCACGATGCCCCATTTCCATGGATCGAATCGCATCGGCCTCTGGTGCGGAATGAAAGTTGGCGATCGTGATGCGTCCATGAGGCTTTCTGCCCATCGATACCGAACCCGAACCCGAACCCTTAGGCGCTGACTAGGGGTGCTCGGGATCTGCTGCCGGTTATTGGGTCAACGCATGTTTTAAAGTTTGGCAATAAAAGCGCTTATGATTCAGCCAAGGACTGATGAAACCGATTCATTCCCTTGATCCAGCGATCATAGTCGGCTGTTTTTCGCTGCATATATTGTGTGACTTCTGGATGCGGCAAAATCAGAAAAGATTCTTCTCTGAGCCCCGTTGCGACAATGTCGGCTACGATATCAGCTTCAAGCATGCCATCTCCCGCAGCGGCTTGTAGCCCCTCGGCACCTATCTGGTCGGGATCTGTTGCAGTCATGGCAGTGCGAACAGCTTGTGGGCAAAGCAGGGATACTTTGATGCCCTGATGGCCGTAGGTTAGGGCTAGCCATTCGCCAAAGCCTACTGCGGCGTGCTTGGTAACCCCATAAGCCGCCCCCCCAATCTGGTTGAGGAGGCCAGCGGCTGATGCGGTATTGAGGAAATAGCCCCCGCCTCGCTTAATCATTCGCGGTACAAGGTGGCGAGCCGCATAAACGTGTGCCATGACGTTGACATCCCAGCTGATCTGCCACTCCTGATCGGGAGATTGCTCGCTGGGGCCCGCGGCTAAGCCTGCGTTGCTACAAAACAGATCAATGGGGCCTACCTGAGACTCAACGTCGTCGATCACGCGAATCATATCGGCTTCGCAGGCGACGTCAGCCGTCATTGCTAAGCAAGCGTTTGCATCGGCTGTTGCAGCAGCATTGGCGGCGTTAATATCGACAGCGATGACCTGTTTGGCGCCTTCGGCCACAAATTTGTTAACCAGCGCTTTGCCAATGCCACTACCGGCCCCAGTGACTACAATAATTTTATGATTGATTTCCACGAAAATCGACTCCAGTGATGAGCTTGGTATAAAAATAGGACACGTGTTTTGATGTCAATTGTGATCCTGTGTAGCAGTATCGCTTTTAGAGTCACTGCTATAAAGCACTAAGTGGCGGTATTGGCGCACGGTTAAATTTTTTACTACGTTACGATGATTTGCGGTTGATAATTGGTGACCCCTTGATAACCCCATTGAGGATAAACACATCCGTCTGAAGTGCTCATCATATCAACATATTGACATAGAAAATGCCAATAGCTAGTGTGTGGTGTTTTTGGTGAAGACCTACCGTATTAGGGGACAGGGCAACCATGGCGATCTACGCTGCAGGAAGCGTCAAATGAGTGGAACGGTGGTGGATGGACAGACCGAGCCCGTGACAGGGCAGCCGGCACTCACGCTTTACGGTTCCAACATTTCTTATTTCACCGGGAAAATGGAGAATTATTTCCGAATCCGTGGCATTCCTTATCATTTTGAGTCCATGCAGTTTCCCAGCATGGAGCGACAGTTAAAACGTGAGATTGGCGTCTCGCAAATGCCCGCCGTGCAGCTTGCCGATGGACGTTGGCTCACCGACACAACCAAAATGATCGAGTGGTTTGAGTCAGAGTTCTCCGACAACGCGCTTATGCCATCCGACCCCGTTCAGGCTTTCGTTGCACATCTGATCGAGGACTGGGCTGATGAGTGGTGGTGGCGCCCAGCGATGCACTATCGTTGGCATTATACCGAGGGCGCGCGTTTTGCATCATGGCATCTCGCCACAGAACTGATGGGCTCGGTTCCTCTGCCAGTCTGGCTAAAGGGATTGCTTCTTCGCCGGCGGCAACGTCGGGGCTATACGGTGGGTGACGGCCTAACAGGACAAAATATTCCTGCTGTGGAGGCCAGTGTAAAACGCCTTTTTGGCCAGCTACAGGGGATCTTTAGTGTCCGGCCTTACCTCCTGGGGAGTAGGCCATCACTGGCCGATATTGGACTATCGGGCCCCTTTTTTCGCCACTTCGCCCTTGACCCTGTACCACTAGAAATCTTGCGTCAAACGGCTCCGGCGGTGCTCGAGTGGGTAGGGCGTTTATGGAATTCACGCCCTGAAGATCTTCGCGGTGAGTGGTGCTCAACACTGCCCGACGATCTATTGCCGTTACTAAGCGACATTGGAGCCGAATATTTACCGTACCTCAGTGCCAATGCCCAAGCCGTAAATCGTGGGCACAAACGTTTCGATGTTCAAGTTAATGGTATCGAGTACAAAAAAGCGCGGTATTCTCAATATCGTGTTTGGTGCTTGGAGCAGTTACGAATGCGGTTGCTCCAGCTGCCTGAAGATACCCGAAAAACCACGCAAGATTTACTCGAAGCCCAAGGCTGCTGGTCGGCACTATGGCAGCCTCAAGCTCTGCCGTTGTTGCCCAATCAAGAGGTCGATTTGCCTTTCCGGGCCACGACGAAGATGATCGGGGTCAATGAAGGGTGATAACACAGCAGTAGCAATAAAAGGATTTCCGGTGTCTGAGGCGCGGGCGTTAACGAATAGCCGTGTCAGGGGTGCGGGGTATGGGGGAAGAGGTTCTAGTTTTAAAATAACCCTGAGGCCATAAATGTGCTTGAGAGAGGGCATGAACGCTTATAGCCCACGAGCAAAAAAGACCAGGGCTTTAGGGTTCAAAGTCCGTGCAAGTGTGGGGTTGAGTTAACTATTTTTTAGGGCTACCACTGGATAGATCAAACACAGTTTGGAGTCGAACTTGTCCCTGTCAAAAAAGCAGCGGGCAACTAAAAAGGGAGAGGTTTTGATATGTTTCGATACGTTCTTTTTACACTGTTGCTGGTTTTTTCGGGTGGCGTATTAGCGGGCACTCTAGAGGGGCTCTGGCAAAAGCAGGGTGAAGCGATTTGGATTGAATTCACGGCTAACAGCACTACGGGTGTTGTCGTTCGAAATGACAAAAAGCCAGAGGCCGTAGGTTTTGAAGTGGTACGCGATCTTGAGGTCAGCCAAACCGAAGACAATAGCTGGAAAGCCGATGTTTTCGCTGCACCGTTGGGTGAGTACAAACCCGCAGAAATCATGTTGTTGGAAGAGAACACCATGCGCTTTCGAGTGAAAGTGGGTTTTATGCGTCGTTCCGTAGACTGGCTGCGCGTTCCAGCTTTACCTGATGAGTAAACTGCCGACATTTAGAAGAACGCCAGTGACTGGGCCTAATGCGGGAGCACGACTATGTTGAATTCGATCCGAAAAGTTAAAGAGACCGTTCGAGTCTTGGGAGAGATGCGTCATCTGTTGCCAGCCTTGAAATTTAAAATGCCTGCACACGACGAGGTCGTCTCGGTGGCGAGTGTTTTCGAAGACACGGTAGCCGCCCACCCTAATCGGACAATGCTGCTTTTTGAAGGTAAAGAGTGGACGTACGCTGAGTTTAATGGCCTGGTTAATCGTTTCGCCCGTGTGCTGCAGGAGCGAGGCGTACAGCGAGGAGACAGCGTTGCATTGTTCATGGAGAACCGGGCTGAGTTTATTCTTAGCTTCCTGGCGGTGCTCAAAGTAGGGGCTAGCTGTGCCTTGATTAATAACAGTTTGTCGGGCGGTGGTCTTGCCCACTGCGTGGAGGCGGCCGCCGCCAATTATTTCATTGTTGGCGGTGAGCGTACGGCTGTCATGGATGAAAGTCGCGAAGCGCTGGCAATCACTCAAATTGAATCGTACTTTTGGTTTGCTGATTCAGACACGACTCGCTGTCCTGATGGGTGCGTAGATGCTCAAGCTGAAATGGTCGCCCACAGTCCTGAAAATATTCCGGGTACCCGGGATATTACTGCCGGGGAGGTGGCATTTTACATCTATACCTCGGGTACTACGGGCTTACCCAAAGCTGCAATTATGCTGCATCGAAAAGCACTGGCGGCCGGTACGGTTTTGGGACGTCTGGGTTTTCGAGTTAAGCCTGCTGATCGGCTGTACCTTTGTCTACCGATTTACCATACGACTGGACTGGCTCCGGGACTACTGGCGTTTATCTTTTCGGGTGGCTCGGTGTTTTTACGCCGTCATTTTTCGGCCTCCAGTTTTTGGTCTGAAGTTCGGGAGTTTCAAACCAACAGTTTTATTTATGTGGGTGAGCTGTGCCGGTATTTGAATCAGCAGCCTGTAGACCCCCAAGAAAGAAATAATCCTTTAGAAAAAATGCTGGGCAATGGTTTAAGGCCTGATGTCTGGGATGCCTTTAGAACGCGATTTCAGGTTAAACGAATTTGCGAAATCTATGGCAGTAGCGAGGGCAATGTCACCTTTGCAAACTTCTTCAATAAAGACAAAACCATTGGTGCAACCTTCGCCAAAGTGGCGCTGGTGGCCTACGATCAGGAGAATGACACAATTATTAGAAATGCAGAGGGCCACTGTGTTGAGGTGGCGCCCGGAACACCGGGGCTGCTGCTGGGTGAAATTACGAATGACTATGCTTTCGACGGGTACACCAACAAAGAGGCGTCAGGGAAGAAAGTTATTAGTCATGTACTCAAGGCAGGAGACCAATGGTTCGATACGGGGGATCTTATTCGCGAAATCGATGTCGGTTTTGCCCTAGGTATCCGGCACTTTCAGTTCGTGGATAGAACAGGGGATACCTTCCGTTGGCGGTCGGAAAATGTGTCGACAAATGAAGTGGCAGAGGTGCTCAATCAACACGCCCAGATTCATATTTCTAATGTCTATGGTGTAGAGGTTCCCGGTGCCGAGGGTCGAGCAGGTATGGCGGCGCTAGAGGTAGATTCTCGGGAAAACTTTGACATGGAAAGTTTTGCGCGGTTGGTTGATACGCAGCTTCCTGCTTATGCTCGACCGGTATTTATACGACTGCAGAGTTCGCTTCAGACGACGGGTACCTTTAAACTGGTCAAAACAGCGTTAAGGGAGCAGGCCTTCCACTTAGACCAAGTGGGTCAAGATGCAATTTATGTGCGTCCTCCCAAGGCAAGTGCTTACCAGCGCCTTGACAATGATTTTTATCAAAATCTCTGCTCCGGCAGAGCAGGGTATTAGAGTTTTTTATTAGCGTGTGAAGGGCAGATGTTATGGCGATAGGATTGATTGCGACAATAAAAGTACAAGAGGGTAAAAACGAAGCGTTCGAGGCGGCGTTTTTGGAGCTGGCACGTCGCGTGCGTGAAGACGAGCCTGGTAACATGCTGTACGCACTGCATCGAAGTACGACAGACACCCAGACCTACAAGGTGATGGAACAGTACGTAGACGCCGCTGCGCTTAAGGCGCATGGGGAAACCGCCCACTTTGCCGCAGCGTTTCAGCAAGTAGGCGCGCTGCTTGCCGGTGCGCCTGAGGTTGAACAGTTGGACGTTATTGGGTAAGTGCCGGGTGTTTAGGCGTCGATTAATGGGTAACTGTCATGGCTGAGGAATTTGAGGATCAAGGGGGGCTCGCTACGTCAGACCCTAATCGTATTGTTCGCTGGGTTACGTCGCAGGTTATGAGCCGATTGTTTACGCAAAAGCGAGTCAACAAACGGCGAGCAGCCGCAGAGCGAGTCAGGCGTAAGAACAAGCAGGCGCACTGTGTCGAATATTTCCATCAAGTGGACGACGGCTACAGCCATTTAGCGGCTCAGCTGTTAGTGAAAATAGCGAGTCGTTACGACGTCGAGCTCATCTGTCATCTAGTGAGTTCATCCGAGGGAAAAAATAACGCGGAACCAGAAATGCTGGCCAGACTCTCCCGCTACGATGCGCACCAGATTGCACCAGACTTCGGCCTAGATTTTCCCATGCATGATGGCGCGCTTGACCCCAAGCAGATTCGCCAGGCACAGGGAATTTTGGCAAGCGCTAGTGCCGCAGAGCGCGTGTCAGTCGTGGAGTCGGTGAGTCGTGCCCTGTGGCGCGATGATGCTTTGGAACTCGATCGAATAGCCTCGGAGTTGGGTTGTGCCTCAGAGACAGAGGTAAAGGCAGCATTGGCTTTCGGTAATTCGCGAAGAAGTGAACTTAAACACTATTCAGGGGCCATGTTCTATTACGGTGGTGAATGGTATTGGGGCGTCGACCGCCTGTATCACTTAGAGCAGCGCCTAACGGATTTAAAGGTTGATCGCGAAGCAGGGGCACCCATGCTGGCACCCCGTCAGGATATTAATTGGGGGGACGTGCCCAGTGACGGTTCTCTCACTATGGAAATCTATGTCTCACTGCGCAGCCCCTACAGTGCTGTGATTTATGATCGTGCGGTCAAACTTGCGAAGGATTCAGGAGTGGCACTCAGCGTGCGCCCGGTACTGCCTATGGTCATGCGTGGTGTCCCAGCGACACCAATGAAGGGACTGTATATTTTTATGGACGCGGCTCGAGAGGCTCGGGCCTTAGGCGTTGACTATGGCAATTTCAGCGATCCCATTGGAGAGCCAGCACGTCGATGTTATTCCCTTTACCCGTGGGCAGAGGCAGAGGGGAAAGGCAGTGAGCTTATTAGTAGTTTCCTTCGGCATGCCTTTGCTCTGGGCGTCAGCACTTTAGCCGATAAGGGATTACAAAAGGTCGTCGAAGCGGCAGGTTTAGACTGGCAGGTTGCTAAAAAACACCTAGGTGAAACGGGCTGGGAATCGTTATTGGAGGAAAACCGCATCGCCATGTACGGAGCGGGATGCTGGGGTGTGCCTAGCTTTCGACTGCTCGATGCCACAGGCGCGCCCATCGTCACCCTGTGGGGGCAGGACCGTCTTTGGGTCATTGCCAGAGAGATACGCAAGCAGCTAGCCTGACGAACCGCCTGAAAGGCCAGTTCAACTATGCGGCTCCAGCGCTTGAGCTGTCGAATCTGCCCTTAACAGGTCACCAGGGCGCGTTACCCACCGGGTCTTGCACCAGCTTCCTCGCGACGGTCATACGATGGACCTCGTCGGGTCCGTCATAGATGCGTGCATAGCGTGCTTCTCGATACATAAATTCAAGGGGGGTGTCTTCGGTAACGCCCAAGGCGCCGTGAACCTGAATGGCGCGATCAATCACGTTGTGCAGCATTCGTGCACCCCAAAACTTGATCAGCGCAATTTGTACTCTCGCGTCATCACCGCTGTCCATAACCCGAGCAGCATCCAGTGTCATGAGGCGGGCCGCCTGAATCTCGGCGGCAGACTCGGCAATATAACGTTGAATCTCGCCCTTTTCTGACAGGAGGGAACCGTGAGCATAGCGTTTTCCGGCATAGTCACACATTAATTCGAAGGCACGTTGGGCTTGCCCTAGCCAACGCATGCAGTGAAAGATTCGCCCGGGTCCCAGGCGCTTCTGCGCAATGGTGAAGCCTTTGCCGCGCTCACCTAACAGGTTGCCAGCGGGTACCCGCACATCGTTAAGGTCTATCTCGCAGTGCCCGCCCACGGTATCACCCATAGTGCGCACGACTCTTTTAATGTGGTATCCGGGGGTGTCGGTAGGAACAATGATGGCTGAAAATTTACTGTGTCGCTGCTCTTTTGGTTCTGTTTCGCAGAATACCGTAGTGAATGCGGCAACGTTGGCACCGGAAGTGAACCACTTATGGCCATTAATCACCCATTGGTTACCCTCCAGCACGGCGTGACTTTGCATTAACGTTGGATCAGAGCCGGCAACGTCGGGTTCGGTCAACCCGACAGATGGATAGATTTCTCCGGCAACTAGGGGATCCAGCCACGCACTCTGCTGGGCTTCGCTGCCAAAGCGATGCAGCATAATGGAGTCCTGCATGGAAATTGAACCTACGGCCATCTGTCCAAAATAGGAGCGACCAATGATTTCGTTGAGTTGCGCGAAATCCAAAAACGGTAATCCTCCACCTCCCAGTTCTGCGGGGTGTCCCAATGCCCACAAACCCTGAGTTTTAGCTTGGGTTTTTAGGTCTGTCATGACAGCGTTCGCATTATCACTGAGCAGATCAGGTTCAGCGGGAATGACGGTCTCGTCGATGAAGGTCTTCATTCGACGTTTTAGACTCAGCAAATCCATAGTCATTGCAGGGCTTCCTTCTTATAATTTCTCAGTCACAGTTTGCCAGCGGTGCCATGGCAGCGCTAAGTAGTGTAGTGGAGTCTGATGGCGGTGAGTATGCCGTGTAGAAAGCCTTATTGCCGAGCCCAGCGATACACGGGCCAACCTGCAATCAATGCAATGGCGAATACCCCCACTTGTGTCGGAAATGACACGGCAGAGTAGATAAGTGTCCAACCTGTTATGCCCAGAAATAGTAGGGCCGGTAAAGGATAGAGGGGCATTGTATAGAGTGAACTATCGAGCTGCCCCTGAGTTCTTTTGCGGCTAATAAACAGTGCGACCACCGTGATGAAAGTATTTGCGGCCATCAACAGCCCGGCAAAAATTAGTATTTGCTCGAAGGTCGATGACCACAAAAAAACCAGTGCAATGATGCCCATAAACATGACCGCGTTTTTAGGTAACCCATCGTCGTTAAGTGCGCCCAGCCATTTGAAGCGTGGATAGTCCACACCTAACCGCATCAGCGCCCGTGGCCCAGCAAGGACCATGGCGCTTACGGTTGAAATAAGAACCCCTGCCAAAATGACAGCGACAACGGAGGCGCCGGTGCTCCCCAGAAGATAGCCTGCTACGACATAGCCAATTTCAACTTCTCCCCGCATTGCATCAACAGGAGCAGAAATCAAAAATACGGCATTCAATGCCAAATACAGCAAAGTGACAAAGCCGCAACCCGCAAGCAGTACACGGGGCAAGTGGCGGCGAGGATCTTCCATCTCACCCAAAACATAGGTGGCTGCATTCCAGCCCGAGTAAGCGTAGGTGACATAGATGAGTGCGATAGCAGCCTCGTTACTGATCATATCTACACTAGACAGTGGAGCACCGGTAAATAGCTGGGGGGCAAAGGCGGGGCTGTTGAGCAACGCCAGGCCGATGAAGCCCGTAATTAATAAAAGCTTTAGTGCGGTCAGGTACACCTGTCCAGCACTGCTCTCACGCCGAGTCCGCGTATGGACGACTACAAGCGCGAGTATGAGAGCCGTCGCCGACAGCTTAGGATCGACGGGTAATAAACCCGCCTGCAGATAACTACCGAAGGTCAGAGCTGCCAACGCAATAGGTGCGGCGAAGCCGACTGTCGCTGAAACAAAACCTGAAATGAATCCGGCATAAGGGTGAATCAATTCAGTGAGAAAGTGATACTCACCGCCTGAATCTGGATGCCTGACACCGAGTTCGGCGTAGCATAGCGCACCGCAAAGCGCGCAGATGCCGCCAATTAGCCAAAGCAACAAAATGACGCGGGTGTCAGAGAGGCCGAGCAATTGAAAACCCAAGCTGGTAAAAACACCGGTGCCCACCATGTTGGCGACGACAATCGCAAAGGCGACTTTTGGAGCGTAGAGTTTCATTAAAAAAAGGCGCCTCGTATTCAATTTTAGGGAGCGATGTGCATTAGACAATGCGCGATTTTCACTGCGAGCACCTAAGCCCCATTGCATTCATGAGTATTACGTTAATGAAACCGTCAGCATACACCTGCGCTCAAATAACAGCGGAATATGGCTGGCTGTGAGGACGCTTTGGGCAGTGCTGAAAACGACGGGCTTCAACGACAACGGTGCCAACTTACTACATATGGGATAGACGAGCAGACCCTGACTGGCGGTAAGCTGCCACGATGCAGATATAGGGCATTGGTGGATAATGTATCATTATTGAAATCTCGACCGCGATTGGGGGTAGCTATAAAGATTATGGGTTGGTTTCAAAACATTTTCGGTTCAACCGCCAAGAGTACAGCCGCGGCAGAGGTGGCTAACGTCGATTCGCCGGCAAGTACTGAGCGCCGCAGAGTATTGAATTTTTTGAATCTAATGGCCTCTCACGGTCAGAAAGCGCTAGTAAACAGCTCTCAACTTGGCGCTTCTTGGCAGGCAGCTTTCCAGCGCAGTGAGCTCTCGGAGGTGTTGCTGAGATTACAGCCCAACGAAGTTCAGGCGCTACTCGATCCTGGCGACTTCTGTACCGTCACGTTTAATCACGATAGCCATGCGCATGTGTTTTTGACCACCGTGAAGGCGTCTACCCTGGGTGATGAGGGACAAGTAGACGTGACACTTTACGTGCCCGATGCCGTTCATACCGCGGGTAGGCGTGACCTGTACCGCGTGCCGATACTCCAGGACCTGCCCATGGAGGCGAAAATCACGGGGCCCACTGGCGAGGTGTGTGCGGCAAGCCCTAGGGATATTAATACCAGCGGTGCGCGACTCAAATTAGATGCTGTGAATTTTGATCAATTCAGTATTGGCGATGAAATTCAAATTACGTTGGAGCTTCAAGAGACCAGCGTTACTCAGAGAGCTGATGTACGCTACGCTGATAGCAGTAATCATGCATTGGGGGTGCACTTTCTTAACACTGAAGATCCAATAATCCAGCAAAACACACGAATTCTGGTGCGTGAAGCAGAGCGCTGTTATCTACGCCGTGTTAACCGCCTGGAGTAGTTCGGCCCGAAGTGCGGTCAAGGTTTGGTGCGTTTTGGCAGGTCTTTAGTCAAAGAGAGGAGAGCTAACTGCTGGCATTTCCATTATTTTGACCCCAGACCCCAGACCCCAACTAATAGAGATTTCTGCGCCATCGCTTCAGCACGAGAGGCTGATTAAATGACGAGGTCTAATAGCTGTCTCTTATACACATCTCCGAGCCCACGAGAC
>OJDG01000455.1_pt1 | contig 10782 bp, 9 predicted proteins | sample 1592411 | NCBI WGS metagenome assembly OJDG01 (sample SAMN05416759, study PRJEB24817) | seawater metagenome | isolation source: Sea water | place: Canada:Atlantic | collected 2013-07 | reverse complement strand
GAGATGTAGAGAGGTCTCGTGGGCTCGGAGATGTGTATAAGAGACAGTTTTTGAGCAATGGCAAAGTCAGGCTTTGGTGATCGACCTTTGGTTTAACCTGCAGGCGCAAAGCCCAGTGTATGATATTGATGCGTTGAAAAAATTAGTCGCTCACCCAAGTTTTGATATGAAAAACCCTAACCGTGCACGCTCTGTTTACGGTGTTTTTGCCATGTTGAATAATCGCCGTTTCCACGCCTTAGATGGCTCAGGTTACGAGTTTATGGGGCAAGCGGTGGCGAAGTTAGACGAATTGAACCCGCAAATTGCATCACGCTTGGCTACACCGTTGGCAAGATTCGGTCGCTATGACAGCAAGCGCCAAGGGCTGATGCGCGGCGTTTTGGAGGACCTCTCGCGTAGAGAAAACCTTTCTAAAGACCTGTACGAGATTGTTTCTAAGAGCTTGGCCTAGGTATCAGTGAGTACTGCTCCGACGGCTTTGCGTTGGGGTAGTGTCAGCCTAATTTGATTTAGTGTTGAGGGTACAGGTCGGGCAAGTGAGCGGAGTCTGTTGCCTGGTTGGCTGCCAGCGCCGCTAATGCTTGGTGGCTCAGCTGTGCTAACGCTTCGTCCCAGTCACGCATGACTGCGGCCTCAGCATACTTGGCCGAGTCTAGTACGCGGGCGTAATCTCTTGCCGAATCTGAGCTTTGTATAAACTGATGCCAGCTTTCACCTATTGAGGCGTCGAAGTAGATGAGCAAATAGGCTTGCAGAGTGCTTCTAATCCGCATGAGATCTTCGCTTTTCACAGCGGCTCGGTAGGCACTCATCGCTGCACTCAGTTGGCTGACCCTTGATGCGGTGGCCTTATCTTGATTCAACCATAACACCAGCCGCCAAAGCGCAACTACAAACAGCAGGCCCAGTAAAAACTTGCCGATGTTGTCTCTGTAATCTAGAGGGCGTTGCATGACCAGTGGTTCACGTACCGCCACTGGTTGGTTCTCTATCACCGGCTTGGTTGCTTCGATCTCTGGTAACGGTTGGCCGTCGATGGTCAGAACAGTTGCGGCAATGCTGGTTTGCATTACCGTTTTGTTCTCTGTATCCCACCAATAAATATCAATGCCCGGCAGCATATGCGTGCCAGGGGTGAGGGCAACAATGTCAGTGGTCTCGGTTCGAATGCCCACTACGGTAGATCCATTGGTGTCTTCATCTATAACGGCTGGACTTGGATACTGTTTGAATTTACGCGCATCCAACTCACCGAGTAGTGGCGGCGCTATGGCGCCTGTGTTGCCATATACATTGAGTTCAATTGTTCTACTTAAATTTTCGCCAACGCCAATGGTCTGATTGGTGGCCGAGCCAAACTGTTGCTCAAGCGTTAGGTCTAGGGCAGGCAGCCAAGGCTGATCTTTGGGGAACTCATTTGGGATAGGTAAGACGTTGATCTGGGCGCTATCGGTACTCACACGTACCGCTTTGCGCGAGGCGCGACCTCGGTCGATGAGTCGAACACTTGCCGATAACTGGATAGGTGGAATGGTTAGCGAACCGCTGCTTTGAGGGAATATTGCATAGCGCTGTTCAATGACCCCATAAGCTTTGCCGTTGCGAACGCCAGATGTATTTCTGTTTTCACCCAGCGTAATGACCAAGGCGTCGTCAACTTCTGGAGCGCCAGGCTGGCCGCCATAGAGTTGTACGCCATCCATGTAAAACAGTCTTCTTGTCATGAGCAACTGGCTTTGAACGTAAACCTCATCAGTTGAAAATTCTTGCTCGTAGAAAATTAAGCCGGCTATTTTGGCTCGGGCGCTTTCGGTCAGTTTGCGCACTTCCAACTGCATGGCCTTGGTGCGTTCATTGCCTACTTTTATCGGTGGAATTGTCAGTGTGCCAGAGCGCTTCGGTTGTAGTGTAATTTGATAATCTACCCAGCTTTCAGCCTTACCGTTGATGTATTGATACTGACTGCTGGTATTGGTACCCATGACATGGAAGTCTCTGTTCAGCATGGCTAAATCTAGCGTTTCGCTTTGCCGTGTGCCCACGTGTCTTATGGCCAACCTAACAGATTCTAGTTCTTCGATAGACTCGCTGGACAGCAAACTGATTACTTCCGCTTGAGCTGGCAAAGTAAGCAATGCAACTAGGCTGGCGATTACCAGTCGTGCGAATAGGGACATTGACTTCCTGCGCGCTGATTTGATCTGCGCTTGGCGCGAGGGTAACTGCTTCAGCGCAGGTGCTGTGCCAGTCACCATATTTGCTCACCCTGTTGGTTACTATAATCCCCTTGGCGAAGTCGCTGTTTGGTTTCGTATTGGAATTTACGTTTCAGCAGCCCGCCTGGATTATCGGGTACCCGGCGCAACCATTGCTCAAGTGCCTCTTGTTTTTCATCTCTATTGGCTTCGCTTTCTTGGTCCTGCTGTTCTGCCTGGGCCTCTTGCTGCTGTTGCTCTTCCTCAGTGGGCTGATCTTGATTTTCCGATTCGCTGTCTTGCTGTTGCTCTGAAGACTCTTGTTCTTGGTTAGGCTGGCTTTCTGAATTTTCGCTGCTGTCTTGCCCCTCTTGTTGCTGCTGCGCCTCTTCGCCTTCCTTTTGCTGGTCTTGTTCCTGTTGTTGCTGCTGTTCCTTAAGTTTTTCAACTAGGTCTTTATTAAACGCAGCATCTTCATCGTTAGGGTAGATTGCCAGTGCTGCGTCATATGCCTCAATGGCCTTGTCATATTGGCCAAGGTGGGCGAGGGCGTTCCCTTTGTTGTAAGCCGTATTGAACCTATCTTCGCGGCTTGATCGATATGTGCTGCCGTCTTGCTTGGCACTGAAACCATTCAGAGCACGTTGCCAATCACCGTTTTTATAATCTGCTGCAGCTTTCCACTGTGGGTCAGCGAAAAGGGTTGCGGCTTTCGCCGAATCACCCTCGGCGAGCGCTTGGTAACCGCGTTGGTCATCTCTTAGCCATGCACCGGCCCACAAATCGCCAAGGGTTTGGGTGGCAGAAAAGCCTCGTGAATCTTCAATTGATTGACTTGCAGGCGCTGCGCTTTGTGCAGAAGCCTGCGCATAACTGGGCGCTGGCGTAATTTGTAGTGCCAGCGCAAGGGGTAGGCAGGCAAGTACGCCGCGTCTAAAGCCAATTAGAAGTAGCGGTAACAAAAGCAATGTTATCCAGTGACCTTGGTCGGCCCATGTATCGAATTCACGCTCAACTTTTATTGACGCGTCTTCGGTAGGCAGTGAGGTGGACAGCACTTGGGAGATGTCTTGTTCGCCAATGCTTAGCCGCGCGTAACGCCCAAAGCTTTGGTTAGCTACTTGCACTAGGTTGTCTTCTTCTAATCGCACAATGACCCGTTGGTTGGATGGGTCTTGAATATATCTTCGCGCTTCCCCTGGCAGGTCAATGGGAATGGGGGCACCTTGAGGCGTGCCGACGCCGATAACGGATATTGGAAATGACGAGTTGCGGAACTTGCTGACCGCACTGATGTCGTCAATGCCATCACTGATGATCAGCACGCGACCCTCTTGCATGCCCGCGTTAGAAAATAGTTCAATGGCCAATGTCATGGCATGTTCTGGGTTGCTGCCGAACACGGGCATCATAGTGGGGTCCAGTGCTACAAGCAGATTTTCTATAGTGGCGTTATCGTCAGTCAGCGGCACCACGCTGTGGGCATCCCCAGCGTAGGCAATGAGTCCGGTTAGGCCTTCGTTGCGGAGTCGCAATATATCAATGACTTTCTGTTTTGCCTTAACCATTCGCGAGGGTTTTATGTCTTCTCCAAGCATGGAGAGCGAGAGATCTAACATGATCACCAACGCGTCATTTTTTTGTTCAACATTTTGCGGCAGCTTTTCCCAAGTGGGGCCAGCAAGGCCGATCACACTTGCTGCTAGGGCAAAGAGTAAGGTGACCTTAAGCCATGTACCTGAGGATTTCGCGCTGTCTTCTATGAGTACAGACAAAAGTTCGCTATTGATTGCGCTCAGCCATTTAGAACGTCCGCGAGTTTTTTTGACCCAAAACTGTATCAGCGCTGCCAAAGGGATAAATGCTAATAAGCACAGTGGTCGCAAAAAATGGAATTCATCAAACACGTGATGTCTCCCGTCCCAGTATGAGTTCTACTGTCAGGAGCAAGGTAATCAGCGCAAGGCATAAACCCAAGGGCCAGAAAAATAGCGCTTGGACCGGTCGGTAAACTTCGGACTCTTGCTCTACCGGTTCCAACTCGTCAATGATCGCGTAGATTTGTATCAACGCTTGAGGGTCGCGGGCGCGGAAGTATTTGCCCCCAGTGACATCAGCAATGCCCTCAAGGGTATCTTCGTCTAAGTCGGCAGAAGGGTTGGTTACTCTGCCGCCTAGGGTGCCAAAAATACCCGGCATACGCATTTCGTCTGCACCCACACCCACAGTGTAAATCTTAATGCCATCTCTTGCCGCCAACTCTGCGGCAACCTTGGGTTCGACCTCGCCGACATTGTTGGCACCATCGGTAAGTAAGATCAGCACTTTTTCTTCGTTAGGTCGTTTGCGCAGGCGTTTTACCGCCAAACCTATGGCATCGCCAATGGCGGTCTTACCTCCAGCAATGCCGACAGGCGCTTCGATCAGTAGGCGGTTAACGCTCTTCAAGTCGAAGGTCAGTGGTGCTTGGAGATAGGCATTGGTACCAAATAAAACCAACCCTACGCGGTCGCCATTACGTGCTTCAACAAATTTCGCAATGACTGCTTTAACCACAGACAATCGGTCAACGAAGTCGCCTTGGACCTGCATGTCTTCGGTGCCCATGCTGCCCGAGATGTCTACCGCCAACATGAGGTCTCTGCCTGAGGCGGGCAGTGACACAGGGTCGCCGATAAGTTGTGGCCTTGCAGCTGCGGTAACAAGGAATGTCCATGCAAGGCTGAGGAGAATTATTTTCCACAGGCGTCGCGCCGGTTCACCTGAATGGGCAGTGGTTATGCTAGAAAAATCGCCTAAACTGGGCACGGTGAGCGCCGCTTCTGCGCGTTCGCTTTGCGGCAATAGAAACCTCACCAGCAGGGGTAGAGGTAGCGCCCAAAATACCCACGGCCATAACCACTCAATCATTGGCGGGCTCTATTTGGTTGTGTGCATTAAGTGCAGGGTTGTTGCGGTTGTGCAGGAAAAGTCGCTTGGTTTTTGTCGGGTGCACTTTGGCTAATAACTCGGTCAAATGTCGTTTAAGGCCTTGGATATCTGGCGCGCTGTTTGGGTTGAACCTTTGTAAACCTAATATTTGTCCAGAACCGCTGCTGAAGTTATTGCTATTGCTGATGGTGTCTAAGGCGTGCAACCAACGGGTGTCAGACGCCTTTGCCAGGGTGTCCATGCCCAAGGCAACGACAAAAAGTCGTTTCAGCAGGGTGTTGCTGCGATGAACGAATTCTAGATCCGTTATGCCGCCCAAACTGTGTTCCTCGAAGAGATCTTGCATTAACTGCTTCACTGCTCGAATGGGACGGCGCGCCTTGTACGCTCTGACCGTTAACCGTGTTAGGACAATGCAGCCCACCAAGATTAAGGCTGCGACAATCCACCAGCCAAATGCCAGTGGCCACCAATCAGGCTCTACGGGCAGTCGAATATCTCTGAGCTGTGCTAACGGGTCGTTATTCATTTATACCCAACTTAAATGATCCCAGTTAGGGTCTTCGGTGCTCAATGCAAGATATGTCATTGACTCATGTCGACATAAGTCTTTCAGCACTTGGCAGCGCTCTGCGAAGTCAGCTGAATATTTTGCGCGCAGGTTCTCCTTGCCGGAGTAAAACTGTAGCCGCTGGTTGCCGTCGGTAATCACATAATGGTCTGCTGGCGGTAACTCTTTATCTAACGGATCTTGAATGTGCAGAGCGACCACTTGATTGTTGCGTGCCAGTTTTTTGATTTGCTCTGACCAACTTGTAAGGTCGCCACTAAAATCGCTGATGATAAAAATTTTGTAGTTGCTTTGGGTCAGTCTTCTTAACTGCTCTAGGCCAGTAAATTTGCTGGATTGTGTATCAAGCCCGGGTGATCTTTTTAACGCTTGGTTAGCAACGACTACCTGGTTGAGCAACCTGCCTATTGCGCGGCTGGTGCGAAAAGGCCGGTAGAGTGTTTGCTCGTCGTTACTTATGACAATCCCGCCGACCCGGTCACCAGCGGCGAGCGTTTGCCAAGCGATGCGCCCGGCTAGTTCTGCCGCAGCCACAGACTTTAGTCGTTGTTTAGAGCCAAAGAACATGTGTTGGCTCTGGTCGACAAAGAGCAGTGCTGGACGCTCTCTTTCCTCGCGAAAGAGTTTGGTGTGTGGTTTGTTTTTGCGCGCGGTGACACGCCAGTCAATGGCGCGCACATCGTCGCCGGGTTGGTAGGCGCGCACTTCTGCGAAGTCTATGCCGCGACCTTTAATTTTAGACAGTTTAATGCCGGACTGGCTGCCCATGACCTTGGCTGATTGGCCCTGATACGCGCGCACGCTTTTGTGTCGCAAAGCTAAGAGTTGTGGCAGTGAAATATAGGCGCCGGGAATAACGTCCGCCGCTTTGCCGCTGGCAGTGCTGGGGTCGTTTGCCGGTTGATGTTGGGCGTGCTTAGACATTAACTTTATGGCACAGGGACTAGGGCGATGAGGTCATCTATTACTTGGTCTGTGGTAATACCTTGCGCGTCTGCATCGAAGGATAAGATTAAGCGGTGACGCAGCACGTCGTGGGCAACGCTTTGTACATCTTCTGGCGTTACAAAGTTGCGGTCGTTTAACCAAGCTAAGGCTCGAGCGCACATGTCTAGGCCAATTGTGCCTCGAGGGCTTGCCCCAAACTCTAACCAAGGCTTGATTCTTTCCGGAGGATTACGCGTGGCTAAAATCAGCTCAACAATATATCGCTCTACTGGCTCTGCCATATGCAGTGCTAGCATTTCTTGCCGCGCGCTAAAAATATTATGTTGGGTGATCAGTGTTTGTGCCGGCGCAGAAATCTGGGCGTTTTCGTTGCGTACCAACTGGAGGATTTTTGTTTCAGCTTCTCTATCTGGGTAGTCAACCAGTACATGCAGCAAGAAACGGTCTAGTTGAGCTTCAGGCAGCGGGTAGGTGCCTTCCTGTTCAATTGGGTTCTGGGTTGCCATAACCATGAACAGCTCAGGTAGCGCAAAGGTCTCGCGGCCAAAACTGACCTGACGCTCGCCCATGGCTTCTAACAGTGCTGATTGCACCTTGGCCGGTGCGCGGTTGATTTCGTCGGTGAGGATGAGGTTGTGAAAAATGGGTCCCGGCTGAAAGTTGAAGGTGCCATCTTCGGGTCTATAAATTTCGGTGCCAGTAACGTCACTGGGCAAAAGGTCTGGCGTAAACTGAATGCGCTGGAAGTTGCCCTCAATGATGCCCGCCAACTCTTTAATGATGCGGGTCTTGGCTAACCCCGGTGCGCCTTCAACCAACAAGTGACCGCCACATAAAAGGGCCATAATCAGGCGGTCAATTAACCCTTCTTGGCCAATGACTTTGCTTGCTAAATAACTGCGTGCTTGGTTAATGGCGGCAAATGGTGACTGGCTGTCTGCGGTATTCATATCGGACCTAATAACTGCTGAAAGCTCATTGTAGCCGCCCGAGAGTGAAGGTCCAGATAGAAACGTCTTTTTGCCAAGGAAAATTGTTACGAGAGATTACAGGCGTAACGATTTCCGATTTTGGTCGGTCGGCGTTAGGTGTTTTTAGGTTTGGCTAAGATGAGGGGATAGATTTTGTACTCAGATGTCGCGAATGCGTTGGGCCGGCTGGGTAGGAACCGTTACACTAGCGTCATGATGAAATTAGCACAAAATATTCTCCTCAACTTGCCACCTGAGTTGTCCCACAATGCCGCCATTAATGGCCTGAATGCCATGGGCCAGTTACCTGGGCCGGTACGCCCTTTAGAGGGCAAGAAAGTCGCGTTTTTGGGGCGTGAGCTTGCCAACCCCATTGGTCTGGCTGCAGGTTTGGATAAGGATGCTCAAGCTGTACTTGGGCTTGCCAAAGTAGGCTTTGGCTTTGTTGAAGTGGGTACCGTTACCCCAAAGCCACAACCGGGCAACCCAAAGCCGCGGCTGTTCAGGCTAAAAGAGCACAGTGCGCTGATTAATCGTATGGGTTTCAATAACCAGGGCGTGGATGCAATGGCCGGGCGGCTTGAACGTGTCCGTCAGAGTGGACGCATAAGCGGTACGCTCATTGGGGTTAATTTGGGTAAGAACAAAGATACGCCGCTAGAAAGCGCCACCGATGATTATTTAATAGGTATGACGCGCCTTTATGCCTTGGCGGACTATTTCACGCTTAACCTTTCCTCTCCCAACACGCCGGGTCTGCGCCAGCTGCAGCATGGCGGGGCACTCGCTGAGTTACTCGGTCGAGTGAAAGAGGCTCAGCAACGCTTGGCCAACGGGCGCTCAGTGGTCCCGGTTTTGCTAAAGGTGGCACCAGACCTTGATGACGAAGACATTGACAGTATTGCTACTCAGTTGGCCGCGTCGGAGTTAGAAGGGCTTATTGCAACCAATACCACCTTGGAGCGCCATGCGGTCCAGGGTCACGTACATGCTGATGAAGCGGGTGGTCTTAGCGGTGCGCCGTTGACACAAAAGAGTGCGGTCGTGGTGAGGAAGTTTCGGGCAAAATTGCCCGCAAATATGCCTATCGTCGGCGTCGGCGGAATATCCACTCCGGATAATGCTGTGGCTATGCTAGCTGCCGGGGCGAATGGGTTAAAAATATACTCATCATTTATTTATGAGGGCCCTAAATTGGTGCAAAAATTGGTGGATGGAACAGCCAATCCAAAGTAGTTAAAAAAATACCTTTAAAGCGCACGATTATGTGGCGTTTTTATTGTCCTTTCTATTAAATACGTCCCTTGATAAATCTTGATGGGGATAATAAATGAAAATTTTTGCTTTACTGGTTGGACTCATTTTTAGTCTACCTGCCTATGCAGAGGGCATTGAGGGTGCGGACACTGCGTGGATTATGACCGCAACAGCACTTGTTCTGATGATGACCATTCCTGGCCTATCGCTTTTTTATGCTGGCTTGGTCCGTACCAAAAACGTGCTCAGCGTCTTGATGCAGTGTTTTACCATCACCTGTTTGATGTCGGTCCTATGGATGGTCATTGGGTATTCCCTAGCCTTCGGTGACGGCGGTTCTATGAACGCTTTTATAGGCGGTACATCCAACTTCATGCTTGCCGCTATTGGCCAAGAAACCCCGTCAGGCACTATTCCAGAGAGCGTGTTTGCGCTTTTTCAAATGACGTTTGCCGTGATAACACCCGCGTTGATTGTAGGTGGCTTCGCTGAGCGCATGCGTTTTTCAGCTGTGGTCCTATTCTGTGCTGCTTGGTTGATCCTTGTTTATGCACCCATTTGTCACTGGGTGTGGGGCGGCGGCTGGTTGTCTGACCTAGGGGTTATGGACTTTGCAGGCGGCATAGTTGTACACGTTACCGCAGGTGTAGCAGCACTGGTTGCCGCTATGGTTTTGGGCAATCGCAGAGGTTTTCCAACCCAGGCAATGCCGCCTCACAACATGACGTTAACCATAACCGGCGCGGGTTTGCTCTGGGTCGGGTGGTTTGGCTTTAACGGTGGCAGTGCGCTTGGCGCGAATGGCGACGCCGGTATGGCAATGCTCGCTACGCATATTTCAGCGGCAATGGGTGCATTGACTTGGATGCTGTTAGAAAAGATGAAATACGGCAAAGCCTCAGCATTGGGTGCAGTTACAGGCATGGTTGCAGGTCTGGGTACCATTACCCCAGCCTCTGGCTTTGTGGGACCGGGCGGCGCGTTGATCATTGGCCTAAGTGCTGGTTTTGTATGTTTCTACGCCACAGGTTATATCAAGCGTACGCTGAAAATTGATGACTCATTAGATGTGTTCCCGGTTCACGGTGTGGGCGGTATTTTGGGTACTTTGCTAACCGGTGTTTTCGCCAGCAATGCATTAGGTGTATTTGGCGGCCAAGAAGAAATTAGCATTGGCGCTCAGGTGCAGGTTCAGTTAATTGGTATTGTTGCTGCGATTGTCTACACAGCGGTTGTAACCTACGGAATTCTTAAGCTGACCGATGCGCTTGTCGGCAACAGAGTGAGCGAAGAGGACGAGCAAGAGGGGCTAGATTTGGTCGCTCATAACGAGCGCGGATACGATCTGTAGCTAGTTAGCCAGTCAGCCAGTTAGCCAGTAAGTGCGGGCACGGATGGGTGGTTGAAAGCAGCGCCCATTCGGGGGCTTGGTGCAATGCCGAGCCAAGCGTCCGCAGTTTGCATTGAGGCTTGGTTAAATGCCGAGCCAAGCGGGCGTTAATGTAGTTCAGCTGGTTCTCTCATTGCGCAATGCAGAGCAAAGATTCCATAAGTCAGGCGTTACTCAAAAGTCCTGAGCAACCTTACCTTTTGGTTTGTCCCCGCCGAAAGGCTCTGAGCACAAGATGCTCAATCAGCGCATCAAACTCATAGCCTATTGCAGCAGCACCCTCTGGGTACAAACTCACAGGCGTCATACCGGGTAGGGCATTAACTTCCAGCAGTACTATTTGATCGGTATCGGTGAGTATGAAGTCTGATCTTGAGAGGTCTCTCAGCCCCAATGCTTTATGTGCTGAAAGTGCGGTACTGCGCAGCTGCTCAGCGAGTTCTTCAGACACTTCTGCCGGCATGACATGGCTGCTTTGTCCGGGCGTATACCTGTCTCTTATACACATCTGACGCT
>OJDG01000451.1_pt1 | contig 10813 bp, 11 predicted proteins | sample 1592411 | NCBI WGS metagenome assembly OJDG01 (sample SAMN05416759, study PRJEB24817) | seawater metagenome | isolation source: Sea water | place: Canada:Atlantic | collected 2013-07 | reverse complement strand
ATCGTTAACTGTTCTGACTTACAAAGCTGAGGGGTCATTGTTTGTCGCCTTCCTTCGTAAACTTGGGCTAGCTTTCGAGCTAGAAACTGATGCATCAATGGATAGGCAGTTTAAAGAGAAGGCTGCTCAGCTAATTGCTATCGAAGACACCCCGGCTTTGTCGAAGCTTACGTTTACACATACGGCTCAGCAAAAAGGCTCTAAATCAGCAAGCTACTGCAATAAAGTCTCAGGTTCACTAAAGAACCTAAGAGGCCGAAAGCTAAAGGGGGTTGATGTTAAAGACATCCTTGTCACCTGTATGAAAGGCGCTTGGTTAAAGTCAGCCAATGACAACCAATTAAAGCTGGGCCCTTTCGCTAAAGACTCTCGTCTGGGTGAAGCAAATTGGGTAGCTAACACCACAAGAGGAACTAACAATTACGCTCACTGCTCTCATCTCATTTACCTTTACGACCAGCATCCACACCCTTTCCTAACAAGGTGGCTGGGAGATAGCTCAAAAGAATTTGCAGATGCTTATGCCCTCACTGAGCTTGTACAGTGGGTGTGGCGGTCCAGGGTCAGGAGAGGAGAGCCAATCACTCTATATCTGCCGTCACTGAGGATGCGTAGAATATTTGAGGAGTGGTTGTATGGTTCATAACAACAACAACCTCCCGATTATCCCATTGAAGTAACGATATTATTTTTAGGTAACGGTCTCATTTAAACAGTAGCCTTAGGATTTAACTAAGAAACCATCCGATTTTTGGCTATTTTTAAAATCATCTGTTCATAATTTAAGCCAAGATTTATAGAGCAACATCTATAAAAATAACCTTTACTTAATCCTGGCATAAGGTTTGCCTCGATAAAATGTGGAATATTATCAATGCTCATCTTAATATCAATTCGTCCGAAAGATTTTCCTCCAAGAGCCTTAAAAGCTGCTTTGGCTACTTCTGATAATTGGCAATAAACCTTCTTATCAACAACTTTACGGACTAGTTCCTCATCATTCTTCTTTACATTAAAATCAAGAATACCGTGCCCATTCTGATTTTTGTCTACCGCGATTTCAATTGGCATTGCAGTGAGCTCTTTACTAGTCTCATCTTCAAAAATACCAACACTATATTCTTTCCCAGGAAGATAAGTTTCTATTAAGCTGCGTGATTTTTGTATGGCAAATATTTCAGCTACCTTCGCAGTCATTTCAATGAAGTCATTTGCAATAGAAAGTGCATCTATACCAATGCTATCGCCGCCTTTGATAGGCTTGATGAACAGGGGAAAGCGAAGTGGAACAGAAGCTTTAGAAGGATGTTCTCCTGGCACACTTGTAAAATATTCTGCTGTCACAATACCTGCTTTTTTTATGATGCTTTTAGCAATACTTTTATCATGCTCACTATTTAAAGCGTTCTTGCTTGAACCAATATAAGAAATATGATTGGTGTCCAAAAAATCATTCAACCAAATTTCCTCATTACCAAAAGTGAAGTACTTCACACCTGAAAATACAAGGTCTGGCTTCCTATTTACAAGTTTCACTAGGTCGTTTTTGGTTTTTATTTCTGTGATGGATACTGTTTTATATGCTGATGCAAGAATGGTTTTAATCAATTTTTGGTCGAGCGTAATACCAACATTTTTTTGATTAGAATTATCAGATGATTTTGGAATTACGAGAATTTCTATAGACTTGCTACTTTTGGTGAGCCCCTTTTTTGAGACCTTCAAAGTGGGTAATATTTTAGGCATAATAGGAATTGTTGTTTGGTTGCTTTTTGAGCTTGTGAGCCGGTGCAGAACTGCCATTGGCGTTATTTCCCTTTTTGTAGATTGCTTTATTTCTGGTGGAGTATCGGCGGTATACTTTTCTCTGGAGATGATTAGGTTAAAAGTGCAGTAAAGGTGAAAAAAATAATGGGAATTTTATTATAATTCATAGCTATTACTCTACAAATACTCCGACCAATTCACAGCTAATGAGTTTATTATCTTCTTGGTAGGACACACGCCAGAGCTCTTTATTGTAGATGAATGTATTTCCTGAAGAACTTGATAATTTTGTTCCCCTAGAGAAGGCATATAAACATTCATTTAGTGAGGTAAGTGTATCCGCTGGTTTCATCAACTTATATTCGGCAGCGTTTGCAAACGATGCTGATGTGAGGGCAAAAAACGCGAGGACTAAGAATTTCATATTATTTTTGTTTCCTTGAGTTAAGTTCTGCCTGAGCAGGTTTTGATGAAAAAGCCGCGGTGGCTGGGACTTTTGCAGAGATTTTTTTTGGTTTTTTTGCTTCCCGATTTCCTTTTTTATTATTTCCTTTTGACATTACTGCTCCTTTTTTGATGAGTGATTGTCAGTAAAAAGTCTTCTTAAATAGCGCAGAAAGCGTCAATTATGTAGACGCGTACAACTGCGCTTCTGCAGAAGCGTAAGGCATATAGATGTTCAAAATAGCTATGTATTGCCCACAATATAATGCCAGTGGTCACCAGATTATAAATCTAATGTTAACTCGACATTAGGTAGGCAAGGGCATAAATTATAGAAATGCGAAATCAAAGATAACAGAAGAATTTATATTTAGCTGCCTTCGCAAACTCACTAATACTTCTTCATCAAACACCATCGGCCTTTAAGTAAGTGAAAGCAAGTTTTTAAAAAATTTTAGAATACAATATAACTATCACACCTCATAATTGCCCCTCTGAAGGGGGGTGTTGGTATTATTGAAGAAGTATTTAGTTGTTAAAAACAAGATTGCTTGACCTTCCTTTGGTTGCAAGGAGTTAGTTACCTTGGATAAATAGGATTGAACTGGCGCTTACTATCTTCCGTCCTCGAGGATGCCTAGAATATTTGAGGAGTGGTTGTATGGTCCTTAACAAGAACAACAACAAACAGACCCTTTACCGTTATTTTTGAAGTCGTCTCAGTCGTAACCCACTGGGGGGTCACTTTCGTCCACCCAAGTTTTCCTCTAACTCAACCCCAGTATAACACTCAGTATAACAAATGTGCCTGTTGACACTGATTAGTGATTGTCTAACCTGTTGATATTGCTCAAGGGGAACTTGAGTTGACGCAGGGCATAGGTAACAGCAGCTTCCCGAGCGCGCCATTTCTCCATGAAAAATTTAACAAATTCTGCGCTCAGTTATGGGGCTATCGCAACGCTGGCCAGCCTACCTGCATTATGCTTTGCCGTCATATTTAAGGGGTGGCATTGGTGGTGGATGCCGACCCATTAGATTAGTCTGTCATAGCATAGGCTTCATTGAAGGCTTGTCACATAGCCTAATGAGGCCATTGGGGACTGCATGGAACTCCTAAGGCTTTTTTATTTACCTAAACGATAGAACTATTTTATAGTTTTGCTATGAAGCAATGAGGGATAATTAGTTATGAGCCATATAATTGATACACATAACTTAAGAAGCCAAATCACAGAAGAAGAATGGAAGCTAAGATTAGATTTAGCAGCAACTTACAGGCTTATTGCTCTTTATGGCTGGGATGATTTAATTTTCACTCATGTATCATTAAGAATACCAGGTCCAGAACATCACTTTCTGATCAACCCCTTTGGACTGATGTTTGATGAAATCACCGCTTCAAGTTTGGTAAAAATTGACCTAAATGGTGATGCGGTAATTGAGACCCCTTATGAAGTAAATCCTGCAGGATTTACCATTCACAGTGCTATTCACTCTGCCAGAGATGATGCACAATGCGTCCTTCATTTACATACTAATGATGGTATTGCGGTATCCATTCAAAAAGATGGATTACTGCCGATTAGTCAAAACTCTATGTTAGTGAATCCTCACATTGCATACCATGATTATGAGGGCCTAGCCTTAGACCATAGTGAAAGAGAGAGATTAATAGCTGATATAGGCGATAAAAATCTTTTGATACTCAGAAATCATGGAACGTTATCAGTAGGTCAAACATGTGGCATAGCATTTATGGGCATATATTCTCTTGAGAGAGCTTGCACTGCTCAAGTAAGAGCGCAGGCTGCTGGAAATATAAATTTTCCTTCCAAAGAAGCAATCAAGACGACGCAAGAGCAATCTACGAGAATGTTCGATTTAGGCAGAGACAGGTTGGCATGGCCTGCATTGCTGAGAAAACTGGACAGAGAGTCACCCGATTATAAGAACTAACAGCAACGCACCACCAGAGAACTATATTCATAGGCGGGTACATTCTGCATTTGGGCATGGTGTAACCCGCCGTTGGTGGCCAACTTGTCTGGGTTATGGTGACTGAAAATCAGACCCTTACCACCTGAATCGCTAGACAAAAGTTAGACAACTGCTCTAATCTATCAATTAGACAGAACTGCTTTCACTATGTGTGGATATTTTGTTTTCCGGCAGGTTCTGAGGCGAGGCCTAAATATGAATAAAGACGTTATCGTTAATATTTTGGGCGAACTTAAAATTTCGCCGCAAAAAAATACGCTGCTAGGCACATTTCTTGATACGTTAAATGATAGTCAAAACGATGCTGATAGTGAGGCGGGAGACCCCCCGTCATCGGTTGATAAAGATGCCCAAAAACGAGTGTTTGATAGACTAAAGCGGTTACAGAAAATAGCCCTATCTATGCCGATTCTCAAACTTGGTGCTGAAGCAACGACGATAAATGAAGTTAACCAGGCCAAGGTGCAAGGAATTGAACGCTTAATTGATTTGCCTGATAATGTTATCACTGCGTTAAATTCTCTGGGTGAGAGAGTTTCGATATCATTACAGAATATTAATGAATTAAAGTCTCTGGATATTGATGAACTTGTTCAAAAATTTAAGCTATCAAGCGCACCTCGTGGAATTGAGGTTAGCATTCTAGCACTCATCATCTCAGTGTCTATTACTATACTTTCCTTTGTGGCTTTTAAAGCAAAAGACCTTCTTCACTCACAAGAAGCATATTGGGTGTTTTTTATTGGAGGTATGATAAGCTTCATATCCTTTAATGCAGTAGTGGTTAACCTGACAAAACTTATTCGTTATAAAAGCAATAAAGAAAAGATTTTTAAAGAAGCAGGTCAACGATATATTGAAACGCTTGAGCAAAAACACAGCGAATTAAAACAAAGAACTGAACAGGAAGCCTTTCATCTACAACAGCGAGAATATTCTAAAGCTAGTAGAATAAAAACTTCTGAATATGCTGAAGAGCAAGCATCAATATTAACTGAACTTAATTCATCATTTCCTAATGCCGCGAGTTAAGCAAAAAGGGCTTGTCCTGTTTTGACCACCGCGATGGACATTGTCTTGATATGATAGATATGACCTGATTTTATTGATGGCATGAAGACCAACTTCGGATGATAAGATGAGACAAGAAAACAGCGCTATCCTAGCCTTTGATCAGGGCACAACTAGTTCACGCGCCATTTTATTTTCCGCAGATGGGTCTATGCTTGGTGTAAGTCAGAGAGAATTTGAGCAAATTTTTCCGGCTGATGGCTTGGTTGAGCATCGCGCCTCAGATATTTGGCAGTCGGTGTTACAAGTCGGCCGTGAAATGGTCGCAAAAGCAGCATCACTTGGCCTGACAATTACGGCGGCCGGTATCGCCAACCAGCGAGAAACCACTTTGATCTGGGACCGTAAGACAGGAGAGGTTGTTTACAACGCTATTGTCTGGCAAGATCGGCGAACATCAACACACTGTAAAACACTCTCTGATGAAGGCCACCTGCAAAACGTTAGACAGGCTACTGGCCTGGTTCTTGACCCTTATTTCAGTGCCACAAAAATCGCTTGGATTTTGGATAATGTGGATGGCTTGCGCCCACGGGCTGAAAGAGGCGAATTATGCTTTGGCACCGTAGATAGTTTCCTTATCTGGCAAATGACGGGCGGGGTAAGGCATGTCACAGATGCAACAAATGCGAGCCGCACAAGCTTGTATAATATCCGCAACGGAATGTGGGATGCAGACTTATGCCATCTATTTGATGTTCCGATGGCAATGCTGGCAGAAGTACAGGATAGTGCTGGATATTTTGGTGATTGCAGGGCTGACGTTTTTGGACAGGCCTTCCCCATTTGCGGGGTCGCAGGTGACCAACATGCCGCTACAATTGGACAGGCATGCTTCACAAAAGGCTCGATTAAATCAACTTATGGAACAGGCTGTTTCATGCTGGCAAACACAGCTCAGGACTGCCTGCTATCAGAAAACAACCTACTATCCACCATCGCCTATCAAATCAATGGTCAGGTCACATATGGGCTAGAGGGATCAATTTTCATTTCGGGTGCAGTGATTCAATGGCTACGTGATGGGATAGGCCTTCTGTCGACAGCCGCACAAAGTGAAGCTCTGGCAGCATCCCTCTGCGATAATGATGGGGTTTATATGGTGCCTGCACTAACGGGGTTAGGGGCGCCGCACTGGTCACCGTCTGCCAGAGGAGCTATCTATGGCCTTACACGAGATACAGGACCTGCACATTTTGCCAGAGCCGCGCTAGAATCAGTTGCGTTCCAGACCTATGATCTGATTGAAGCGATGCGGGCAGATGGAATTGCGCCCAGTGGCCTGAAGGTTGACGGAGGCATGGCAGATAATAATTTCTTGATGCAATTCATGGCCGATATTCTCGAGCTACAGGTCGACCGGCCAGCACTTACCGAAACCACGGCGTTGGGCGCTGCTATACTGGCCATGCTTGGAAGTGGGCAGACCACGACACTTGAGCAAACAGCAAGCCTCTGGAAGTTGGAAACATCCTTTCAGCCGCATCTAGACCGCTCAAAACGGGAGACACTTTTAGCAGGCTGGCAAACAGCGATTAAGCGCACATTACTTGACTGCTGTTAAGTCAGGCGGCGTCATGCTAACTGCTTGGCCTGTTCTGGCTAATTCCTGCGCTGCCAACCCCATCTGGACTGCCCATCTCATAGGCGAAAGCTTGTTATTTTTTGGTGACGTAAGACGCCTATTAATAGGCCGCATCTACCATGAATTCCACTTTCAACACATCTCTTGCAAGCTTGGCCTGGCCGCAGGCTCTTGCAGGTGCGTGACCTGCTGGTACCCATTCATTCCAAACTTCATTTAATCCCTGAAAATCGCTCATATCAGCAAGCCAGATTGTTACCCGCAACATCTGCTCTTTAGACGAGCCTGCCTGTGCAAGAAGTGTTTCAACCTTTTGCAAGCACCCGCGCACCTGTTCTTGGATTGTCTCACCCTCTGATACCTGCCCTGTTAGATAGACAACACCATTATGTTTCACAATTTTAGAAGACCGCTCTCCTGTGTGAATACGTTCAATCATGATAATAGCTCCTTAAAAGAGAGGATATTTTTTGTGATATGTTAGACCAGATAAGTGGATAGGTGACTACCGGATAAATGTCTTCACATAATCAGCGCCGAGACCAACCTCTTCAAAATGAGCGCGGCACATGTCGATTTTGGTAAAGACATCCTCATACCCTAAATGTTTACCGTACGGGTCAACATAGTTCATGGTGCCATTAACCTGAAAATAGGTGATCATTTCATCGACATCGTCTGGCACGACAAGGGTATGAGTTTCGCCCGGCGGCTCAAAAACATATGATCCTTCGCGTGCTTCCCAATCATGTTCTAGGTAATGCCAGCGACCTTTTAGCACAAAACCATGCACGGCATTTGGGTGGCGATGCCGCGATAATACTCCTGATTTTGTTACCTTCAGCAAATTCATCCAATAGCCTTGGCTGACATTCAGGCAGAGCGGCCGGAAAAAGACGTGCTCTGTCTGTTGTACCCACATGCGCTGGTCGCCTTCTGATAAGGCGTCCGTCACAACAATTTCAGGTAAGGCGTCTGCCGGCATAGGATGCTGGTAGGGCATTTTTGCATTCATATCTTCGCTTACAAGTGGCATCACTGTTGTCCTTTTTTAAGATATTAAACGATGGCATAGCCGCCATCTACATTCAGAATTGTGCCGGTGATAAAGCCGGCGCCGGCGCCGGCGAGAAATAATGCTGGCTCGACCAGATCTTCTGGGGCTCCCCAGCGTTTTAGCGGTGTGCGGGCAAGGATGGCGTCATTACGTGCCGGGTCATCGCGCAAGCCCTTGGTAAGCGGCGTTGCAATCCAGCCCGGCGCTAGCGCATTCACCCGAATTGCGTCCGAGGCATAAGCAATTGCCAAGGATTTGGTTAATTGTGCAACACCACCTTTGGATGAGGAATAGGCTGGAACATTGCCGCCCCCGAAATAACTCAGCATCGATGCGATATTGATAATACTGCCATTACGCTTAGCAAGAGCCGCCCGCGCGGCTGTGCAAATACGCATTGTACCATTCAGGTTGATATCAATAACTTGGGCAAAAATATCTGGATCAAATTCATCTTCGCGGCGAATAATGCCTGCAGCATTTACCACAACATCAAGGTCTGGCAGCTCAGATACCAAAGCGGCAACTGCCGGACCATCCGTGACATCTAGGCGCGCAAAACGGATGCTGGGCGTGCTGTGAGGTAGCGGGCCAAGACCGGCAGCGATAACATTATACCCTGCTGCGGCAAACCCTTGGGCCAGCGCCAAACCAATACCGCTGGTACCACCACTAATAAGAGCATTGCGCGCGTCAGGTGATGCATCATTCATTACTTGCATTTCTTTCATTTTTGTCCATAATGTGGACAACTGGTAATAATATGGACATATTATGAATCTGTCAGCTATTTTGTCAACTATTATTCAAACAGGTATTCACAATACAGAACGGAGGTTGCTGTGACTAAAATTGTCCCCGGCACGCAAAGTTTTTCGCGCAGTATTGCTGTTCTTCAGGCAATTTCAGATTGTAGCGCGCCCCCGACAGCCGCTGATCTGCTGGTTGACTGCGGCCTATCTCGGCCAACACTTTTTCGTATTCTGGCAAGTCTGGAGGCTGAGGGGTTAGCGAGGAAAACCAATCAGGGGTGCTACCTTCCCGGTATAAGGCTGGTTGGGCTAGCGCGCCGCGCCCTTGAAGACATAGATATCCGCAGCCTTGCACGACCGGAGCTGGAGAGTTTGCGAGACCGGACAGGTGAGACTGTTCACCTTGCCATACGAAGCGGCGATGAAATGGTTTATATTGATAAAATAGAGAGCCTTAAGGTTGTACGCATGGCCTCTAGCGTAGGCGCTAGAGTGGCGTTGCATTCTACCAGTGTCGGCAAATCATTCCTATCGGCTCTTCCGGCGGCAGAATTTGATGCCGTGATGGCGAGGCTGGACTTAAATAAGCTTACCGACCAGACAACCACCACCCCTCAAGCGCTCATAGAGCAGGCCGAAAAATATCGTCATTTGGGATATATCAATGATGATCAGGAAAATGAGACAGGCATTTCGTGCTTTGGTGCGGCCATCCTCAATGAACAGCTTAAGCCTATCGCAGCGGTGAGCATTTCTGTGCCTGTATTCAGAGTAAGGGCCGAGCGCAGTTTTTACACAAATCCCTTGCAGGAGTGCGTTACGAATATCTCGCGCGCTGCAGGAGCGCATGTTACATGATGGGTTTTTTTAACGGCTGGTCTTTTAGTTATCATGAAAGAATTCATGAACTGGTGTAGGGCTATATTATCTTATGTTGTTTATTTTGCGACTTCGCCCTCCTGCCAGTAGAAGTTTTTTATGACACTCACATCTCCCCGGCTCTTCCTACGCCCCCAGAATGGTATCTTCCTTGCCTTTGGTATTTATGCCCTTAGTGTTGGGGCTATCTTCCCACGACTTGGTGATATGCAGCATCAAATGGGGATTGGGGAGGGCATGCTTGGCATGTCTGTTATTGGCGCTGCGCTTGGCGTGCAATTATCACTTTTTTTTGCCAGCCGAATATTGCAGGTGCTGGGATTTCGTCTTGTCATGCTATTGGGCGTGCCCATCATTGGTGGCGCCGAGATGATATCAACATTATCGGCTGGACCACTGATGTTTTTCATTTGCTTGTTTATCGCAGGCCTTGCCATCGGAGTTGTTGAGGTTGCCGTCAATGTCGAGGCCGACCTTATAGAGGGGACACTCAAACGCCGCATCATGAATAGATGTCATGCCTTCTGGAGTTTGGGGTTTTTTGGTGCTGGATTATCAGGCGCCTTGCTTGCCCAATTTTATAGTCCCATATTTTGGCATATGGCTGGGTTTCTTGGCGTTACCAGCGCTATGATAATACTGCTACTCGCTCATTATCGCCCTGCCACACAGCGGCTAGATGAACAAGCAGATACAGCTATTTTTGCCTATCCAACCAAACCGATATTGATGCTGGTCGCACTGACCTTATCAGCAATGTTGCTAGAGGGCGCAGGCACTGACTGGTCTGTTATCTTCATGCGTGACATTTTTTCAACACCGCCCTTTATAAGCGGGATGGCCTTTGCGCTTGGCGCGTTAAGCCAATTCATTGTGAGGTTTTTTGCTGACCGTTTTGTTGACCAATATGGGCCAGAGAAAATCACCTCTTATTCAGTTATTGCGCTTGGCATAGGGGTTATTCTTGTTACGTTTGCGCCACTTCCCCTTATTGCCCTTGGCGGGTTTGTACTTTTGGGGGCGGGTAATGCGGTGATCTTTCCGCTGGCAATCTCGGCCGCTGCACAGCGCACGGACAGGCCTGCCTCTGTGAATGTCGCTGCCGTCGCCCAACTGTCATTTATTGTCTTTTTACTTGCACCGCCATTCCTTGGCATAATGGCAGAGCAGTTCGGCATTCGCAGCGCTTTCGGGATTTGTTTCCCGCTTGTGATACTGTCTCTTATACACATCTGACGCTGCCGACGATATGAAGTG
>OJDG01000437.1_pt1 | contig 11011 bp, 17 predicted proteins | sample 1592411 | NCBI WGS metagenome assembly OJDG01 (sample SAMN05416759, study PRJEB24817) | seawater metagenome | isolation source: Sea water | place: Canada:Atlantic | collected 2013-07 | reverse complement strand
CTGCATATCGTCGGCAGCGTCAGATGTGTATAAGAGACAGGTGATATAGGACTAGGTACTACAGTAGGTGACCAGTATGTTGACTGGAAACCTAATCGTCTGATAACTTTTGATGCATACACTCCCCACAATCCCCACTTCGGTGGTATAGACCGTAAGGTTCTCACTTTCTTCTCTTATAAGAAAAAGTTCTAAAAACTCCCCCTCTTATTCCATATTAATCTACTTATTATCAAAATAAGTGTTGACGAAACCTGTCCAATAGACTATAATGTATATGTAAAGTCGAGTTGAGAGAGAGAAAGTTATGAAGAAAGTTATCAAATATGTACTGCGAGACGTTGTCAATGATGGTCTAATTAACTGTAAGATGTTCGACACTATGGTTGATGCGTTTAAATACCGTGCGACCTATCTTGAAGATGGTACTGCTTGGGTTGACACCGTGGAGGTGAAATAATGTACTACACTCATACAAAGAATCCCATTGGATGTTTCACTGAGAAAGAAGTGGGTAACTACTTTGAGTACTCTGAGAATCCCGACAGAAAAGAAGGGTGTGAAGAATGGTGTTGTTACCCCCATATAGTGTGGGTTGGTTCTATTGGTGACAGTGGATATCGTTATGCCAAAGTCAAAAAGACTGTTGTTTACATTGTGACTGACGAAGATGAATACGGTAACCCCGTCATCGAAAAATGGTTTCTTAAAAAGAATGTGGAGTATGTTGTATGATTAATGAAAATGGTATTGAAGTAATCCCTACCCATATAGGTGGACTGTGGAATATAACTCATGACATGGCGGTAATGGAAACCGATGTCAATGAATACTTCTACAATCCTGAGTTGGACAAGTTTGGTAACAAGGATGACTGGGTCTGCAAAGACGGTTGGGAACGTATCATCGTATCCAATTATCTGACTGCACAAGAAGTTGACAGAATCTTTTTCAAATTATTTCCAAAAAAGGCTTGACAAACCCTGCTATTGTTGTTATAATAAGTGTATGTTAAATAAGAAAGGAAAAGAAATGATTGAAGAAAAAATGATAAACGGAATAATCGGGACGCACCTTGCGACTGATACCCCTGTTATACTCCCTTTGAACTACAAAGAGATGCAACTTGCATTGGGTTCAAGTGGAACTGAAGAAGTCCAAGGGAATGTCAATGAATTATGGGACTTAATGTGCAATGCAGTTCTTGAGAGAACTGGTACTGAAATTATTGGTCAAATTGAAATTGATTACATCGTTGTTGACGGTGTAAAGAAGACTTTCCACTAGGAGGATTATTATGGGAATTCACGTAAGTATTTACAAACAATCAAGGGACGAAGATTCGTTCTTTGGAGATAACGACTGCACCAACGGTGGTGAGTCTAGTTATGCAAAAGGTTTTTGTGTGGTAAACGCAGAAGGGCCATTTGAACCGTGTGAGGATTATCCTGCCGCAGAACTTGTGGTTGCAGAACCAATCGGTGGTAGAAAAATCCTAAGAATGATTCCAGTTTCCAAGAAAGGAAAGTGGACTATGTTCGGTGGGAACTATGCGGGTTGTTCAGACTCAAGGTTCTCAAGACTTTGTGACCAACTACTCGGTGGTACGTTCTACGGTGCGGTTGCAGTTCACGATAGGGTGGAAGGATGAAGGGTTATAAAAAAGGTACTCTGTTACAGGAGTACTTCTTGAACCCGCACTTCAAACCTACGAAGAAAGAAAAGAAGGAATTAGAAACTTTTTTTCAAAATAAGCAAAATAAAGCTTGACAATTGATGTACTTGTTGTTATAATAAGTACTTAATAAACAAAATATTGAAAGGAAATATATTATGATTAGTATGACACTAAAACAGGAACTCCTCAACCTAGATTCCACAACGGAATTGAATGAGGTAATTGCATTCGCAAAGGATGTAATCGCAACAAAGGCAAAATCATCGATTACAGTCGGTAGTAAAGTCTACGTTGTTCAGAAGACCAAGAAGACTCTTGGTGAAGTAATCAAAGTAAATATCAAGAAGGCGATTGTTATGTTGCCTGAAGGTAGATACTCTGTTCCATTAACTATGTTGGAGGTGGCGTAATATGAGTCATGAAGTAGAAATGATAGACGGTCAAGCACAGATGGCATATGCGGGTGAACTCCCGTGGCACGGTCTGGGTACTAAAGTTGCGAGTGACCTTGCACCATCTCAAATAATGCAACAGGCAGGACTTGATTGGTCTGTCGAAAAAGAGACTATGACCACTGCGTCTGGTGTCGAGATTGAAGGGAAAAAAGCACTGGTAAGGTCTTCGGACAATAAGGTGTTGGATGTAGTTGGAGACAACTGGAATCCAGTCCAAAACAGTGAGGCATTTGAGTTCTTCTCAGAGTATTGTCTTGCGGGTGATATGGAAATGCATACTGCGGGTTCACTGAAAGGTGGTCAAATGGTATGGGCACTTGCGAAAGTCAAGGAATCATTCGATATCCTTGGTGGTGACCAAGTCGATTCATATCTCTTGTTCTCAAACCCACACAAGTATGGTAAAGCAATTGATGTTAGATTCACTCCAATCAGAGTAGTATGTAACAACACATTGTCCATGTCTTTGGGTCAGAATGTTGCAAACTCTGTATCACTTAACCACAGAACTGCGTTTAATCCTGAGTCAGTAAAACAGACAATGGGTATTGCACACGAGAAATTCGCACAGTACAAAGAGACTTGTGAGTTCCTTGCGTCCAAGAAGTTCAACATGAACTCATTGATTCAGTACTACAACGAAGTCTTCCCAAGAACCTATCAAGGTAAACAGGAAGTGAACGTTAAGGAATACAATGACTTGACTAACAATGCACAGAAAGCGTTTTCATTCTTGGAGACACAACCTGGCGCTAAGTTTGGTGAAGGTTCATGGTGGTCTGCACTTAATAGTGTGACCTACCTAACTGACCACAAGATGGGAAGGGAAGCAGATTCAAGATTGACTTCTGCATGGTTTGGTGCGAATCAAACTAGGAAGGTAAAAGCAGTTGAGAAAGCAGTAGAGTTCGCACTCGCATCTTAATTAACTGATATATAATCGGGTAGGGGAGAAATCCCCTACCTATTTTTCATAGGAGAAAAAAATGGTAGAAGGTTTTGATACAAATGATGTTGTTGCAGTAATGTGTAACAGTGGAGAATATGTTGGTAAGTATGCCGCAATTCAAAAGACTGCACAAACAGTTACAATTGAAGACCCACGAATGGTCGTAAGTAACGAACAAGGTTTAGGATTTGCACATGGTATTTGTGTGACGGGTGAAGCAGATGTTAAGTCTGTTGATATATTCCATTCAAGTATTTGTTTTGTCACTAAGGTTAACGATGACTTGCGTAAAGCATATATTAAAAACACGAGTGGACTTATTATCTAATGAAACGTAGGATTTTATGCATAGATTACGGTCTATGCAATTTCCACAATCTTAGAATACTAGCTGAGTCTGGACACAAAGTCTTTGTGACCAACGGTATGCCTAAGCACCCCCATAGAGTCCCAAAAGAATATTACAAATCACTGGGTATCACTTTACTAGATAACCCCGATGTTACCGAACGTGAAAGTGTTGCACGTAAATTTGTAGAAGATAATGGTATCGATACTATTATCAATTCTTGGCCTATGTACCCTGTCCCACCAAAATGGAGACGGGAACTAGACTATATTGGACTCAGTGAAGAGTCTGCATGGTTAGAATGTCGCAAACACTGGACTAGAGGACACATCGAAAAACTCGGAGTTAAACTTCCAAAGTTACTATCCGAACTTCAAATACCTTGTGTTGTTAAACCAATAAAGACAAGTGGTGTAGCTGGCGACAGTGCATCAATTGTTCTTACCGAAAAGCATCGTCAGTGGGTTATCAACAATCAACCAGATTACTATATTGAGGAATACATCTCGGATAACATTGAGACCAATGTCGAGTTTGTAGTCTCTGGTGGTAAGTGGTCTATCTACCATCATCAACAAGTGATGGGTGAAGACACTGCAAAGATGGCGGGTGGGTTTACTCACTGGACTCGTTTTGCGGGATACGACAAACTGTCTGACAAACATCGTGACATGACACTAGAGAATGCGAAGACTATTCTGGACTGGGTGGTGACACTGGGTGGTGACTATATTGGTCAGATTACTGGTCTTATCAAGGATGACGAGTGGTACTTCTGTGAGATAAACGTCAGACCAGAACAGTCAAACAGTATGCCCTACTTCATTACTGGGGACGAATGGTTGGAAGCAATGCATGGGAAACCTGAGATAATCGGGGACTCATATGGTGAAGTTCAGAAGGTGATTGTACAACCAGAATCTCAAGATGTCCCATATCCCTTCCATTTACATGAGAAGTATGGGGTCAATATCCCCTGTGGATTAGACATCATTGCAGGGAAACATAGACTATCCCGTCAGTTTAGAGACAGGTCACCTACAGGATGTATCGGAATTATCATCATTGACCGTGAAATACCCCAAGATTTCATCGATGAAATTGAAAATAATTCCAAATATTCTGTAAGTCATTGTTTTCTATAGGAATCTTATTTTCAAAATAAGTTGACAAACCCTGTTCAGTTTGGTATAATGTATATGTAAAGTCGAGTTGAGAGAGAAATATATGATGGGAAACTATGTTCAACCAGAAGAAGTCTTCGTTGGAATCGTTGGTGGTAACAAATACCAACGTGAGATAGTCCAGAAGGTTGCAGATTACTGTGTTGCTAAAATGATGCCAAGGATGCGTAAACTCGAAGTCCTGATTACTCTGAAGAGTCTGAAGTCTGAGGGTGTTGAAGGTTGGTGTATGCAACAAGATGACCGATTGTTTGACCTTGAGGTTGAAAAGAACCTGAGTCTCAAAGACTTAATCACTTGTGTGTGTCATGAGATGGTTCACGTCAAACAGTATGCTCGTAAAGAGATGGTTGACTACTACGACAAGAAAGCACAGAGTCGTAAGATTCGTTGGAAAAGAACTGTGTATGGTTACGGTACTGCATATGCCCGTCAACCTTGGGAGAAGGAAGCATTCAAGATGCAAGAAACTCTCTGTGAAGAAATTTGGGAAAAGGGAGTTATATAATGGAACAATTGAAAATGCGTTACGAAACCTACTTGTTGAAACACGAGGCAAAACAGAATCGTGGTGCGAAGTATTCTCGTGATACTGAGAGACTAAAGACCTACAAATCAGAGTGGGCATTCCAATCTCGTGCAGAGATTCCTGATTTCAAAAACCTCACAGATGCACAGAATTTCGCAAATAAACTCTACAAGAGTAAGACGTGGATTAAATTGTGGAAGAAATCTGTCGAAGAAGATGTTGGTAAAATCTTTAGTGGTCAACCCCAAGTAGTTGGTATGTCACGTAGAAGTAAGACAATGTCTGGATACACTAACGGTACTACCGTTACACTTTGTCCTACTACTGGGATGAACAAGTATGTACTGTTACATGAACTTGCACACTGTCTCGGACATATGCACCACGGACGTTCGTTCCGTCAATGCGTCCTGAGTTTGGTTGGTGCATTCATGGGTGCAAAAGAGAAGAAGATTCTCAAGGAAGAATTTAAGAAAAAGAAACTGGCCTGCGGTGAACCTCGTAAACCAATGAGTTACGAGAACTGGGTTGCGTCAGTAAGAAGAATGGAGAAAGTACGTGGTGAGTAAATCAAAAGACCAAGCTGATAAAATCGAAGCAATGATGAAGGAAGCACATACCATAAACGACTTGATGTCATCGAAAGAACAGTTTGCGAATGCAAGTATTGATGAGTCAAGTATAAAAATAATAGAAAAGATTGACGACCTACCGACTGTAGAGGAATTAACCTATAGTAATCGATGGTTCAAGTCTGCAACACCAAAACAAACCTTAGACTGGTATCTCAAGTGGGTTGCATCTGTAATGTTACTTGCAGGAATGTCTATGCGTGGAATCGAAGGATTACAGTTATGGGACTTGACAATTAGTATCGGTGGTGTTACAATGTGGTTATGGGTTTCGATTCTATGGCAAGACCGTGCATTGATTGTTGTTAATAGTGTTGGTCTACTACTACTGGTAAGAAACTTAATAAACTTAATAATACAAATTGGATAATAATATGAATTTTATACACGAACAAATTGAACTGACTGAAATGGATACGGTCACAAGTGAATCGGGAAGACAATACAAAACACCCGAAGGAATCAACCTACCATCCATTACTACAGTCTTGTCAATTCTGTCTCGTGATTCTATTGCGAAGTGGCGTAAACGTGTGGGTGTTGAAGAGGCAAATCGTGTCTCTACTCGTGCGTCTGGTCGTGGTACACGTGTTCACGAAATATGTGAGAAGTATGTAGACAATGACCCTAGTTACAAAGAAGGTTATACTCCTGATATCATTGAATCATTCAATCAGTTGAAACCTATCCTAGATGAACGTCTGACTAAAGTCCATGCACAAGAAGCACCTCTCTACTCCAATCATCTTGGTGTTGCGGGTCGTGTTGACTGTGTGGGTATCTTTGATGGTAAACTATCCATCATCGATTACAAGACATCTATGAAACCCAAGAAACTAGAATGGGTCAAGAACTACTTCATGCAAGAAGCGGGTTATGCCGTCATGTGGGAAGAACGTACAGGTATGCCGATTACTCAATTGGTTACCATCATCTCTGTTGATAACAGTGAACCTCAAGTGTTTATTGAACACCGTGATAACTGGATTAATACATTAAAAAACACTATAAAACAGTACAATGAGGAAAATTCGACTTCAGTTTTGTTATAAATAGTGTTATAATAACTTTATAACTTATGGGATATCGATGCTACAGTTTAGTCAACTCAACGAAACTTCCTTAACCTTTGGGGAAATAGTACGTCCTGATAGGGCGTATCGTGCTGACCTATTCATTACAAAATACAAAGCTGGTGAACCATTCGAGACCACTAAGGGTGATTCGATTGTTTTACAGTATGACCCCGCAATTGAAAAGGCAGTACGTACAGGTAACAAAAAAGGTTTACCAAAACTCAAGACAATTGATGGTACAGAGATTGCGTTTGGTCTACTCTCAAAGACCGCAGAGTTTGGTGGTGGAAGAGGTTCTGGGGGTGGTTCGGATAACACCCGTGCAACTGAATCTGCACAATGCGTCTATGCACAATTATTATGGTTAGACCCCAAAACAAACTTCTCCCCTGATAACCTTGAATGGGCATATGGAAAGACTCAAGTTGATGCAAAGATGTCTGAGATTCTATTGGGTGATGACCAGTGGATTGCATCGTCTATCAATGGTGCTAGGATTCTCCATAAGGTATTGAAGAAGAAACAGTACACATGGCATCGTGGTTCACAGTGGGTATCTAAACTTGAAGACACATTCAAGAAACTCAATCGTGAAGAAAAACTATTCAGTAATGTAAACAAGTGGACTCCCGCAGATATATGGGCAGTCGCTCGTGGTGCAGAAAACAAATACAACATTCATGATGCAGAAAGTTTCTCAGAACTTAACAATGAACTCTTGAAAGCATATGCCGCTCGTGATATAATGGGTATATCACTCAAGAAGATTGGGAAGAAACCTAAGTTGTCACAAGTAAATTTCCGTAAACCGTTTGTTCCACCTCAGTTCACCAAACAAACATTTGGTAAGAAGAACTTCTATGGTGCAAAGGACGGATACCTGTATGGGTCTGGTGGATTCCAGATTCAGTTCAGAACATTCCCAACATTCCAGTGTGAGATTATAGGTAAGAAAGCAAAACACGGTAAGGTATCCTATGGTGGTATCAGTGATGCTATGAAGGATGCTGTCGGTAGACCACTTACTCAAAAGAAGGTCATTGAACAGATGTTGAAGAACAAACCCGATATGTTCTATGATAACTTCTGGAAGAACTATTCAATGACTAGTGAGAAGGACAGTAAAGAAACTCTCATGGCAAATCTACAGAAGAAAGACTTTGAGTGGCACGTATCTAAGTACATGGTATTGGAACTATTTACTGCAATCAAAGGTCGGGAACAACAAGTACTGGACTACCTAGTTCGTATCGCAAAGTCACAAACAAAAAATTCCGCTGTTCACTTGAAGGTATCCTAATGAAGTTTAATGATTTTATAACAGAACAGAAGAACACCCACATGACTCATATTGAGGACAAGGTTCTCTATGGTGGTGTGAATGGTACACGACAAGCAATCAATGCATTACGTGAACTGCGTGATATGTTAGCGGGTCAGAATGACGCTAAATTATCAACTAAGTGGGACGGTGCTCCCGCAATTTTCTGTGGTCAAGACCCTAGTGACGGGAACTTCTTTGTTGCGAAGAAAGGTATCTTTGCAAAGAATCCTAAAATCTATAAGTCTGCCCAAGAGATTGATGCAGAAATGTCGGGTGACCTTGCAGACAAGATGAAACTCGCATTGAAACATCTACCAGAACTTGGTATTAAAGGTGTTATTCAAGGTGACTTCTTGTTTTCAAAACCAGACGTTAGTACGGATACTATCGATGGTCAGAAGTATACAACCTTTCACCCGAATACAATCATCTATGCAGTACCCTATGACCAAGCGGATACAGTCCGTAAGGCACAAATAGGTATTGTATGGCATACTACCTACACAGGTAAAGACTTTGAATCGATGAAAGCATCATATGGTGTTAATGTATCCAAGTTCAAGACCTCTAAGAATGTCTGGTCACAGGACGCAATGTTGCGTGACGTGTCTGGTGCGACTATGAGTAAGAAAGAAACCGCAGAGGTAACCAAACTTTTGTCCAATGCAGGTAAGATATTTAATAAGATATCTGGTTCTACACTACGTGAGTTAGAAAATAATAAAGACCTTGCAACCCTAATTGAACAGTACAATAATACATTTGTGAGAAATCAACAGATAATTGGTAACACTAACAAACATGTAACAGGTTTAATTAAGTGGTTAGGTGAGAAATTTAAAAAAGAAGCAGACAAACGTAGTACCGAAAAGGGTAAGATGGTACAATTTAAGAAGTTAGAAGAGTTTATGAAGTTCTTTTCACCAAAGAATAAAAGTAATCTGGTTGCAATGTTTGATTTACAAAAAAGTATTGTACTTGCAAAACTGAAACTTATAAATAAACTTAATAGTATAAGTTCATATGACACCTTTGTTCAGACAAAGACTGGTTATAAGGTCAAGACTGGTGCAGAGGGATTTGTTGCTATTGACAAACTAGGTGGTGATGCGGTCAAGTTGGTTGACCGTTTAGAATTTTCATATAATAACTTCAGTCCAGATATACTGAAGGGATGGGATAAACCAAAGAGGTAAACTATGTCCAAACCAATAGGACTAAAAGAATTCTTAAAAATTCTAGAGCAACCAGACGAAGCGTTGAACATGCAACAACGTATGAAACTGGCACGTTCGCTCAAGAAAAATAAAGCAAAAATTGCTATGGGTCGCAAACGTGCTGCCCGTAAAGTTGCGTCTATGGACACAATAAAGAAACGTGCAATGAAACAAGCACGTAATACCTTCCTCAAGAAAATCACTAAGGGTGCCGACAAGGGCGACTTATCTATGGGTCGTAGAGCGTCAATTGAGAAACGCCTAGATAAGATGAAACCTAAGATACAAAAACTCGCAAAGAAATTACTTCCGACAGTTCGCAAAGGTGAATTAGAAAGGAAGAGAGGAACTAAAAAAAGTGATTAAAGATTTTAAATCATACCTAGTCGAAGAGGCAAAGGAAGTTTATTTTACATTTGGTAGAATGAATCCACCTACTATCGGTCACGGTAAAGTATTAGATACTATTGCAAAAAAAGCAAAGGGTGCGGACTATAAAGTCTATGTGTCCCAATCAACTGGCCCAAAAGACCCACTATCATATTCTGACAAAGTAAAACACCTACGTAAGATGTTACCAAAACATGGTCGTAACATTATGGTTGACAAGGGTGTGAAGAATGTATTCGACATCTCTACTAAATTGTACGATGCAGGATACAAGAAAATAACCATGGTGGTCGGTGAAGACCGTCTCCGTGAGTTTGACGTATTATTGAACAAATACAACGGTAAGAAAGCACGTCATGGGTTCTATAACTTTGAATCAATCAATGTTGTATCTGCGGGAAGGAGAGACCCAGACGCAGAAGGTGTGGAAGGAATGTCCGCATCTAAACAACGTGCGAACGCAAAGGACAATGATTATCAAGCGTTTACTCAAGGTGTTCCATCTGGAATGTCTGACCGTGATACACGTAAGTTGTTCAATGATGTAAGGAAAGGGTTAGGTCTCAAGGAAGAGACATCTTTCAAACGTCATATTGAAATGGGTCATCTTTCAGAAACAAGAGAACAGTTCGTCAAAGGTATGTTATTTGAACTTGGTGATACTGTTGTTGTTAAAGAAAGCGAAGAGGTCGGTATCATTACAGTCCTTGGAGCAAACTATGTCATTGTAGAATGTGGTGACAGAAAGATGCGTAAGTGGTTGGATGCAGTAGAATTAATAGAAAAGAAATCTGCACAAGACCCTGACATCAAAGACAAAAAGGGTACTCAACCCGCTAAGTATCACAAGGGACTAGAAAAGTCTACCAAAGATAAGCGTGATGCACACTTCAAGAAACATGGTAAGAAAGCAGACGATGATGAATCTGCATATAAGCCAGCGCCTGGCGATAAGACCGCAAAGACTAAACCATCCAAGTACACCAAAGCATTCAAAGATATGTATGATGAAGACTGTTGGGATGGGTACAAAGCAGTAGGTGTGAAGAAGAAAGGTGGTAAGGTTGTCCCTGACTGCGTCAAAGAAGATGTTTCCCAGAAAGAACTCCAAGACCTTGAGAAGTTTGCGGATAGACTACTAAACAAGTTTGATGTTGACATCGAATTTACACGTCATTTTGCTGACCGTATGAACTGTCTCTTATACACATCTGACGCTGCCGACGAT
>OJDG01000436.1_pt1 | contig 11035 bp, 7 predicted proteins | sample 1592411 | NCBI WGS metagenome assembly OJDG01 (sample SAMN05416759, study PRJEB24817) | seawater metagenome | isolation source: Sea water | place: Canada:Atlantic | collected 2013-07 | reverse complement strand
AGACAGGCCCAAGGGGGGCTCGGGCTTCCAACCTGCCTTGGCACCGCTGGTTTTCTTTGCTTCCCATTCCTTAATAGATTGAGCGTAGCCAATCTTATTGAGAGGCCAATCGAGCACTGCCTGCTGATAATCTTGCAAAATAGGGGCGTATTCCTCGCGTTCCTCCAGTGATCCGGGGGGCATCCAAGCGGTGATGGGTGTGCCGCCTCGGCAGGATTGGATTAGGCCAATTGGTATATCTACGGCTTTGGCGAGGTAGAGCCCAAAAAAATAGCCAGTAGCGGAAAAGAGGCGTGTGCGCGTGCCTGGCTCGATCGGATACCAGCCTTTATCGAAGCGGTGTTCGCGTGTGACAAACTCTTGAGGCTCATCAATAGGAAGCCGTGCCGCACGAAAGATCCGTATTTGGTCATGATTTTTGACGGGGTGTCCTGTATAGAGCTCTGGGAATTTAACTTTATAAGTTTCGATCGCGCTATCCATGTTGGATTGCCCTGCGCAAAGCCAGATGTCGCCAAAGGTGACATTGTTGAGTGTAAGCGTTTTAGAGGAACCTGTGACTGTGATTTGAAAACTGCCTCCAGCTGGCATGGCGGGTAAGTCTACTTGCCAACGACCGTCTGTGACTTGCCCTGTGTATTCGTTGTTGTTGAAGCTGACGGAGACGTGATTTTCTTCGTCGGCCATGCCGCGTAGTGGTATGGTGACCTCGCGTTGCAGAACCATGTTGTCGGAGAATACGGGCGCGAGCTGGATATTTGCGCAGAGGGGAGTGGCTATGGTCAGAATGAATACCAATGCAATTTGGAATGAACGTTTCATAATAATGGAAACTTAAGTTTATTGAATTCTTGTCCTAGGTGGTCGGTCACTGTTTTTAACGAATCTTCCCAGAGTGCTGGAGGGTATGAAGTTGCGTTTTGAGTAATTCTGCGATTTCTGGGTAGTTTTTGATTACGTTATTTGCTTCAGCGATGTCTTCGCTTAGGTCGTAAAGTTCTGGAGCGCCAGGCTTGGGCTTGTATTTGCTGGCGTGGAATTCGATATATTTCCAGTTGTCTTTGCGCAGGGCTACCGCATTCGCGGCTTCCTCAATCATAAAGGGGAGGCCTTGCTCGGATCTGCCGAGGAAGGCGTCGAGCGTGTTGCGGCTATCGACTGCGGCGCCTTCAGGGAGATCGAGCTCAAGTAATGTTGCAAAGGAGTGTAGGAAGTCGATCTGGTTGACTAAGGCATCGGAGGTGCCAGTCCGGATATTTCCGGGCCAGCTGATGATGAGAGGCACGCGGGTGCCGCCTTCGTAGATTTGGTATTTTCCGCCGCGATATGGGCCTGCAGCGTAGTGATCACGGTCATTATTGACCGTAGAGGTTTTGGCACTTGTGCCATCGACGTAGCCGTCGTCATAGGTGGGGCCATTGTCACTGGAAAAGATGACCAGAGTATTTTCGAGCAGTCCGTTGGCTTTTAGCGCATCGATGATTTGGCCGACGCTCCAGTCGAATTGCACCATGGCGTCGCCACGATAGCCGAGTTCGGTTTTTCCCTGAAAGCGTGGGTGTGGTGCACGCGGCACATGAATGTCCTGCGATGAGAAGAACAAAAAGAAGGGTTCGTCTTTGTGGCGAGTAATGTAGTCGCGCGCTTTGTCGATAAAGACATCGGCCATGGTCTCGTCATCCCAGAGTGCAGCTTTGCCGCCAGACATGTAGCCGATACGACCGATGCCATTGATGACGCTGTGATTGTGGCCGTGGCTGCTTTGGTAGTAAGTCATCGCCTCTCGATTGGTTTTTCCGTCGGGGTATTCGGTGCTGCCTAGACGGTTGACTTGCTTCGCGTTGGAGCCGACATAGATCGGATCGTTTGGATCGTAGTTGACGACATTGTAGTCTTCCAAATAGACGCATGGCACACGGTCGTTGGTGGAGGGCAAGAGGAAGCTATAGTCGAAGCCTATCTCAAGTGGACCGGGTTTGACTTCGCCATTCCAGTTTGCGGGTGATTCTTTGCTTCCCAGTCCGAGGTGCCATTTGCCGATGACTGCAGTTTGGTAGCCAGCGTCTTTAAAGAGGTCGGCGATGGTGTAGGTATCAACTGGAATCGCCAGTGGTGCATTGGGTGCGAGGATCCTAACGTTGGCACGAAAGCCGTGGATGCCAGTGAGCATGGAGAAGCGTGATGGGCTACAGGTGGCTGCGGGACAATGACCATCGGTGAACTGTAGCCCGCGCGCTGCGAGTGCATCTATGTGAGGCGTGGGGATTTGTTTCGATCCGTAGGCACCGACATCGCCGTAGCCGACGTCGTCTCCGTAGATGATGACGACGTTGGGTTGATTGCTTGACGCCTGTGAGGTCAGGCTTGAAACGCTTAAAATTACTGCGAGGACAAGGGGCACGGCTTTTATCTGGATGCTGTTTAGATTCATTAGTTCAGATGTGGATAGGTAGACTCGCCAAGTTTTTGGCTTGTAGGAAAAAGGGCTCCTGACTCTGTAAGTGCGTGCTTCATTTCACTTAGCATACCTTGCAGTAATTCGGGGTTTTGCCCGGCAAGGTCGTTGCGCTCGTTGGGATCTTTTTCGAGATTGAATAATTGAAGCCGAGGCTCACCATGATATTGGTAAATAAGCTTCCAGTCTCCGTTGTGCCATGTGGTGAAATAGGAGGAGCGGTGCTTGTGTGGAAAATGCATCAGGAAGGTTTGTTTAGTCTCGCCTGCGTGAACTGCCCGCAGGTCATAGCCATCTAGAATGTAGCCTTCGGGAGCTTGGGTATCAGTGAGGTTCAGAATGGTGGGCATGAGGTCGAGGATCGTGCCGAAGCTCTCTGTATGGTGTCTGCCAGCAGGGATAGGCCATCTTGATTGTATTTCTCTATCACTTGGTTTAGCCCAGCTAACGATGAAGGGCACACGGGTGCCACCTTCAAAACGTTCTGCTTTCTTGCCGCGTAGCGGTTCGCTGCTATGGACAGATCCATTATCGCCGAGGAAGAAAACGAGTGTATCTTCCGCGATGCCGAGTATTTCCAGATGTGAGAGAATACGTCCGACTGCGTGATCCATGCCTTCGATCATTGCGGCAAATGTCTTGCCTGCTTGATCGCCAGGATAGTTGGCGAGAAACTGAGGGTCGGCCTCAAATGGGCCATGCACCGCATAGAATGCCATGTGTGCGAAGATAGGTTTACCAGTGGCATGAGCTGAATCGAGTTGTTCGAGCATCTCGTTTGTCAGAGCCTCTGTGAGGTGAATATCTTCGCCGTGATAGGCTTCGAGGTGGGGAGGCTGACGGAGTTGCTGGGCGTTGGTGAAGTTCTGTGTGCCGTAATAACTGCCAGGGCGACCCCATGCGGCTCCCGCGACATTGCGATCGAACCCAATGCGTAGTGGGTCGGATCCATCGTGGTCGAGTGGACCCCAGTGAGCTTTACCAACATGAATCGTGTGGTAACCTGCGCTCGATAAAAGACCTGGTAGTGTCACAGAATCTTCAAGCAGCCCTGGCCAGTTCCAGTCTGCGGGTGCGTATCGATCCGTATTGCGCCCATAGGGGTTAATCCATTGAGTCGTGCGGTGACGCGCAGAGTTTTGCCCTGTGATGATTGAAACGCGTGAGGGGGAGCACACGCTGTTTGCGTAGTAGCGCTCGAAGCGCAGCCCTTGCTCGGCGAGTTGTTCCATTGCGGGCGTGCGATAGCGTTCGTTGAGCGGATAGATTTTGGAGGTTCCGCCTTCTGTGAGAAAGGGCACTGAAGTATCCATCAAGCCCATGTCGTCGATGAGAAAGATTAGAATGTTAGGGCGCTCAGTTGAGTGCAGGCTGAGCGCACATGCTGCGGTCACAGAGAATCCAAGAAACATGTGCCGGATTTGATCAATCATCTTGGCGTATTTGTTAGAAGTGATGGCCTAGTCAGGCTCGAAATATCTACAGACGCTCCCACCATTTATCAGCCATCAGTGTTGGAAAGGTGCGGTCTTTGAGTTGATCGTTCCACGCCTCCCATGCTTCGAGGAGTTCTTTGCTCTTTTCTGGGCTTTGTTTGCGTAGGTTCTTGGTTTCGCTAAGGTCTTTCTCGACATTGAAAAGCTGGTAGCTGTTCTTCTGGCGTTGTGTGTTGGCTACGAGCTTTGTATCGCCATTGCGAATACACATGCCTTGCTTTTCCCACTTACGCCAGAAAAGTTGGTCGTGGGGTGCTCCTTCATTTTCACCTGTTAGGTAGGGGATCAAGTTGACGCCATCCAAAGGGCGATCTTCTGCGATTTTGACTCCAGCAAGCTCTGTGATCGTCCCCATAATGTCGAGTGAGATGACTGGGTGGGAGTAGACCTTTCCTGCGGGGATCGTGCCTTTCCACTGCATTGCGAAAGGCACGCGGATGCCACCTTCAAAGAGATCTGACTTGGCTCCTCGTAGCGCGCCGTTGTTAGAGGCATTTTTAGTGAGTGCACCGCCATTGTCGGAGAGGAATACGACGATTGTCTCATCCTCGATATTGTGTCGGCGGAGACTCTCCATGACGCGACCGACGCCATCGTCAACACAACTGACCATGGCAGCATAAGTACGACGCTTTTCATCGGCGATATCAGGGAAGCGTGATAGGTATTTCTCGGTGGCCTGTAGTGGTGCATGAGGGGCGTTATAGGCGAGGTAGAGCATGAAGTGCTGATCGGCCTTTACCTTCTCTTCAATAAAGCCAGTAGCCGCATCTGTAAGAACATCGGTAAGATAGTCTTCCTGCACATCAATACGTTCAAAGTTTTCCAATAGACGTGTGTTATACCACTCCCAGATGCGTGTGACCTCGGTAAGATCGTTTAGCTTATAGTCTCCAGGGAAGTAGTTATGCCCACCAGAGAGGAATCCGTAGAAGTACTCGAAACCACGGTTGAGAGGGTGATTGCTTGTATGGCTTCCCATGTGCCACTTCCCGATGATGGCGCTGGAGTAATTTGCTTTATTGAGCACTTCCGCAATGTTTTCTTCAGACTTTGGAAGACCTGCATCTGGATTGCTGGGATCGATGGTTGGGTTTGTAGTAAAGCCAAAGCGATCTTGATAGCGACCAGTCAGTAGGCCTGCTCGACTTGGTCCACACACTGGGTAGGAGACATAGCCATCGGTAAACCTGACTCCGTCAGCAGCGAGTTGATCCAAGTGTGGGGTAGGAATGTCGCTACAACCGTTGAAGCCAACGTCATTGTAACCTTGGTCATCGGTTAGAATGATAATTAGATTTGGAGTTTTTGCGAGGAGGCTGCAAGTAAGTAGACCTGCTGCAATGTAGACTAGGTAATGATGAGTCATAGTATAGCTGATGAATAATTAAAGAATGAGGGATTTCAGCACTCGGGAAGTGTTGGAAATATAGAAGAAGATGATCAGAAGGACATTGTTTCAAGCAGGCGCCGCATCTATAGCTCCTTGCTATGAAGCAACTCACGTGGTTCGACTGGATTAACAGTGCCATTTTTAACATCGCGTGGAGTCGATTTAAAGGATCGCTTAAATGCGGTAGCAAAACTTTGGCTGCTTTGAAAACCAACCATTAAGGCAATTTGCGTCACATTCATAGAGGAACCAACCAGTAGTTCATATCCCTTAATCAGCCGGATTTTCCATAAGCTGGCCATTGGGCTCTCGCCGGTTGCCACACGAAAAGCCTTAGTGAGCTTACTTTCCGAAACTGCGAGTCGGTCAGACAGTTTTTTTAAATTCCAGTGCTCACCGTATTCCCTTTCAAACAGATCTGTAGCCAATAGCACGGTAGGATTTTGTGTCAGCTCGCATGGAATGTTAGACTCGACTGTTACATCATTCACAAACTCTTGCAAGGAATAGACAAAGGCTTGAAATGCCATACGTGAAATTTCTTCGCTAAAAGGACCTGGAGAGGCATGCTCATTCACGATCGTTTTTAGCAAAGACTTATGCTTTGGCAGGAAGCGTGTGTTTACGTAGCTGAAACCCTTCCAAGCTTCAAGCAGTTCGGCCCCGTCTTGTAGGGCGCGGCGCATGGAGAAGCCTATCCATAGCGTGTGGTTGTAGGAGAATTTTTGGTCGAGTCGCTCCATCATAGTACCATTGGATAGGAAGAGAAGATTCCCATTACATAATCGCTCGTTCTTACCATTAATACGAAAATTACATTCGCCTTCTAGTTGGAGTAAGCAGGTCCAGTTTTGTAGTTTTTTTGAAACTGGCTTCAAACGTGGAGACGACCAATGTTCACCAATGGAGTTGACCGCAGGAACCATGACTTCGTCGCCATAAATACTAAAGCCTGAGTAGATGCCTTCTGGTAGGTCGATGGGCATAAATTTTTATGTTAGGGGAAGTTCCTTGGGAGAAAATAGTTCACGTGCGGCGCATGAGCGCGTCTGGTAAATCGACGTTGTCGAGTGTCTGCTCCATGCGGTCGATTTCAGCTGACATCCGTTTGCAATCGCCTTGATGGCTATTGCTATATGCCAAGTTGGTGGTCTCCCACGGGTCATTTTTTAGGTCAAAAAGCTGGATAGTCTCTGAGCCATAGTAGCGGATGAATTTATACTGGTCATCAACAACCATCCGTCCCGTGGCCTTACTTTGAGCATGTAAATAGTCACGCCATGATGTGGTTCTATTTTCCAATAATGGACGTAAACTCATGCCCTTTAGGTCTTTCGGTGGGTCAACTTCTGCATAATCGCAAAGAGTCGGAAAGAAGTCTAAGCCAGAGACGAGGTGAGTATCGTCTAGCAGACCCGCAGGAACTTTCCCTGGGAAGCATACCATGGTTGGGACACGGGAGGAAGTTTCGTAAAAGTTATCTTTAAAGAGCATCCGGTGATGCCCATTAGCATCGCCGTGATCAGAGCTGAAAATAATCAGTGTATTCTCGTGCTCTGGCGAACGCTCAAGCGTATCCAGGATGTAGCCCACATTGACATCAACCATTTCAACCATTCGATAGTAAAGCCATGCTTGATGCCCCCAGTTTTCTTCTGTCCATTCTTCAGTGAACTTCATCAACCCGTTATGCATCTCCTTGAGTTGCTCAGGTTCACGTCGATCAAAATCAAAATTTGGTGGAAATGGTGGTAACTGATCTTTTAAGTGTGGAAATGGGAATGGGTGCTTTGAATTACGAGGAGCATTACCACAGTCATGAGGATTCATGAGTCCTACCTGGGCAAAGAAGGGACGCTTGGTATCGCGATTCGCGAGAAAGGTTTCGAAGGAGAGCGCAACAAGGTTGTCACTATATTCGCCTTGTGGGTGGGAATTGTGTGGTACGAGTTGAAACGAATTATGCAGAGGGCGACCAGGCACGTGCCACTTGCCAATGTGAACGGTTTGATAGCCGTTTTTACCTAGCCATTGACCATAATCTGGCAGATTACTGCGCAGCGGCCGATTGTTAATTGCAACATTTGTCTCGCTTGGATAGCGACCAGTCGCCCAACTAGCGCGCGCAGGGCAACAGATTGGGTCGGGTGTGTAACTTCTAGAAAAGTCGACGCTTCTCCTTGAGAGACGATCAATGTTGGGCGTATTGACATGTGGATTACCATGGCAACTGAGGGCCATATGGCTGAGTTGATCTAAATTTAGAAACAACAGATTCGGACGACAATCTGGATTTGCTCGGTTTAGGCCTGCATTAGGAGCTGCCTGCGATTGCGTGAAAAACGCCGACAAAGACAATGCACTGCTCGCTTTGATAAACTGGCGTCGAGTGAAGCTACTGGTTTCTGTAGAATTTAGCATGAATAAAATCTCGATTAGACGTTTTGAGCTTCTATTAAAGTATAGGCGACATTACGACCGATCACCGCGATTACGTTTGAACGTTCATCCATCCAAATGTAGAGTGGTAATATTGCGGGTCCTACTAGTGCATACCCATGTAACTTAGTTGGAACTCCCTCGATCTCGATGGTATCATCGGGTAAGGCTGTGATCGCCAATCCGGGCCGAAGCATTGTCAAATCATCTAGATAATCGACTGTAGCGACTGCTGCATTGCCACTCTGAAAACGCTCGATGAGAGTATATAAAGTGCTAACTGGATTTGTTGTATTGAGTTGTATGTTGGGTCCTCCTTCACGGCCGGCAGTCAGTTCAATCATACCTTGTTTGGTGCGGCCATGCTTCAGCATTGGTCCAAGCTCGTTGTATTTGTATGATTTAACTGGAAGGATCGGCGTGGAACTGTAGCTCATCTCCCAATTTTGAAGCGTACCCGTTGCATCATCAGCATAGTGTATTTTTGCGCTAATATCTTGTTTAGAAGAAGGTGCCTGGCCAGTCCATGTTGACCATTCACGCGAGTGATGCACATCCATGTATTTGCTACGAGTGGAGGTAGTTTTGCACTGTATCTCGAGCGACCCCTCGCGTCTTACTTGCGGAAAGGGGCCGGTGCGTTTACCTCCTTCGTTGTAAAACGCGTAGTTACGCATCGCATGTATATCGTAGCGTAAGCGCAAGGACCGGTTATCGTCTAATGATTTAGGAAAGCGACGAAAATAACTGGGGTAGAGGTCAAATGAAGTGTGCATTCTTAGGCTAATCTACCCTAACTTTATACTGTTTCGCGAATGGTGCGTACTTTAGATTGCACAATATGTTACCTAAACAGTATATTTATAGCATATCAACGGTGAAAGCTACGCCTGTTTCCGCCCTTGGCAGAGACTTGCTTGAATTTGGCTAATGCGCGCCTAATTCAGAGCTGATTGTAAAAGGGTATATCCGTGCATCTACGAGTCACGTAAATCTGATGCATCCAAAGAGCCCTTTTTTACATGTGAGTTCAAAATAACTGCCGCTAGAACTTCTGGCGGGGCCCCCGCATCACGCGCGAATTTAAAAAGCTTAGAAGCAAGCTCTTCGCTTAAATCTATTGTAAGTTCTTTATATTCACCAGACGATTCAATTTCGTTGTAAGGTTTACTCATAAGCGTGTTTAATGAGAATCATTTTCATTTGGTTAAGTCAAGTATCTATCGAAAGGCATTTTCAATATTAACATTAAGCTGCAACTGTTTAAGTAATTCTAGCAGTAAATTATGTTGTTGAGGTAATTCACATATTTTTAACCGATAGAATATATACTAGGATGGTGCTAATTATTAGATTAGACGGGTGCACATTAATTCGATAGTTTGGCAATTGTCGGGTCGCGAATGTATATTACTATCTGGCGAACGCTATATGTCTGTAATACTGCTTTAATAACAATGAAGCTTAGTTGGCTTGCATTTTATTTAATATGCTACTTTCCAGGAATTTGTCTCGATCCCTTTTACTATGCGGCGGTTTGTTAGCTTTACTAACATCAGCTTGCTGGGCTGATCGTGTTCCTAGTATTCACAAAAATGCATCTATCCAGTGGGAGGACATGCACTTCCAGGCAAAACCAGACGGCATACCTATGTATTTGGCTTCAATCCACGATGTATTAATCGAGGGAGCTAGGTTTTCCATTCAAGCACCTGATGGTTCAGTGCATTCCAATCTTTTACCTTGGGAAATTAAACAACAAGTAACTGACTCAGCACTCCGGATCAATGAGCCTATTCGAATCAAAGCAGCGCGGGGGAATTACCGAGTAGAAACTTCCTTAGTTCAATCACGTGAATTAAGGGGAGTCATCGATTTCAAAGCAGAAGGATATCGCGCTAAAAGTCTAAGCATTGAGTTGCCGCTGCATGTATATGCTGGGAAGCGGTTTATAATTGACGGTCAGACCTTCGATTACGGGGCTCTAGAAGTTGCCCAGTCTATGCGACGTCAGGTGCTACTTTCACGGAGGAGCTTTTCGAACTTCACCGCGATCGACGATTCTCAGCGAGCCTTCTCACTCAAACCTAACTCAGATCTTGAGATAGAGCTACTGTGTATGGTCGATTGGAAAGGACATCGCTCGTATTGGGTGAACCTTTATCCCACTGATGGCGGTGTAATTGACTATCAATTGAATTTGCCAGATTTTGACGCAGCTGCTCTGGCTACATTTGATGCACAGCGCCCACAGAATATTCTGCCTAACAGCAGTTTCGAATTGGGCCGAGAGGAGTGGGGTGTTATTTTTGGTAAACTTGACGTTAGTTCGATATGGAACATCGACTCGAGCACCGCAAGTCATGGAGCTCATGCTTTACGGGTGGATCTAGTGCCACAAGCGGCTGCTTACGAATCTGAACAGAAGGGTGCCACGATAGCCTCTGATTACTTCCAAGGAAGACCTCTGGAGCGACTTACCATCTCAGCGGATCTAAAGGCATCAAAACCAGGACGGGTGGTGAACTTACAATTACGCTACGTACCTGTAGCTTTGGTGCCAAATCGGGGCAGCGATCTCATCGAAAAAACAATCACCTTAACAGATGATTGGCAGCGCTATTCATTTGATGTGCGCTTACCTCTAGCTGCGAAGGGTGCCTATGCTATTTCGATTGAAGTGCCTGCGCGCAAAGATGCAGTCTCAGTGTATTTGGATGCCGTAACAGTGACTGGTGTAGGGCAGCGCAAGTATCAGCCGCAGGATGACATCGAGGCACTTACCGATACGCAGCGCTACCGGCGTGTATATGAACCAGGTGAAGCCTTTGATTTGACCACACATGTGCGCAATGATTCTGCAGAGAGAAGGCATGTAACTAGCCATCTTGAAGTGTGCAATGATCAGGGTGCTGTGCTACATAAGGCAAAGGCTCAAATAGTGGTTAATCCCGCTCAAAACAGTATGATTGACTGGCAAGTTCCAGCGTTTGTGCAGCAAGGCATGTATCGTATCAAGGTTCAGACTGAAGCAAGCGATGCTGCGTATACTGGTCTGCAATCTTTATCATTAGGGATGCTACGTAAACGTTCTGTGGATGAAGTTAATCCAGACAATCGTTTTGGTGCTAACATTACTGACCTGCGTGAATTTTGGGCACTGGAACGTATTGGAATCGGTTGGTCGCGCTTCACCTTTGATTGCGGTCTAGGTAGGCTCATGCATGAGCAAGGACAATGGAATCAAGCACA
>OJDG01000433.1_pt1 | contig 11084 bp, 10 predicted proteins | sample 1592411 | NCBI WGS metagenome assembly OJDG01 (sample SAMN05416759, study PRJEB24817) | seawater metagenome | isolation source: Sea water | place: Canada:Atlantic | collected 2013-07 | reverse complement strand
ATCTACACACTGCATATCGTCGGCAGCGTCAGATGTGTATAAGAGACAGGGACACCAATGCCCACTAGCTGACCAATCTCGAGGGCCATACGATCGAGAACTTTGGGATCAATTCCAAAGCCCTCTTCACCCATGAGCTCCTCACCACTGAGCTTGAGAAGGATACGTTTGTACTTTTTCTCTTTACCGGCGGCTGGCATAACTGCTCCTATTGTCTATTTTATTCGCTGACGCCCGCTACCTGTGCAGCAACTTCTGCAGCGAAATCAACTTCTTCAACTTCAATGCCTTCGCCCACTTCAAAACGGACAAAAGAAACGACTTCAGCACCACCAGCGGCCACAAGCTTGCCTACAGTGTTATCTGGATCCTTCACAAATGGCTGGTCAACTAGGCTGCTCTCTTTCAAGAACTTGCTGACACGACCTTCAACCATCTTAGCCGCAATCTCTGGCGGCTTACCACTCTCAATAGCCTGTGCTGTGAAAATAGCGCGCTCAGCTTCAATAACATCAGCTGGCATTTGGTCAGAGCTTACTACTGCAGGGTTAACCGCTGCAACATGCATAGCAACGTCTTTCGCCAGCTCTTCACTACCAGCAGAGAGACCAACGATAACTGCAATGCGGTTATTGCTGTGCACATAGCCGCCAACTACTGGCGCTTCAACGATACCAGCGCGACGGGCAGAGATATTCTCGCCAATCTTCTGCACTAGCGCTTCACGAGCAGACTCAAGGCCGTCAGCCATCAGCGCAGCAATATCAGTTTGCTTAGCCGCGAAACCAGCATCCAAAACAGTGTTAGCAAAACCCTGAAAGCCCTCGTCGCGAGCAGCAAAATCAGTCTCGCTATTGACTTCCAAAACCATGCCATAGCCGACGTCAGTTTTCACCAAAACGATTCCGTCTGCCGCGGTTCGGCCAGCCTTTTTGGCCGCTTTCATGCCGCTTGACTTGCGTAGCTCTTCAATCGCTTTATCAATATCAGCACCGGCTTCAGCCAGCGCTCTCTTACATTCCATCATGCCTAGACCTGTGCGGTCTCGCAGCTCTTTCACTAAAGATGCTGTTACCTGTGACATTGTATTCCTCTCTTCAAACATTAATTCAGTTGGAAAAAAGGGGGCTGTGGCCCCCTTTTATTTTGATACCTATGTCTTAACCTACTCTGCAGCTGCAGCCTTAGGTGCTTCTTCAGCAGCCGGCGCTTCTGCAGCAGCCTCTGCCGCTGGTGCAGCTTCAGCAACTTCTTCAACAAACTCATCTTTCTTGTTAATTGTTGCAGACTGAGTCTTGCCTTCAAGAACAGAGTCAGCGATAGACGCAGCGTACAGCTTAATCGCGCGGATAGAATCATCGTTACCTGGAATAATATAATCAACGCCATCTGGATCGCTGTTAGTATCAACAATACCAACAACAGGGATGCCCAGCTTATTGGCTTCATTGATTGCGATACGCTCGTGATCAACATCGACGACGAACAGAATATCAGGCAGACCGTTCATATCCTTGATACCGCCGATAGAGTTCTCAAGCTTGGCTTTCATGCGCGTACGCGTGAGCACTTCTTTCTTACCCAGCTTATCGAATGTCCCGTCACTCTCTTGCGTTTCCAGATCACGGAAACGACGAATCGAGGCACGAATAGTTTTGTAGTTAGTGAGCATGCCGCCCAACCAGCGATGGCTGACGTAGGGCATTCCACAACGCTCTGCTTGCTCTTTAACGATTTTTTGTGCAGCACGCTTGGTGCCAACGAAAAGAATTTGATTACCTTTAGCAGCTTCAACACGCAGAATTTCTAATGCTTCGTTAAAGGCTGGCACAGTGTGCTCAAGGTTAATGACATGAACTTTATTTCGTGAACCAAAGATAAACCGGCTCATCTTGGGGTTCCAGAAGCGGGTTTGGTGGCCGAAATGCACACCAGCCTGCAACATATCGCGCATACTGACAATAGACATAAGATTTCCTCTTGGGGTTAAGCCTCCACATCCCCCAATGTTCAACCCATATAAGCATGTAAATTTGCCGCTTATAAGGCACCCAGAACACCGTGTCGGAATGTGTGTGTCGTTAAGTTAAAAATTACCGCTGCAAGGACATCCTCACAACGGCGCGCTTTATACCACATAGGCAGCACCAGATAAAGCAAAACCGCATATAAAAAACCCCTATTAAGCGTTGAGTAAATCTCTGCAAAGCAAGGACTGGCGGTTGATCGCCCTTAATCCGGCAGAATAATCAAAGATAGGCCTTTAAATAGCTGCCTAGCCCTCCCGCATTGGCGAATAGATGCGTACAATAGGTCCCTGAACAGGCCCCTTAGGAACAGTTATGACCGTAGAGCTACGAACCCCAGATCAGATCGCAAAAATGCGCGAGGCAGGCCGCTTGGCAGCCGAGGTGCTGGAACTTATCGGTGAGTATGTGGTGCCCGGTGTCAGCACTGAGGAACTGGACCGCATCTGCCACAACCATATCGTCAATGTGCAAAAAGCGATCCCCGCCTGTCTTGGCTATCGCGGCTTCCCCAAATCAGTATGCACCTCGGTTAATCAGGTGGTTTGTCACGGCATCCCCAGCGAGAAGAAAACCCTTAAAAACGGTGACATTATCAATATCGACGTTACCGTTATAAAAGATGGTTGGTATGGCGATACCAGCAAAATGTACTCAGTCGGCAATGTACCCACCCATGCCAACCGGTTGATCAAAGTTTCGCAGGAATGCATGTACAAAGCGATTGAAATTGTGCGTCCCGGCGTTCGTCTCGGCGATATTGGGCATGTTATTCAAACCCATGCTGAGGCAAACTACTATTCAGTCGTGCGTGACTACTGCGGTCATGGCATAGGTCCAGAGTTTCATCAGGAGCCACAGATACTGCATTACGGCAAGCCAGGCACAGGTCTGGAGCTAGTGGAAGGCATGTCTTTCACCATTGAGCCCATGATCAATGCCGGTAAGTACACTACCAAATTAAAGCGTGACGGCTGGACCGTGGAAACCTCAGATGGTCGCCTGTCATCGCAGTGGGAACATACAATGGTAGTAACCAGCACCGGCGTTGAAGTCCTTACCGCCAGACAAGAAGAATCTTTTTAGAAATCATAATATCATGGCCTTTGAAAATTCAAATGCGCAGTTAAATGCGCCACTCTTTTTCGATCAAAAGCGCTTTGTTCAGGATATAGCCAATGGCGATGCAATTGAGGTGTTTCGCAATGCACTCGCCGCGTCAAGCAACCATTTTAATAATCGCTTTCACGAGGGTGAAGAGGTTCATACATTGGTTAATGAGTCGGCGCGCTTTGCCGACCTAGTTCTGTACTATGCCTGGCAACAATTTGAATGGGATAAAGATATAAGCCTTATCGCCGTCGGCGGTTATGGCCGCGGCGAACTGCATCCCCATTCCGATATTGATTTACTGATTCTCATGCGCCGCGATCGGCCACAAAAGTACCGCCAGAATATCGAGCAATTTTTAACTTTTTTATGGGATATCCAACTCAAGATCGGCCACAGCGTGCGGTCACTATCACAATGTGTAGACGAGGCTAAAGCGGATATCACCGTTGCAACCAACCTGATGGAAACGCGCCTAATCTGCGGCAACAACGATCTGCGCGACGCCATGTTAAAGAAGACTGGCCCCAATAAAATATGGTCATCAAGTAGTTTCTATAGCGGCAAAATTGACGAGCAAGCAGCTCGCCATCGCAAACATGACGACACCGAATACAACCTTGAGCCCAATATTAAAGAGGCGCCAGGTGGTCTGCGTGATATTCAGCTGATTAACTGGACAGCCAAACGTCATTTTAAACTCATCAGACGCTCACAGCTTGTCCATGCAGGGTTTTTATCCGATGAGGAATATCTCACCCTGCGTCGCGATGAAGAGTTTTTATGGAAGGTCCGCTACGGTTTGCACCTCATTGCTGATCGACCTGAAGAGCGCCTGCTGTTTGACTACCAGCGCAAACTTGCCGTTATGTTTGGCTATACCGACAGCCCGGGTCGACTCGGCGTCGAGAAATTTATGCAGCGCTACTATCAGGTGGTACTGTCTATTCGTGAACTGACCGATGTACTGCTGCAGTATCTCGATGAAGCGATTTACCGCAAAGATAAGACTAAAGTAGAAACAGCCATTAACGAACGATTTCTGGTGCGCGATAACTACCTGGATACAGCTAATGAATCTGTATTTATTGACCACCCCTCAGCGCTACTTGAACTCTTTGCTATTCTCGGGGAAAACGACAATATAGAGGGCATTCGCGCTTCAGCCATTCGCCAGATCAGGCTGCATAGAAATTTAATTGACGATAATTTCAGGGCTAACCCAATCAATCGCGAATTATTTATGCGCCTGCTAAGGGCACCCAATAAGTTATCTATACAACTTGGGCGCATGAATCGCTACGGCATTCTCGGCAGCTATCTGCCCGAGTTTGGCAAAATTGTTGGGCAGACCCAACATGACTTATTCCATATTTACCCTGTCGATGTGCACACATTGCAGGTCATCAGAAATCTGCGTCGTTTTGGCGGCACAGAGGGTGCCGAATCATTTCCAGTGGCCGCCAGTATTTTTAAAAGCCTTCACAAACCGGAATTGATTATTATCGCCGCGCTGTATCACGATATCGCCAAAGGACGTGGCGGCGACCATTCACTGCTGGGGTCTGCAGATATAGCCAACTTTGCCGGCCGTCATGGTCTGCAGCCCAAAGAAATAAAACTATTGCAATGGCTGGTTGAAAATCATCTGCTAATGTCCACAGTATCTCAGCGTGAAGACACCTCAGACCCAGATGTTATCTACAAATTTGCCGCCCATGTTGGCGACTTGGTGCATCTGGAGCACCTCTATCTGCTGACCGTCGCCGACATTAACGCCACCAATCCAAGACTGTGGACAGATTGGAAAGGCTCTTTGATGCACAATCTCTATTTCGAGACCAAACGAGCATTGCAGGGCGGCCTCGGTGTGCCAGCCGATAAATCCGAATGGGTAACCGATGCCAAAAATGCGGCATTGAGATTGCTCACCGCACAGGGGATTAGCGAGACTAAGGCGCTGGCTGTCTGGAGCGATGTCGATGAAGAATTTTTTCTGCGCGAGCGCGCCGACGACGTCGCCACCTTTACCCAAGCCATTATTGCCAACCCAGATGACGACGCGCCCGTGCTCCTGTTATGTGATGTCGGTGGTGAAGTCCCGGTAGCTACGCAGATATTCGTGCATGCCAAAGACCGCCAGAATATCTTCTCTATTACCGCGGCCATTCTCGATAAGTTGAACCTTACGATTCAAGATGCGCGACTACACACTACCCATGACAACCGCGCCTTCGATGTATTCTATGTCTTAGATGACAAAGGCCATCCAGTAGGTGCTAATGCGCGACTGAGTAAAAAAATCATAGCGGCGTTACGCAAGGGAATTCTCGACCCAAGTGCGGTTAGTTTTGATGTGCAGCGTCGCACCACACGCCAGTTAAAGAATTTTACCCTGCAAACAATTGCATCACTGCGCAATGATGCCGAGACCAACACCACTGTACTGGAAGTTATCACACCAGATCGCCCTGGCCTTTTAGCCCATCTAGCCAGTATATTTTTGCGTTATGGCCTCAATCTTTACAACGCCAAAATCTCTACTCTGGGTGAGCGAGTTGAAGATACATTCTATGTTACCGACTATAACCACGAGCCATTAACCGACCCTGAATTTAGTGCGAAAATTCAGGAGACCATCTGTACCGAACTGGACCAGCGCAATCAGGAAGACGCCCAGGGTTCAGAGTTACAGCAAATAAATATTTGGAAATAGGCTCATGAACGCCAATTTAAAAAATCTTCACCCCTACCCCTTTGAACGGCTAAATCAGCTTAAAGCCGGCCTTGAGCCTCCCGCGCATCTCAACCATATAGCACTGTCAATTGGCGAGCCGAAGCACCCGTCGCCGGAATTTGTGAAGCAAGTTATGCGCGACTCAATTGATAAATTAGCCCAGTATCCAACCACCAAAGGTGGACCTAAACTTCGCCAGGCTATAGCCTATTGGCTAGAGAATCGCTTTAGCCTCGACAGCGTTGATCCAGAGCAGCAGGTATTACCGGTAACCGGCACCAGAGAGGCATTATTTGCCTTTACCCAGGCGGTTATTGATAACAGCCAAGATAGCCCTGTGGTGGTATCGCCCAACCCTTTTTATCAGATCTATGAAGGTGCGGCCATACTGGCAGATGCACAGCCCTACTATCTCGACTGCATACCAGAGCAGGGATTTATCCCCGACCTGAGCACTGTTCCCGAATCCATTTGGCAGCGCTGTCAATTATTACAAATCTGTACGCCCGGCAATCCTACGGGTGCAATCATGTCTGTAGAGCAAATGCGGCAGGCCATTGTACTAGCCGATAAATATGATTTTATTATCGCCAGCGACGAGTGTTATTCCGATGTCTACTTCGATGAGCAGGCACCACCTTTTGGGCTATTAGAAGCCTGCCAACAGATGGGCCGCAGCGACTATCATCGCTGTGTCGTTTTTCACAGCCTGTCAAAGCGCTCTAACCTGCCCGGTCTAAGATCTGGATTTATTGCCGGTGACGCCGCAATACTAAAATCATTTTTAAGTTATCGAACGTACCATGGTTGCGCTATGTCACTGCCGGTTCAGGACGCATCAACTGCAGCCTGGAATGACGAGCAGCATGTAATACAAAACCGCACTCTATACCGCGAAAAGTTTGCTGCAGTTACTGAAATCCTAAGAGATGTACTCACCTTCCCTGAGCCCCAGGCTAGTTTCTATCTGTGGCCAGAAACCCCTATTGATGACCGCGACTTTGCTCAGGGACTGTTTGCCCAGCAAAATGTTACTCTGCTACCGGGCCAATATCTGTCTCGAGATTCGGCAACCGGCAATCCAGGTAAAAATCGCGTGCGCATGGCTCTGGTTGCAGGCACCGATGAATGTGTCGAGGCGGCACTGCGGATTAAACAGTATGTGCAGAGTCTCAATGGTTAAAAAGCCTAAGTGAATAAAGGCTTGATGAGTTAGATAATTTAAAGGACTGACAATGCTTAAAAAAGAACGAGCAGCATTTATTCTAGAGAGGCTTAACGAGCTGTATCCAGAAACGCCAGTGCCTCTGGATCATCGCAATAACTTTGAACTACTAGTCGCGGTTTTACTCAGTGCCCAGTGCACCGATATTCGCGTTAACCAGGTAACGCCGGCCCTGTTTGCCGAGGCGGACAACCCCTTTGATATGCAGCATGTGCCGCTCGATACCATTTATAAAATAGTGCGCCCCTGCGGCCTGGCACCCCAGAAATCCAGCGCCATTTCCAACCTTTCGAAAATACTGGTCGATCACTATAACGGCGAAGTCCCAGACAATATAGATGCCCTGGAAACATTGCCCGGCGTTGGCCATAAAACAGCTAGCGTGGTGATGTCACAGGGTTTTGGACACCCGGCGTTTCCCGTCGATACACATATTCATCGACTGGCGCAGCGCTGGGGCCTAACCAAAGGCAAAAATGTGACCCAGACTGAACGGGATTTAAAAAAACTGTTTCCCCGGGACAACTGGAATGCTCTGCACTTGCAGATAATCTTCTACGGCCGCGAATACTGTTCTGCGCGAGGCTGTGATGGCAGAGTCTGTGATATTTGCACTACCTGCTTCCCCAAACGTAAAAATCCATTTATCGCCCATAAGCCATAGCTCTTTTGCTATGCTAACGATCTAACTCAAGGAAGGTAAAAGCGTGACTACTCTATATGGCATCAAAAACTGCGACACGATTAAAAAGGCGCGTAAATGGCTGTCTGATAATGGCGTTGACTACAACTTTCACGATGTGCGCGTCGACGGTATAGATGCAGCAACTATCGAACAATGGGTTGATCAAGCCGGATGGGAGACCGTCCTCAACCGCCGCGGCACCACCTGGCGCAAACTCGACAGCACAGTTCAAGAGGCCACCAATCGAGACACGGTCACTGCCCTGCTGCTAGAGCATCCAGCGATGATCAAACGTCCCGTTCTGGATGTCGACGGCACAGTGTCCATCGGCTTTAAAGCCGAGCACTACCAAACAATTTTTAATTAATCTTAAAGAGAAAAAACATGAGTAATCTGTACAGTTTGGCAATCGGTGTCGGAAGCAAAAATAGCCGTGGTGAATGGTTGGAAGTGTTGTATCCGGCACCATTATTAAACCCAGAGCAAGGAGTCAGCGATATTGTGGCTGTTAGTCTGGGTCTTACCAATGGCGAGATTGAGCCCAGCAGCGAGCAGCTAGCAGCGTTGCAATCCGCGCTTACCCATAATGGTTATTCCGATATGGCCGCTACTGTCGAGCAACTTGCAGCCTCAAGCCGGCCTATCGTAGCGGTGGCGCTGGCAGAAAACACGCCGCCAACCTCGGTCCCCGAGGGCTATTTAAAGCTCCATCTGCTCTCTCATCGCCTGGTTAAGCCCCATGGCACAGATCTCACCGGTATTTTCGGCACCCTTAAAAATATCGCCTGGACCAGCGCTGGTGCCATTGATATTGAGGAACTGCCAGAGCGCCTATTACAGGCTCGTATGGCAGGCCAACCGCTAAGCGTTAACTGTGTCGATAAATTCCCCAAGATGGTTGACTATGTAGTCCCCAGCGGCGTGCGAATCGCAGACACATCAAGAGTGCGCCTAGGTGCCTATGTCGGCGAAGGTACCACGGTAATGCACGAGGGCTTTATTAACTTTAATGCCGGCGCAGAGGGCCCCAATATGATTGAAGGCCGTATATCTGCGGGCGTTTACTGTGGTGCCGGCACCGATGTTGGCGGTGGCGCCTCCATTATGGGCACATTATCTGGCGGTGGCAGCATGGTTATTTCCATGGGTGAAAAGTGCCTGCTCGGCGCTAATGCCGGACTCGGTATCCCCCTTGGCGATCGCTGCACATTGGAAGCCGGCCTCTATATTACCGCAGGCACTGTGGTCACCATGCTGGATGATCAAAAGCAGGTTAGCGGTAAACTTAAGGCCCGTGAATTATCGGGTAAAAGTGACCTGCTATTTCGCCGCAACTCAGTCACAGGCACCGTTGAGTGCCTGACCAATAAGAGCGCTGTAGAACTTAACTCAGAGCTGCATAGCTCGAATTAAATAGCTCGAATTAAGCACCCAGCAAACTCTGTCCGCACACCCGCACGGTATTGCCATTGATACCTGCGGCTTGCGGGCTAACAAAGAAACCTATTACCTCAGCTACATCTATCGGCAACCCACCCTGACTTAAGGACGACAGGCGACGACCCATCTGGCGTGTTGCAAAGGGAATAGCTGCAGTCATCTGAGTTTCGATAAAGCCAGGTGCCACCGCATTAATCGTAATCCCCCGTTTGGCACAGGGCTTAGCCAGACTATCAACCATGCCAATCACCGCAGACTTAGAGAACCCATAATTAGTCTGGCCGACATTACCCGCGATACCGCTAATCGACGCCACGCCAATAATCTTGCCACCATTATCGAGCAACTCAGTGGCCAAAAAGGCATCATTAATTCGCTGGGCTGCGCCAAGGTTAACCTGCATCAGTAGATCCCACTGCACCGATGTCATGCGGCTGAGCATCTTGTCTCTAGTAATACCCGCATTGTGAATAATGCTATGTAGCTCACTGCTGTGATCCTGGCAAAACCTAACCAAGGTTTCAGCGGCGCCTGCACTGGTGATATCCAGGGGCAGACTAAGCCCATTGATACTCGCCATAGCGCTATTTAGGTCTGCCTTAGCCTGAGGCACATCGACACCAATCACAGTGGCACCATCACGGGCTAACACCTGACTGATAGCCAAGCCGATACCGCGAGCCGCACCTGTGACCACGATAGATTTGCCCGTTAAAGGCCGCGTCCAGTCGCCCTTTATTTTTATCACTGGCTTCGCCGCATTGAGCACCTGAGCATTCATAAAGGTTGAGCCTGCTGACAATAGAAAGCGCAATGGTGCTTCTATAGCAGTTTTTCCGCCCTTATCCACATAGAGCAAATTAGCAGTCGCGCCTTTGCGCCCAATCTCTTTGGCCACCGATTTAACAAAGCCAACCAACCCACGCTGCAAGGTAGCATGGGCAGTATCAGCGAGGGCCTCAGGTCTATGACCAATCACAATAACCCTTCCGCATCTGGCCAGTGAACTCAGCTGCTGGCTAAAAAACTCATATAGCTGACTACTCTGATCTGCGCTACTAATACCTGAAGCATCGAATACCAAGCTAACACTATCATCACCATCGGCCTCCGCCATAGTCATGGAGGTCAACTGCAATATTGAATAAATAGCCTGAGTAAAACTAGCACCTTCGCTGCTGCCCAAAAGAACATGGCCACTAAGCTGATGTGGATTGCTCTCATCCTCTCTCTTGAGGCGCACCGGGGTTGGCAAGCCAAGACCATCCAAAATAGTTTTAGTCAGATTAGCGTTAGCAAGTTCTAAATAGCGGTCAGTCATCAAAGCGGTCCTTTGTGCGATAGAGTTAGAGGTGCAGAGTGTACCTCTAGACTCTACAAGACCATTGGCCGAGATGCCAATCTAGCCAGGCCATTAGCCAATGGCCGGATGCTGCAGATTGGTTACTGTAATCGCAGTCTTTTTGGGCAATAATGCCTGTCTATTATTATTGGAACCATTGCTATGAGCGAAATACGTAAAGTTGCTATTATTGGCGGAAACCGAATTCCATTTATGCGCAGCAATACTGCCTACAGCTACGCCAGCAATATGGATATGCTGTCAGCCACATTGCAGGGACTGGTAACGCGCTTTGATCTCGATGGCGAACGTCTGGGTGAGGTGGCAGCTGGTGCTGTTATGAAACATTCTCGAGACTTTAATCTGGCGCGCGAAGCCACATTAAATTCAGGTCTAGCATTGGAAACCCCAGCCTATGATGTGCAGCAAGCCTGTGGCACTGGTCTTGAAGCTGCTATTTTGGTGGCCAACAAAATCTGTCTCTTATACACATCTGACGCTGCCGACGATATGCAGTG
>OJDG01000427.1_pt1 | contig 11156 bp, 8 predicted proteins | sample 1592411 | NCBI WGS metagenome assembly OJDG01 (sample SAMN05416759, study PRJEB24817) | seawater metagenome | isolation source: Sea water | place: Canada:Atlantic | collected 2013-07 | reverse complement strand
TCCAAACTTACCCCGCTGCGATTTACCATGAACTCGCTCGCTTAGTCGAGCTACGTATTTTTAAGCCCATACAAACCACCGAAAAAATAGCCATCGTATGCGCTGGAACCTCTGACTTATCCGTCGCCGAGGAAGCCCGACTGACGGCAGAGTTTTACGGCAACACGACCGAGCGCGTATACGACTGCGGCGTCGCTGGCCTCCACCGCTTGCTGGCAAGCTTGGATACGATTCGAAGCTGCCGCGTAGTCGTCGTGGTGGCAGGCATGGAAGGGGCTCTACCGAGCGTGGTCGGCGGCCTGGTCAAAGCACCTATAATCGCAGTGCCCACAAGTGTCGGCTACGGTGCCAACTTCGACGGACTTTCTGCTTTGCTCACAATGCTCAACAGCTGCGCGAGTGGTGTCAGCGTAGTCAATATCGACAACGGCTTCGGAGCAGGCTTCCTGGCCAGTCGGATTAACCAGCTTTAAGCCCGATGCTGGCTGCGGCGTGAGCAGCAACCGTCTTCGTAGAGTTCTCCACCATGCATCATGGCAGTGTAGTCTGGAGAATCCGGGGTATCGTTGACCGCGAACTGTACACGATCACCCGAAGACATAGGCCTCGCAGCGCTGGCAGCCACCGCTTGATTCACATAATCCACCTTGTCGATCCCCACAACATGCGTGCAGACTTGATCGTAACTTAAGGCATAACGTAATACTTCCTCGACATTGGTTTGCCCGTGCAAGTGGGTGCGACGACTCCCCCCGAAACCCTTCATTCCCAGCACTGCAATGTTATGCTTCTTACAAAGAGGCATCGTGTCCTCCTCAAAAGCCCGCGACTTCAAAGCCCCGACAACAGAGACGGGCATGAGAGTCGCATCCCACTCATAACCACCTTCAATCATATCCCGATGTATCTTCGGTTCCGTGTGCCCAGTGAAGCCACCATAACGGATCTTACCTTGCTTTTTTGCTAGCTCGATCGCCGCGATCGCACCGTCAGATTTGTAAGCATCCTGCGCATCATTATCGATAACGTTGTGCATCATCCAAAGATCCAGATAGTCAGTCTTCAGTCGGCGGAGCGAATCCTCAAGATGCTTCATCGCACCTTCCAAGGTGGGATCCCCATCACCTCTAAAGTTGGAAAATTTAGTCATCAGGAAGACATTCTCCCGTTTCCCCTTTAAGGCATTGCCCATATACTCTTCCGCAACACCCTTGTGGTATCCCCATGCATTCTCGAAGAAATTGATACCGAGATCATAAGCACGGTGGACGACCTCGTTGGCCTCCCTCTGTGATCCCGTGTAATAAAGCGTGTGCCCGCCAATACCCACCACTGTCAACATATCGTCGTGGCGGCCAAATTTTCGCTTAGGAATCTTCGTTCCCTCGGCCGCATTGGCGATCGCGGCCGGCGAACCGGCAAGTACGGCTGACCCAATTGTAGTTTTCAGAAAATTGCGACGTGTTACTTTCATTCGTCTTTTATACTGGATCTGATGAACCCGTCAATCCCACTAAATAATTATCTGCACACACATTGACCTCTAGTTCGGAAGTTGAAAAATTTATCCTGTATTATATGAACTACGAACTTACTCTATAAATCCTTAGAACCATCCATCAAAATTTCATAGATCAATCGTGTGGTCACAGCACGGTCAAGCGCCTCTTGAGAATTGCCTCGGCCACATGCTTGCCTGAAATCACCGCGCCTTCGATTGATGCGCTGGTGGCGTGGTCGCCGCATACGTAGATCCCATTTTGCTGGATAAACCCTGCTTTGTCTTTTTGTGCGCTGGGCGCTTGCTCGGGTAATGCCATAGGAATTAAATCCGTGCGAAGATGGCTCCATTCTCCCACACACTCACCGAACCATCCCATTAACTCCTGCTGCACTTTCGCGGGGAGGCTTCCCTCTGGGTGTAGCCCTAAAATGGATACAGAAATAAGCGCTCGCTCATCAGGCGAATAATCTGGTGAGGCGTCGGTCAAAGCACAAACGTTATTAACGACTCCCTCCCCGCTTCCATTGAGACAAATGATAGGCTCTTCAATGGGTGAAGAAGGCGCGTAGAAATACAGGTTAGTAACCGAACGCCACTTCGGCATCTCTGATTTGAGTTCGGGGAGAAGTTCACCCACAACAGCGGCATTGGTCGCCAGAACGACGGCGCGGCCGTGTATTTGTTCCCCGCTCGAGAGGGTCACTGAGCGGGGATCTACACTGACCACTTTTTGATTTAATGTGATCGAATCAAGGGGCAGCCTCGCCGCAAGTTGCTTAGGGATCTCACCCATGCCTTTTGCAGGCAGCGTGGCGCTACCTTGCCCAAACATCTTGAAAGTAAACTCAAACATACGGCTGGAAGTCCGCAGTTCACTCTCCAAAAAAATGCCGCCGTAAAAAGAGCGGAAGAAAGTATCGATCATTGCTTCGGAAAATCCGCGTCCTCTAAGATAGGACTCAGTCGTGCGATCTTCACGGGTTGCGATTTGTTCAAGCGTACTACCTAGTATCTGGATCCGCATCAACCCAACGCGTAATTTATCAATGAATCCACCAATGGGGGCGGTGGCACTCGTCCAAGCGCTAGCTGGGCGGCGAAACACATCCATCAAACGCTTCAGTCGCTTACCATTGAAAATTAAAGCACCTGGTTCGAATTTTCTTAAATTCAGCGCCTTCAAGTCCAACAAGGCGCCCGTCTCAGGATAAGCATCCAGATAGACTTGAAAGCCGCGATCTAGGAGAAAGCCATCGACCACATCCGTACGGACACGACCTCCGACGCCGTCGCTACTATCAATCAAACGTAGGTTTAACCCAGCAGCTTGTAGGTGCACGGCGCAGGATAAACCCGCCATACCAGCACCCACTATGATAACTGGTGCCTCACTTGATGACGCATGCGACATCATTGATCTAAAAAATCTTTGGTGAAACTAATGTTGGCATAATATAGATCGTAGCAGTTAATGTAATTAGTTTAAACACCAGTAGAGTTATAAATCTAGTCTCATTTTAATCAAAATCTCTACCTATCATGGCACACTGCTTCTACCCCACTCGCCTCAAGTTACTTTGGTCTGGCTGCTTGGCTATGGTCACTTCGGTTGTAGCAGCGCAAACATCTGAGATTACTGCTGACCCGTCAACCGGGCTCTATCAATATCCTGATTGCGAATATGTCGAAAGTAAATGGAATGATGGCGACAGCTTTTCGGTGCGTCTAACTAATGGACAAATTATAACGGCTCGACTCTACGAAGTCGATACGATCGAAACATATATTAATGATACTACGGGTGCCAGGCGACTACGCGCGCAACGGCGCTATTTTGGCATCTCTGCCTTCGGCGCAAAGCCCGAAGAATCAATTCAAAAGGCCATCGAATTAGGAGAACTAGCTACATTATTTACCCAGAATGCACTCGCTGGCAAACCCTTCACTATCTACACCTCGCATGCCGACGCGCGTGGCGGCGCGAATAACAAGCGTATCTATGCCTTTATTGAAACCAGCGAAGGCAAAAGCCTAGCGGGTGAACTCGTACGCAACGGCCTTGCTAGAGCTTATGGTGTTTACCGGCAATCGCCTAAAGGTCTTCATCAAGATGAGGCCCGCGAACGGTTCAAAGACATGGAACTTCGCGCGGCTGGTTCAAGGCGAGGCATCTGGGCCTTCACAGATTGGGATGCTCTGCCTGATGAACGCCTAATCGAGCGACTCGAAGAGATTGAGCTCTACTCTACAGTCCAACAAAGTAAGCGCCCTCCTGCTGATAGATCAATCAACCCGAATACAGCAAACAAAGAGCAGCTCGAGATGATTCCTGGGATTGGGCCATCGACTGCACAAAAGATAATCGATGCCCGCTCGGTGCAGGCCTTCGATACACCAAATGACCTGCTCAGTATCTCTGGGATTGGTCAGCGCACCTTGGAGAAAATGCAGCCCTATCTAGTTTTCGAATGAGCTAATTCTCAGTAATCTTAGGCCTCACAATATGATGCTCTCATCCCTTAAGAACATACCCGTTCGAGAGATGCGAGGTCTCTAGACTAGGAAGCACCCACTACATTTTCAGGAAACATCGATGGTTGCTTTTAAGCGTCCGGTGCAGCACCCGCGATAGCGAGGCGTAGCTCGATCTCTTCGGCTACCTTGTCCGAATTCTGCCCAGGCTTGATGCCGTAATCGCTACGGTTGATGGTGAAGGTAGAACGCAGTACGAGGAGGTCACCCTCCATTGCTCCGTTTGAGCGTTTACCTAGCATGCCGGGCAGATACGTAAATGTGACGGGGACGGTCAGTTCTTTAGTCACGCCCTTAAGGGTAAAGTCGCCTGTAAGCTGTGCCTTAAAACCATCTTTAAACTCCTCAACCTTCGAGACCGACTTCGCTACGAAAGTAATCGTAGGGTGGCTAGACGCATCAAGCCATCCTTTGCCGAGCATGTGCTCTTGCAGCTTATTGTTAGTCGCGGTGAGGGAGGCAGTCTCGATCGTAATGGTGCCTGAGACAGCATTAGGATTTGTAGAGTCAAAAGTCACGATGCCGCTAACGCCCTTTGCATTACCGCTGATAGATTCGAGAGGCGCATCCAGGAGAAAGGAGACATTATTGACCCCCTTCGGATCTTCGAAGTCGTAGGTTTTGGCCTCGGCTTGAAGTGAGAGCGAACCAGCGCAGAGGCTTGCACAGGTAAGGAGGAGAGTTTTTACGGTTTGCATAGTATTATGGTAGATTTTGGTAGGAGAATGAAAAAGTTACTTCGCCTTTCGCCTGAAAGCGAAACTAAGGCCGAAACTGGTGACGCCGAGCCCGCAGGCCAGCGCGAGATATTCGACGCCCAGAACGAAGCGTTCCTCGTAGTCGACGTATTCGATTTGGGTGATCGGGTCAACTTGCGGGATCTCGACTCGATCCTTCGAAAAGCCAGTATGGCTACCGGTGGATATCCAAAATGCGGTCGAAGCCAGGATCAAAACGAGCGCTAAAATCCTAAGGATTAAGCGAAAAGGGCTGCTTTTGATTGGCGGTGGATCCGTCATGGTAGATTCATAAAAATAAGCTAAGATTGAAGCTGAGTGTCGCAGAAAGACTAACGGAGCTTGACTAACAAATCTTTGCTTTCGACTTGGTCGCCTGCTTGGACTTCGACTTGATCGATAATGCCGTCAGTTAAAGCGTAGACGGTGGTCTGCATCTTCATGGCTTCGAGGATGACGAGCTTTTCGCCCTTCTTTACCTTATGCCCGACGGTCGCGGTAACAGCGCTAACCATCGCGGGGATGGGGGCGCCGATTTGCATCTTGTCGGCGGAGTCAGCTTTTGTCCGGCGCTTGACCTCACTCTTGATTGATTTGTCGGCGATAACGCACTCGCGGGCGCGACCGTTAAGCTCGAAGGTGAGTGTGCGCAGGCCTTCCTTATCGGGCTCACTCACGTAGATTAGTTTAATGATCAAGATTTTACCTTCTTGAATCTCGACGGAAATTTCCTCGCCCGGCTTAAGGCCGTAGAAAAATGCGGGAGTCGGCAGAACGCGGGCGTGCCCATATTCGTTGATGTATTTGACGAGGTCTTTAAAAACCTGCGGATACATAAGGTAAGCGTACAAGTCGTCGTCGCTACATTCGACTCGCTTAGTGATGGCCTTGACTTCTTCACGAGTGGCTTCGAGGTCGACCTTTTCAGCGCGTGCCCCAGGTCGCCCCTTGTAGGGCTTACGATCGCCGAGGACGACTTTTTGTACAGCCTTTGGCCAGCCACCTTTAGGTTGACCGAGACCGCCTGAGAGCATGTCGACGACAGACTCTGGAAAGGCGGTTCCAGGTTCAAGGTTGACCATATCTTTAGGTTCGACGCCCTTGGTCAGCAAAAAGATGGCAAGGTCGCCCACCACCTTGGAGGACGGGGTGACTTTGACAATGTCACCGAGCAACTCGTTGACTTCGCGATAATAGCGGACGACTTCTGGCCAGCGGGCACCGAGGCCAAGAGCACGGGCTTGCTCTCGAAGGTTGGTGTATTGACCACCAGGCATTTCGTGGCGGTAAACTTCGGCCGAACCAAACTTGGGGCTGGTGTCAAAGGGCTCGTAGTATTGGCGGATCGCCTCCCAATAAATAGAAAGATCATCGAAGAACTTTTGGTCGAGCTTAGTATCGCGCTTGTCGCCGCGCATGGCGTGAATAATTGAATTTAAGTTGGGCTGTGCAGTCAGCCCAGAGAGCGATGAGATGGATAGATCCACCGCGTCGACGCCTGCTTCGGCGGCTTTAATAATTGAAGCACCGGCAATGCCACTAGAGTCGTGTGTATGGAAGTGAACAGGAATAGCAATCTCGTTACGAAGAGCTTTGATCAACTTATATGCGGCGTTCGGGTGGCAGAGTCCCGACATGTCCTTGAGCGCTAGAATGTGAGCTCCCATTATTTCCAGCTCCTTCGCCATATCGACGTAATACTTGAGCGTATATTTATCGCGATCGGAGCTAAGGATGTCACCCGTGTAGCAAATAGTCGCTTCGCAGACAGAGTTCGTATCCTTACGAATCGAATCCATGGCGACCTTGAGATTGGGCAAATAGTTGAGTGAGTCGAAGACGCGAAAAATGTCCATCCCGCTCTCGGCGGAGTGTTTTATGAAACCGCGAATCACATTGTCGGGGTAGTTGGAATAGCCCACACCGTTGGCACCGCGAAGGAGCATCTGAAAGCATATATTGGGAATGCGCTCGCGCAGGCGCTGCAGGCGCTTGAAGGGATTCTCATGGAGAAAGCGCATGGAGGTGTCGAAGGTGGCACCGCCCCAGCACTCGAGGCTGAAAAGTTTATCGCCGTGTTGGGCAATGGCGTCCGCCACTTCGAGTTGATCGAAGCTGCGCATGCGAGCAGCCAACAAGGACTGATGCGCGTCACGCATAGTGGTGTCGGTGATGAGGAGGCGTTTTTGCTGACGCATCCATTCAGCAAATTTTTCGGGACCGTGCTTGGTCAGGTAGTCCTTGGTGCCTGCGGGCTTTTTGGCCTTGGGATCGTAATCGGGGGAGATGACGGGTAAGTCCATCACAGGCACGGGGCGGCCTTTGACTTGCTCGTTGCCGTTGACGATGGTCTCGCCGAGGAGTTTGAGTAATTTCGTGGCGCGGTCGCGGCGGCGTTTGAAATTAAACAGTACAGGGGTGGTATCGATCAGGGTGGTGATAGCCTGACCCGACGAAAAGGTGTCGTGGTGAATGACGTTTTCAATAAAAGGGATGTTGGTTTTGACCCCGCGAATACGGAACTCCCGCAGAGCGCGATCCATGCGCTGGATAGCGAGATCGAAGCTTTGCGCGGAGGCGGTCAACTTCACGAGGAGAGAGTCATAAAACGGGGTAATGACGGAACCAGTATCGCCCATCGCGCCATCCAGTCGGATTCCAAGGCCAGCGGCACTTCGGTAGCTGACTATCTTACCATAATCGGGTGCAAAGTTCTTCTCGGGATCCTCCGTCGTGATACGGGCTTGTATCGCGTAGCCGTTGCGTGGTACTTCGTCCTGAGGAGGCATGCCGATCTCGTCGCCAAACAGACTGTGTCCTTGCGCGATGAGGCACTGGGTACGGACGATATCGATCCCAGTGATGACTTCGGTCACGGTGTGCTCGACCTGGATTCGGGGGTTCATCTCAATGAAAAACCATTCATGGGTATCAAGATCGAGGAGGAACTCGACGGTGCCAGCGTTATAATAACCGATGGACTTAGCGATTTTGACAGCAGCCTCGCAGAGGTCATGGCGCACATCGTCGGGCAGGCCTACAGAGGGGGCGATTTCGATCACTTTTTGATGGCGGCGCTGAACGGAGCAGTCGCGCTCATGAAGGTGGACGACGTTACCCTGCATATCGCCGATGATTTGTACTTCGATGTGTTTGGCACGACCGATATAGCGCTCGAGAAAGACGGCGTCGTTGCCGAAGGCACGACCCGCCTCGCCTTGGGCTTCGTCGAGGAGTGGAATTAAATCTTTAGGATCTTTGACCACGCGCATGCCGCGACCACCGCCACCGAAGGCTGCCTTAATAATGAGTGGAAAACCGATTTTCTTGGCTTTCTTGACCGCTTCTTTGCGATCGCTGATGGGATCTTGGGTGCCAGGAAGCGTGGGGACATTGGCCTTTTCGGCAATTTTTCGAGCTTCGATTTTATCGCCCATGCGGCCGAGGAGATCCGCGCTGGGACCGACGAAGTTGAGGCCATTTTCTTCACAGGCGCGGGCGAAATCAGCGTTTTCCGAGAGGAACCCATAGCCTGGGTGAATGAGGTCGACGCCCTTAGCCTTGGCAAGATCGATGATGCTGGGAATATCGAGGTAAGCCGCTACAGGCCCATGCCCTTTACCGACGAGGTAGGCTTCATCGGCCTTAAAACGGTGGACACCTAAGCGGTCTTCATTGGCATACACCGCGACAGTGCGGTAGCCGAGTTCGGTGGCGGAGCGAAAGATGCGAACAGCGATTTCACTGCGATTGGCGGCTAGAAGCTTCATAGTTGATTAAATAAAACTGATTTAGTCATTATAGTTGAGAGAAAATAGTGCGCCCTACCCTGTCAACAGGAGTCCGTTCTTCTACGAAGCAGGGAGATCTTTTTTCAGGCCGCTCACAACCTTACCATTCCCCGATAACAGTATGGCAAGGGGTCGAGTCCCGGGGAAATAGGAACAGATGATCATAATGATCACGGTGATCGGCACGCAGAGAAACATACCAGGAATGCCCCATACGGAGCCCCATAAGCCGAGGGAGAGCAAAATAACGATCGGGCTGAGGTTGAGTCGATTGCCCATCAGCCTAGGCTCGAGTAGGCTACCGATGCAAAACTGCACAGCGGTGAGCACGGAGATTGTCACGATGAAGGGACCTAATGTAGGAAACTGCACCAGTGTCAGCAGCGAGGGAAACAAAGTTGCGATGATCGAACCAATAGTGGGAATGAAGTTAAGCAAGAAGATCAAAACCGCCCAGAAGCTCGCGAAATCGACACCGACGACTTTAAGCACAAGGTAGCTGATCAATCCAGTCGCTGTGCTTGTTAATACTTTAATCCCGACGTAGGAGCGAATATCCGAGCGCATCTTATCAATGAGCTCAAAAGTGTCTTCTTGGCGTTTCGGGTCGCGTATGATGGCCTTAATCTTGTCGCCAAAGGTGCGCTGCTCTAAAAGCAGAAAGATCAAGTAAACCGTGATAATACCCATACTGCTAACAAGCGCGCGGACCGTCGCACCGAAGCTCTGCAAGTAGGCACCAAAATCAAGTTGGTTGAGGAACTCACGTATATTGGGGACTTCTCCTTCGCGGAAAAAGCTGTAGGCTTTGAAAAAGAGAGTTTCTAGGTTTTGCTGATATTCGGGGGCGACTTTGATGACACTCTGGATATTGACCGTGATGAGCTGAACTAAATAAGAAAGCGACAAGAGTATAATCGCGATTGCGAAGAACATCGCAAGGGGCTTGGGCACGGAAAAACCTTTATACGCCAGTTTTACAATCGCATGCGCCAGGATGCTAATCAAATACGCAATCGCCCCTGCAATGACTAGGGGCAAGAGCAAGGTCTGCCCGAGGTAGAGCAAATAGAAGGTTAGAAAGACGATGATCATCGCCATCGCGGCACGCTGAATTTTCATAGTGTGTCCATTGTGATGCTGCGATCGGCTTTGTCGAATATGTTTCGTAGGGCCGTCCCATGCAGTTTGTTGGCGACGACACCCATCGGATGGTCGTAACGAATTAGATCTGTTGGTTCCATGTCACACAATCGGAATATTGAATCTGCATGCCACCAAACAAATCGAGCGCACTCCCAATGGTGAGGTCAACTTTACCGCCGCTGAGTCGATCCACTGTCGCGAGATCTTCAAAGGAGCGAGCACCGCCCGCATAAGTGACTGGGATCGGGCAATGAACCCCAAGAAATTCCACGAGCCGTTCATCGATTCCTTCACATTTGCCTTCCACATCAGCGGCATGCACCAAAAACTCGGAGCAGTGGCTAGACAGCTCCCCAATGGCAGCGGCATCCACAAACAGATCAGTCGGATTCTGCCAGCGATTCATCGCCACCACCCAACCATTTACCTCCTTACGGCAACTCAGGTCAATTACGAGGCGCTCTTTACCGACCTCTGCTACGAGTTGATCCAATCTCTCGGGCAAAAAAGCTCCGTCTGGGTCAAATAAACACGATGTCACAATGACGTGACTCGCACCCGCTCGCAACCACTCCGCGGCATTTTCAGGATTGATGCCGCCTCCCACTTGTAAACCACCCGGATAAGCGGCCAAAGCTTGGCGAGCCGCAAGGTCGTTGCCCGCACCGAGCTTGATCACATGCCCGCCCTGTAAATTATCTTTTTGGTAGATCGCCGCGTAATAGCCTGCAGGTCGGTCACTCTCAAAATTGGTCTCCAAACCTTGCCCGTCCTTGCTTAAGCTGCCGCCGACAATCTGTTTTACGCGGCCATTGTGCAGGTCGATGCAGGGACGAAATTTTGTCATGGTTGTAGACAAACTGAATGCGTTTCCCCTGAAAAGCCTAAAGAAGTGTCACGAAAACGTAAAACAGCACAGCCTCGTGATGGGAAATTATAAAAAGCTTGAAGATAGGACGTGATAAAATACTATAATTGTTAAATTAGCACCACCCACAACACCATTTCATTATGAAGACTCTGCGAATCCCGTTTACTCTATTTTGCCTATTAGCAATCAGTGCACTCTCCTCGCACGCAGCTGAATTAGCCACCGCAAAGGTGCTCAGCGTTAGTGGCACCGTCATCAAAACCGAGGGAGGAGGACTTATTAAAGTAGGGGGTCGTGAAAGTCCACTCAAAGCCGGCGACATCTTAAGAGAGGGTGACAGGATCCATTCTACTGCAGGCAGTAAAGTATTCCTCGTTTTCTCAAATGGTTCCGAAATTACCCTCTTTCAGAATAGTAGCTTAAGTATAGTTGACCTCGAGCAAGAACCTTACACTAGCAAGCGTGTTTATAACGAACTAGAGGCCGACCCCAGCAAGTCTCAGACGCTTTTAGAATTAGACTATGGTCAGCTGGATGGACACGTAAAAAACTGTCTCTTATACACATCTGACGCT
>OJDG01000426.1_pt1 | contig 11177 bp, 7 predicted proteins | sample 1592411 | NCBI WGS metagenome assembly OJDG01 (sample SAMN05416759, study PRJEB24817) | seawater metagenome | isolation source: Sea water | place: Canada:Atlantic | collected 2013-07 | reverse complement strand
TCTACACACTGCATATCGTCGGCAGCGTCAGATGTGTATAAGAGACAGGGTTCAGGCTGGGCACCCTATCTTTGGCCTAAATCAGAGCCGAATAAAGCGTTGCTTGATAGGCTGTTTCCAGACCGCCCCGTGTACCTGTCATCAAGCTTTGGTCATTCTGCTTGGGTCAACAGTAAGGCGATGGAGCTCTTAGACATCACGGCTGACACCGACCCCGGTGCCGATGGGGTTATTGTGCTAGATCCAAAGACCGGCGAGCCGACGGGCACCTTGCACGACGCCGCGATGCTGCTCGTAAAGAATTTCCTTCCGGAAATGACAGAGGAGCATCGGCTGGACAGTATCCGTGCCGCCCTCACCATGGCCCATAAGCTGGGTGTAACCGCGGTCATTGAACCCGGTGTCGATGCGGACCTGTTGGCCCCCTTGGTAACTTTAGCTGATCGGGGCGAGCTAAAAATAAGAGCGCTGACCTCCCTCTCCACAATTAACTGGCAACCCGGTGTCTTTGACGATGCGATTTTTGACCTACTGGAACAGCGGCATCAATGGCGTCGTCCCAATATCGGCGTCGATTCCGTGAAAATTTATATGGATGGCGTGATCGAAAGCTATACGGGAGCCTTACTAGAACCCTATGAAGGCTCAGACCATGAAACAGGCCCACGCTTTTACAGTCAGGCGCAAGTTAATCGCTACTTCACCCACTTTGACGCCATGGGCCTGCAAATTCATGTCCATGCAATCGGTGATGCCGGAGTGCGGATTGCCCTCAACGGCTATGAGGCAGCTCAGGCGAGTAATGGACCTTCGAACAACCGTCACCACATAACCCATTTACAGCTTATCGCCGATGAGGATGTGCCCCGCTTTGCCCAATATGATGTGGGTGCAACATTTCAGCCCTTGTGGGCCTATTACGACCCTGCTGCGATTGAACTCGACATTCCCGCGATTGGCGCCGAACGCACGCACAATATGTATCCCATTGGCAGCGTGTACCGAAGCGGGGGCCGCATCAATGGGGCCAGCGACTACTTCGTGACCGATATGAACCCGTTACTGGCCATCGAAGTCGCCATGACACGGCAAGATCCCTACACCGACAGTGGCGATCCCTTAAATGCTGACGAACGCGTAGACCTCGCCACCATGATCAAAGCCTATACGCTCAACGGCGCCTATACGATGGGGCTTGACCAACAACAGGGTAGTCTCGAGGTAGACAAACGTGCTGACCTGGTGATCCTTGATCACAACCTTTTTGAGCTAACGCCCTATGAGATTTCTGACACGGTTGTACTTGAAACCATCTTTGCAGGTGAAACCGTTTATAAACTCGATAAAAAAACAAACCAAAACTAGTTCGCGTTAGCACGCTGCACCACTAAGCAACGTTAGGGCATGGTGGCGTAGACTTCCTTAATCACGGCGTGCGCCAACGAGACGTCTTCGTGGGTGGTATCAAACTGCCCCACCTGAAAACGAATCACCTTCTGATTTTGCCAAGTGCCCTGGGTCAAATAAATACGGCCATCATCATTGATGGCATCGACCAACTGCTGCTGCGTTTTGTCGTCTCCCACGCACCGAAAAGAAAACAGGCTGAGCACGGGTTCACTCGTAATAACAAACCCCGGGGTCTCCCTTATGCGCTCGCACAGTTCCTGCGCCCAATTCACGTGATTTCTGATACGCGTTCGCAGCCCTTCTAAGCCATAGGAGCGAATTAAAAACCAGAGCTTTAGCGCACGAAATCTGCGCCCTAAGGGAATAGTCCACTCCGAAAAATTAGTAATGTCCTCTTGGCTAGTGGTGAGATATTCAGGCTGTATTTTCAATGTATCAATCTGTGCCTGGGCGTCCCTTAAAAACTGCACTGAACAGTCGAACTGGGCTCCCAGCCATTTGTGTGGATTAAAAACGACGCTATCAAAGCCACTCACACCCTCCCACAATCCAAGACGTAGTTCGGGGCATATCATGGCTGCCCCCGCCCATGCGGCATCTAAATGCGTATATAGGCTCTCGTCTTTGGCAATGTTGACGATGACCTCAAGATTGTCGCAGGCCCCGATACTGGTGCCCCCGGTGACGGCAATAATGCCTGCCGGGTGGTACCCCGCCAATCGATCACTGCTGATAGCCCTGCGCAGCAGCTCACCGTCCAAACTGTGTAATGGACCTTGGGTGGGGATTTTTACAAGGTTGTCCTGACCAATACCCGCAATCCAGCACGCACGATCAATGGATGAGTGCACCTGATCAGAGCAATAAATACGAATTTTTCCCTGCTCCGAGAGGCCCTGTGCATTGCCACTAAAACCCGTCGCGCGTTCGCGCATGGTCAGTACGGCAGATAGCGTCGCGGAGGACGCACTGTCCTGAATAACACCGGTGTAACCACTAGACAGGCCGAGAGCTTGCCGCAACCAATCTACCATCACCTGCTCCATTTCAGTCGCGGCAGGCGATGTTTGCCAGAGCATGCACTGGGCCGCAATGGTAGAGACCAGCATCTCGGCCAACATCGAAGGGGGCGCTGCGTTGGCTGGAAAATAGGCAAAGAATCTTGGATGCTGCCAGTGCGTCATACCGGGCATAACGATGCGCTCAAAGTCGCCCATAATGGTACTCATATCTTCGCTATTTTCGGGAGGAGCGGTTGGCAACTGCGCCCTGACAGCACCAGGCTCTGTTTGAGCACGCACCGGGAGATCACGAATGTTGCGGTGATAATCGGCCGCCCATTCAGTAATTTTTCTCCCCCATTCGGAAAACTCATCCCACTGCACGAAGACTACCCCTCAAAAAATTCATTGCAGCAAACCGATAGCCACACACCCTCATCTGACGCCACCACGATAACGAACATTCAGAGCTAACATCTCTTTTACCATTGTTCTACCGACAGCACTTGGAATGCTCTGCACAACACCCTGTTAGTGAAGCCGGCCTGAGACGCTTGGGGCATGATACCAACCGTGAAGTAACCCTTTACGCTGGGGTGACAGAGGTTGAATACACTTCAGTTCGACAGATACTCGAAACGGTTTTTTTCAAGGTTCTTAGTCACGTTTTCGGGCGTAAATACGCGTCCATTCATAACAATATAGCACCCGTTTGGCAGGCTCTGAACCGCAGCAACTGAACCGCCAATATTAAACACCGCATCGTTGTGAGCAAAAGCTGCGGGCTGCAAAGCACCGGTTAAAACAATGGTCTTATCTCGAATCACTGACACCGCCTTAGCGGTCTCAATCATACCGTCAGTGCCATGGGTAATAAGGACACGGTCGCAGGATGTCGCCCGAACACGTTCAACGATATGGCGTCGATCTTTGTCGGTCATATCGAGACTATCAACTTTCATGAGCTCCTCAACCACAAAATCGAAACCCACGCCCATACTGTCGAGAAGCGGACCCACGATGGCATCGCCTATCTCGTAGTCACTTTTTTTATCAAAGTACACTTTGTCGATAGTGCCGCCCGTGGTGAATACCGCGAGTTTCATAGTAAACAACTCCAAATGCTGAGGGCTCTCTTCACCCGAAAAAATGACCTCCACAGAAACGGACTCTGGGATCTCTCGGAAGTATCAGGAAACCTGTAGCTATTCGCCATAGCAACTTCTACTAGGATTTTACTTTCCTGCTCCACCCGATAATGACAAGCAGCCACGTCAAAAACCCGATGAAACCATAATGATAACGGCCAACCAATCAATCCAGTGTAGTTCGCCACTTCGATTAAATGGACCAGCGTTTTAATGCCGCCACCTCACAAAGCACCCTATCCTCCACGCCAAGGCCAGCAGAGGTCACCGCCTTTTTTCTAAGCAGGCTGCATCTTATTCCATTCTCTCTCGTAAGGAGGACTTGGACATCGCCATAATATCCAGCTGGCGCCTGCGCACGCCTTGTACCGTCATCGGGGCATCATTAAGGACTTGGGTGTTTTGTACCGCACCATCGAAAGCAGGCCATAAGGGAACTCGATCTCCATTGGGGTTGCCTGACACCGCAAAGTTAATCCAATAGCGCATCATATTTTCAGAGACCTTTCGATCAATCTCTGTCCAGTCGAAGCCCACTTTATCGGTATTGCCAAATACCAACGCGAGATCACCCGAGTGATAAGCGCCGCCACTGCGTGGCCCCCCGGGCAGGCTTAGCTCCGGCGGCTCGGGCATGTACAAGTGAAATGCAGGTGGAATATGGTTCATAAAATATAGGAACGTCGGCTGGTCAATGGCCTGCTGATATTGTGCCCAACGGCGCATACCAAAAGCCATGAAGTAATCTGTGGCGACCGCATGCTGGATCTCCCCTGGACTCGCTCCAGGAATCGCATAAAGCCCTTTAAGCTCCTGCGCGTCGTCACCCCCCAGCATCGACAAGAAGTTGTTCAATTCGTCCTCAGTTAGGGCAGTATCAACCGGAAACAACTCGACCCCCTCATCAGCAAGAAAGCCCAGTAACAGTGGAACTGGTGCCTGCCGTCCTGCCCTAAAGGTGTTGGCCGGCAATTCGGGCAGCACCCAACCGTCGACTGTGATGCGGCTTTCGTCAGCCCATTGGGTGAGCTCTGATGCTGCCAATATCGCTTTGGGGCTGGCCCCGCGCAAGGCTCCAAGCGTGTTGGCCTCAAGGGCATTCACCAATTTCGTGCCGCGTTCATAGCCATCCATGTCTTGAGTTGGAATGGTATTAACGCAGGCCGCCGACTGACCAATGGCTTTATGAAACAGATCTCGTGCCAAAGGCGACGCCATTAGCGCGCAAACGCTTTGTGAACCTGCCGATTGACCATAAATAGTCACGTTGGTGGGGTCGCCCCCAAAGGCCTCAGCATTGCTTCTTATCCATTGTAGCGCCGCAATTTTATCCAAAAGCCCGTAATTTCCGGCACTGCCATGGTTTGACTCACCGGCTAAAAGTGGGTGCGCGAGAAAGCCAAAAGGACCCAGCCGGTAATTAATGGTAATGAGCACAACACCCTGCCCAGCCAATTCCGTGCCGTCGAAAATGAGGGAATGGCCCTGTCCACTGGTATGGGCTCCACCATGAAACCAAACCATAACCGGTTGTTTTTTTGTCGTGTCCGCAGTCCAAATATTGAGATAGAGACAGTCTTCAGAGACGGCAAAGGCCTCTCTGCGCCACACAAATGTCGAGGTGTGTTGTGGCTGATAACAACTGTTAGCAAAGGTGTCGGCTTTACGCGCACCTTGCCAGGAGGCTGGGGCAACGGGTGGCCGCCAGCGTAAGTCACCGACGGGAGGTTGAGCGTATGGGAGGCCTCGAAAAACCGTAACCGGAAGGCCTGATGAGTGCTTGAAAGGCGACTGAATACCCTCGACGAGACCCTGCTCAACCGACACCGTCAGTGCCGCCGAGGAAGCGGAAAAATCCGCTTCTTCGGCGCTGCAGCCCATAATCAGCAGCAAGAAAAGTACACCAACGGCTTTCATCATGCTTTGCATCCCAGCTCTACCATCTGTTCGCCATAGTAGTAATAACCCATAAAACCCTCAATAAACGCCCGAAAACGTCAAGCAGCTAGAGCGCGCAAGGACTGCCACCCGTCACGCCAAGTAGCAACATCTCTTCAAGGCTTAACTGGCCGCACCTCACTATGCCAATCACTCAAAACATGCCTCCCAGCGTGCAACAAGTTCTTTGGCGCCTAATCGATTCAAGGTGGTTATATTCTGATCGGTAATTTGTGCGGCGTCAGCAGACGATTCTACTGCGCGGTCGACACTCGACTCGCGCAGTATGTGCAGCATAGGAAAAGGCGAACGGTTGGTGTAATTCTCGGCATCTTCGACAGTTGTTCCAGCAAATTGATACCGTGGGTGAAAGCCCACCAACTGATAGGTGCCTACCCTATCCATGAGCTTGAGCAACTCCTGAGTGACATCTTGGAAATCATGAAAATCCCTAAAATCGGGAAACGCCGACGGCAGAATCAAGAAGCCGGTTTCGACATCTTCATGTTCATCTAAAGTCATCATGGCGTCTCGCAGCGCAGCGAGAATGTCTTCGGGCTCGACACCCTCATAAACTCGAAAGTCGATAGAGCCTCGGGCGACCTCTCGCTTGGCAAAAGGGCATAGATTCAGATCAACAACAAACGTCTGAATCCAGTGCCGTGTAATGTCGATCGGTGTGTTTATTGGCGGATCCCCTCGCAGCTATCAATGCTATGGTGGTGCCCCAGTGAGACACCGCCCTGTTTCGTGTAAGAAAGTACAATAACAGGGGTTTCAACTGCCACACTAGATTATCAACGACAGAAGTGTAGAGCCCCATCATGGTTTGGATATGCCCTATTTGCGAGCTAGGTCTTGAGAAAAACCCGAGGGGCTGGTCTTGCGACAACCAGCACAGCTTTGACCAAGCCAAAGAAGGCTATGTCAATTTACTGCCAGCCCACCAAAAACGCAGTAAAAATCCAGGAGACAATCTTGAGATGGTGCTGGGCCGCCGGACTATTCATGAAGCACACCTGTATCAGCCTTTGGCTGAGGCCTTAACGAATGTGGTTGTGGAGTGTAAGCACACCTGCACTTTGCTTGATATTGGTAGTGGGGAAGGCTACTACGGTGGCCTTATCGCCAAATCAGTTCCTGAAATTACTATGTATGGGATTGATATCTCAAAATCGGCGGTCAAGTTGGCGGCCAAAAAATACCGCAATCAGAATTTTGCCGTGGCGGGTGCTCGCCATCTGCCAGTGGCAACGTCTAGTATTGACTTAGCCCTGTGTATTTTTTCTCCCTCAACAGATCACGAGGTTGCTCGAGTGCTGAGAAATGGGGGCCACTATTTAGAGGTCGGACCCGCACGTCGCCACTTGTGGCAGCTCAAAGCTGCGCTTTACGACCAGCCCCGTGAGCACGGTGAATTAAGACGCTCCATAGAGGGCTGCACGCTCGCCCAAGACGGTGAAGTCTGTTACGACAAACAATTGAATAACGCACAGCTACAAGCTTTAGTCGCCGCAACGCCATTTGCGTTTGGCGGACACCGTGAAAAAAAAGCCGAGCTTCTTGAGCAAACAACCTTCAGCGTAACAATGGCCTTTTCTTGGCGCTTATTTACCCTCAGTAAATAGCACGTCGATAATCCGCACCACAGGAAACCTAAGACTTTGAGCTTTGAGCTTTGAGCTTTGAGCCCAATTCGACAACCTTAGTCTGGGCAGCCTTAGCTGTTAAAGCACAGTAAAAGCTGAACTGCAGCACAACGACTTGCGGCTAAGTAGCAGTAAGCGTTGGGGCGAAGGCATTAAGCAAAATTCAGAGCTGCCCACCAGTAGAGGCATGCCCGCTGTTAACGCTGCGCCTTCATTGGGCGAACTTTAATCGCGCGCCCCTTCACCTTACCTTCGACCAGATAATTCATCGCTTGTCGCAGCGCTGACCGCTCGATGGCCACATAACTGCCATTATCCAGAATTTTGATTTTACCAATCTGCCCCCCAGATAACCCTGCATCTCCGGTCAGTGCACCGAGGATGTCGCCGGGCCGTACTTTTTGTTTTCTACCTGCATCAAGTTGCAATGTCACCATAGAACCTTGCAGTTCATAATTAGGATCTCGATCCAGCGACGCTAAAACATCACAAACACAATTGGTTTTCAGGTAATCCTCAATCACCCGCATACGCGGCGCCTCGGGAGGCGTCACAATACTAAAGGCCTGTCCCGACTCACCCGCTCGACCGGTGCGCCCAATACGATGCACATAGGTATCGGCATCTCGCGGCAATTCGAAGTTAACCACCATTTCCAAGGAGGGAATATCGAGCCCTCTGGCCGCGACATCGCTGGCCACCAAAACAGGGCAAGAATTGTTTGCGAACTGCAGAAGCACCTGATCGCGATCTCGCTGCTCGAGGTCACCGTGAATAGCCGCAGCCTCTATATCGTGTTCGCGAAGGAAACGTGCCACCTCGGCGCATTGCTTTTTTGTATTGCAAAAAACCATCGCGTTAGCTGGGCGGTAGTGTTCAAAAAGCGCCAGCAATGCCACATTGCGCTCATGCTTTTGAACCTCAAAAAAGATCTGCTCTAACACCACTTCGTCATGAACGATGTCTGCGTCGACGGTTATTTGAATCGGATTTTTTTGTATCGATCGACTAATCTTTTTTATGTCATCTGGAAACGTCGCAGACAGTAAAAGCGTTTGTCGATTGCCGGGTAATTTCGCCGTAATTTCTGCCATGACATCGGCAAAACCCATGTCTAACATGCGATCAGCCTCATCGAGCACAAAGGTAGTGACACCTTTGAGTTCCAGCGTCCCGCGCTGCAAATGATCCTGAATTCGTCCGGGTGTACCCACCACAATATGTGCACCGTGCTGGAGAGAGTCCCGCTGGGCCCCAAAGGGCTTGCCACCACAGAGCATAACGACTTTGACGTTGGACATTCGGCTAGCCAGCTCGCGTGTCGCTTGGCCCACCTGTTCTGCCAGCTCCCTTGTAGGGCACATCACCAACGCCTGCACCCCGAAGAACCTGGGATTTAAATGGTGCAGCAAACCAATCGCAAAAGCGGCAGTTTTACCGCTGCCTGTCTTCGCCTGAATAATGACATCCTGTCGCTGCAGAATGGGCGGTAAGCTTTGCGCCTGCACCGGGGTCATGTTGGCGTAGCCCAAGCCGGTTAAGGCGTCGAGCTGTGCCGGGTTCAGTGGCAGCGAAGAAAAGCGTGTAGAGGTCATGACGAATCACAGGTGCAAACGAAGGCAGACCATAGCAGACTGCCACCCCGTGCAGGGTGGTATTGCCTCGGGATGCGAAGCAATACCATCAACAGTTGCTATGACGCGATGCGCTCAATAATAATCGCCGGCGCCATACCCCCTGCCGCACACATAGTGACCAGACCATACCGCTTTTGCTGGCGTTCCAGCTCATCTAAAACGGTACCAATCAAAATTGATCCGGTTGCACCAATGGGGTGGCCCAGTGCCATCGCACCGCCATTTACATTGACCTTGTCACGATCAAGGCCCAGATCGCGGATAAACTTTTCAGCAACCACAGCGAACGCCTCGTTAATCTCCCAAAGGTCTATGTCCCCAATCTCAAGCCCCGCTTTCGCCAGGACTTTTCTCGCCGCAGGCACCGGAGCGTTGAGCATTAACGTTGGGCAGTCACCCCGATTGGCCGTGGCAACGACTCGCGCTCTTGGGGTTAGGCCTGTTCTCTGAACGTAGTCTTCAGAGGCAAGCAACAAGGCCGCAGCACCATCAACCACCCCAGAAGAATTACCGGCGTGGTGAATATGATTGAAATTTTCCAGGTCGGGATATTTGCGCTGAATTAACTGCCCGTAGGTGGTGCCCGAGGCCTCTACAGGAACATCGCGCACCACATCAAAGACGGTTTTGAGCCCCGACAGACTTTCCAACGTTGTTTCAGGACGCGGGAATTCTTCGTGATCGAGAGCGACAGACCCGTCGGGGTTAGTCACTGTTATCAGTGAGCGACTAAAACGCCCTTCGGCAATGGCCTGCGCCGCTCGCTGCTGGCTCGTAAGCGCTAGTTTATCGACTGACTCCCTATCGATACCTTCTAGGGTGGCGATAGCATCAGCACAAACCCCTTGCTGAGATTGGGGGTGCATCGCGCGCAGATCTAAATTCCCCGAGTCCAACATGGGTGGCACACCCGGCTCACCAATTGAGGGGTAATAACTCATCATCTCTGTGCCCCCCGCTACGACTAAATCTTCCATGCCCGACATCACCTGGGCCGCAGCCAAACTGACGCTGGTGATACCCGAACCGCAGTAGCGATCGAGAGTGACGCCCGAAGAGCGAATGTCATAGCCCGCGTTTAGCGCTGCCATACGACCTAAATCCCCCGATTGCTTGCCACTTTGGGAAGACGTTCCCCAGATCACGTCATCGATCTCTGAGGTGTTGAGTTCATTACGTTCTGCCAGTGCTTTCAGCACGGTAGAGCCTAAATAAGAAGGGTGCAGGTGGGCCAACGCCCCTTTTCCCACCTTGCCAATACCCCGAGGGGTTCTACAAGCGTCAACAATATAGGCGTTTGGCATAGCGTTCTCCGGAGGGTAATCAGTAACAATTTGAAATCACGAAACTACGTGGCTTTAGGCAATGAGGTCAAGCCTAGCGCATTGCAGCAGCGTTATTGCCCATTAACTGAGTTCCTAACCCCGGCTGAAAAACCACCTCAAGCGGAGTTATGCCCCAAAAGCGACGTTCCTCAATAAGCAAATTGACCCTTCAAGATGCCGGGGAGGCTTCACGAATCGCCTGTAAAAACTGTGCACCATACTTGGCTAACTTGCGCTCACCGACGCCGCTGAGTGATGCGAACTCTTCCATTGAGCCAGGGAGAGATGAGCACATAGCCACCAAGGTACTATCGTGAAAGATCACATAGGGCGGTACACCCTGCTCGTCTGCGAGCAACCGACGGCATTCCCGCAGGGCTTCCCAGAGGCCCACATTGATATCATCGGGAAGCGCAGATTTTGTCTGTCGACGCGCGGTTTTCTGTACTTGGTCTTGCCGTAGCGCAATCGTTTCGTCACCTTTTAAAAGTGCACGACACTGTTCTTCAAGTTTCAATGCACCGAACCTGTCAAGGTCTACCGATAAATAGCCCCTGCCAACCAACTGACGAAAGACTGACCGCCACTGATTTCCATCGAGCGCTTTACCAACCCCATAGGTGGGCAAATGATGATGATCAAACTGCCAAATTTTATCGTTCTCGGCACCCCGAAGAACATCGATTAAATGATTTACCCCAAACCGCTGACCGGTTCTAACAACGGCACTGAGCGCCATGCGGCTAGCCTCTGTACCATCCCAGGTTTGCGCTGGTTCCAGACAGCTGTCGCAGTTACCGCAGGCGTCGGGATAAGTCTCACCAAAATAATGCAGCAGTGCTATACGCCGGCAGCTGGTCAATTCACACAACCCCAACATGGCATTCAGTCGATGCTGTTCAGCGCGCTTGTGTAACTCGTCGCCTTGAGACTCAGACAGCATCTGACGTAGCTTAATGACATCCTGTAAGCCATAAATCATCCAAGCTGTCGCAGGCTCGCCATCACGACCCGCCCGCCCCGTCTCTTGGTACTGTCTCTTATACACATCTCCGAGCCCACGAGACCT
>OJDG01000423.1_pt1 | contig 11199 bp, 14 predicted proteins | sample 1592411 | NCBI WGS metagenome assembly OJDG01 (sample SAMN05416759, study PRJEB24817) | seawater metagenome | isolation source: Sea water | place: Canada:Atlantic | collected 2013-07 | reverse complement strand
GAGATGTAGAGAGGTCTCGTGGGCTCGGAGATGTGTATAAGAGACAGCTTCATGATTGATTGATACATTTATCAAATCATTCTCAGGCATAAAATGTAAATACACTAAAAATGTTTTCAACAATGGCCAATGAATATCTTCTATCTTGAAGAACAAAAGTGTTGTTGCAGCGTCTACGCCAAACACATTTGATAGAATGATTATATGATTAATAATCAAACGCAATTTTAGTTCTCCAGATGTATCATACTTTCTAAATAATCTTTTCAGATATCTAAATCGTTTTAAGTCATCTAAAAACTCTGCTTCATCAACACACGAAGGATTATCATAATGTTTCATAGCGAACATATTGATATTCTCAGGTGTCAATTCCGAAAAATCGACCATAATATAAACCCAATTGTATTATAAAATTATACTAAGTTAGCGAAAACTTTGTATGTGTTGTTTGCTTGTTTTTCCCAATTAAACTCAAGTTTTAGTCCACCCTCTTTCTTATGAGAGATTCCATCGCCATCTTCTATTTCAGTACCAGATGACATAGGACCGTTAGAATTTTCTGGTGTCTTACCATATCTACCACCGAACTGACTTACTTCAACAACTGTGTTGCCTTTATCACCTTCAATTTTAGGTAATGTGAAGTTTAGACCAACAGTTCCCAATCGCATTGCTAATTGTTCTACTGCAGCGCCTGGTTGTAAATATTCTTTATCTGCTAAAGCACCAACGAATCCATTTAATTTTTGCATTGAAGCTTCGTCTTGTACATTAAATAGACCTAAGTTATCATCTTCAGCCGACTGATGAGTGAATTGGTCTGTGTACGCTTCGTTATGTTGTTTAAAGCTTTTCATCTTCTTTTTTCTCCTTTTCAGTTGACTCATCTTCAACTACTTCATCTCTAGGATTTGTAGTTAGTGTTTCGTGAATCATACCATTAGATTCTTCTTTTTCTTCAATAATTCTTGTATTCATTGACTTCTCCTATGAAGTTGCCATGTCTAATGCAAATTTCTTATCTTCTGGCATTGGGTCGCCATCATCTTCAATCTGTTTTATAAACAATTCAGTTTGTTGAAGAGCGCCTGCCATAGCATTAAGGTTATTTCTCATTTGTTTTATTTGAGTTTCACCTTTTTCAATTTCTGCAACTGCTGTATCGTAATCAGCTGCTAATTCTTCTCGCCTTTTCAGCAAGTCGTCTTTACTTAAACTCATAATATCTCCATTCATTTTGTAAATAAAAGGGGAGCGAACTCCCCTTTCAATGTTTCTACCTATCTCTCAATCAGTTAAGATTAAGCGAATGTAGGAGCAGTAGCACCAGCAACATGGCCTGAAACGAACCATTCTGTAGCACTATTTCCGATACAAGTAATATCAATACCAGTAAATGTTACAGCAGTGAATACATCATCATCTGTTCCGTCAGCAGACACAGAAACTGAGTCAGCGTTAGAGTCAACATGAGTAACAGTACCATGGAAATGTACAGTAGTTGCACTAGAGTTTAGTACAAAGTTTGCCTGTGTAATATTAACACCACCGTAGATGAATCTGAATTCCATACCTGCACTTGGTGTAGGTAATGTAACGATACGAGTAGTTTGATAGTCAGGTAGTAAAATAATTCTTCCAGCGTGTGTAGCTTCTGTTAAAGTTACTGCAGCATCTGTAAGAGATACTGGCGCTCTTAGAGCGTTCATCATTTCACCAATAGTAACTTTTTTGTTAATTGGTGTTCCCGAAGGGTCATCAACTACATGAAGTAAATCTTCACGAGCAGTCGCTGTACCTAGGGAAGTTAAAGCTGTGATTTTCTTATCAGCCATTTTATTTCTCCTTTATTTTAAATTACCCCTTATGTATTTGGGGAATGTTAGCCCATGTATCGAGTTTCCTCTAACAAGGGATTTTAAAGGGGAGAAAACTCCCCTTCATGTTATTATTTATAAGACTTATGCAGTCGTAACACCTTTAAGTATTTCAGCACTTCCTGAAGCACTACCAGCTTGTGTTTCTGTTACTAATCCAGCAGCGTCAACTGTGAATGACTCAGCAGCAAAACCATCAGTTCCATCAGTTTCGTTGATAACTTTACCAGAGCCGTAACCACCGCCTGCTTCTAACATATTAACTCTTCCTACAAATGTATCAACACCAAAACCAGTTCTGTATGCAGTACTACTAACAACACTTGTTGCGCCGTCAGGACCCTCAAGAGCCATTGAAACACTATTCTGCTCAATGCCTTCACCAGCGTCAGCAGAAAATAATAGTTCAATATCATTCGCAATTGTAACTTTTTCTGATACTGTGAACTCAGTTTGGTCCTCAACAGCAGTAATAGTAATTGTGTTGTCTGTACTACCACTTGTATCTGAAGCATTAATACCATTCTCACTAGTAATTGAAGCAGCAGGAGCAGAACCCTCACCGTTTACAGTTACTACTTGCCCTACAGCAATTGTTCCAGTTACATTATTAACTGTAATAGTTGTACTATCAGATACAGCGCCGTTTACTTGGCCAGCTGCAGCACTAGAAGCATCTAAAACGATACTATCTACACTAGTTGTTCCACTCTCTGCCAAAATACCAGCAAATGTTTCACTATCTGATTGTAATGTAGCAGTACCATTCACATGAATAAAGTTATCTGTGAACGATAAGAAACCTGCAACATTCTGACTTCTTACGCCTCTGAATGTTAGTGTGTTTGTTCCTGAACCAGAAACATATTGACACGCCATAGTACCATCTGAAGCCATGTCAGTTCCGCCTAATTCTGTTAGTAGAACAAATACTTTGTTTGTTACTACTTGGTTAGCCGTTCTTGTCGCACTTGTAACTGTAATTTCTTCGTCAAATGTTAGAACTAAATCAAATGTTCCACTATCAGCGACCGCACCATCAGCCCAGTCAACTGATAATAGATTTCCTGATAAAAAGCTTACCGAAAGGTTTCGTATTGCAACTAAAATTTCTGGGTCTGCACTTGCATTATCGTTACCTGTTGCAGCCGAAGCTGTACCAGGTTGCATTACCCATCCTTTATCTGTTGCAGTTACAAACTCTCGGGAATATATACTATTTGAGTCCATAGGTAGACTTTTAGGTCTACTTTCTTCCCCACTTGTTTTTCCCCATATTGCCATCTTAATCTCCTTTTATAAAAGTTTGTTTTTTGTTAATTAACACTACTATTTATCAATATCCAATCTTCTTCAATTGACGAATAGTTGATGAAGCACTCGTATGTAATATACCAATACCTCCTTTTGCCGTCCATTCTGTAATGTTCTTTGGGTAATCGTCAATTAGCACGGCTTGTTCTCTTTTACCACTATGTCCTATCATTGTATAATCTTGTTTTTGAGAACGATTCACTAAATTAATCCTTGCAGAGTTGTTTAGTTTCAAGTTCCCACTTATCCATCTTAACTTTCCCGGTTTGCAGTTCGGGTCTTGGTTATTCTTGACAGCAGCAGACAATATACTAGGGTTATAGTTATTTATAAACCTCCATAATTGTTTGCCTCCTGGCATCCAAGGCATATTTGACCAGAAATTTCTTGTATTCTTAATACTTTCCCAGTCTTGTCCGTGTCGCATTCCTTCCCAATTCTGTCCTGTTGCCTTTTTAGCAGCAAGAACGAAATCAGTTAAGACACCATCCATATCACAATAGATATGAGGCAAGTTACCCTTTGCCTCTTTATAAAAAATCTTATAGTTCTTCATAGTGATACAATTCTTTTAATATAAGTTTCCTTGGTTCATCTTATTGCCACCAGAAAACACACCCATGTCAACATCAGGGTTTATTTCAATTTTACTTTTCTTTTTACTCAACTCGACCTTTGACTTTGATTGTTTTTCAACATCAGGTTTAGGTCCTTTCTTATCTAGTAATGCAGAAGCAACACCAGTTCTTAAAGGAACTTCACCAGTAAGTGGATTCGGTTCAGGTTTTGTAAGTTTGTTCTTTTCGTTTTCAAGTTGTGATTTTAATAAACCAATCTGACTTGTTAAAGTAACTATCTGTCTTTCTAAAGCATCAGAATCTTTTTCTTTTGCTAGTTTTGTTTTTAAGTCAGCAACTTTATTATCTTTAGGTTCATCTTCTTTATCATCAACAGCCTCACTTACACTAGGACTATTCTTCATGTAGTCAGCAGCAGATGTCATCTTATCATTAGCAGATGTTATCTTTGACTGTACCCATGCCTCTAGTTCATAGTCAGAACCTTTTGTTTGAAGAGCGCTCATCAACTGATTCACATTGTCTTGAATAGTTTTCAATTGACTTACTGCCATAGAAACTTCATGGTCCTCACTCAATTCTTTTTTGAGTCTTACCTGTCTGTATGCTTCAGCAAATGTCTGTGTATATTTCATATTATTCCTTTATAATAAATTCTTCAGCAACATAGTTAGTTAGAAAGTGTAGATTGTAAGTAGTAATAAACTCTCTTAATTCATTCATTCTAAGAGATTTGTTTAGTTCAACTTGTTTAACAGCCTCTGAAATGTTACCAACGACTCCGCCTTTGGCAAGATATGTTTCTACTAATGAAGAAAACTCTTGAACTTTTATTGAAACAGATTTCTGTTCGTTCATTTGCATTTGAGCAACTACATCATGTATACTACCAGATTTTGTTTCGTGATACTTTTCAGTCTTATACATTGCATTAATCTTTTTCATTGCAGCCATCATCTTCGGTGCATCTTGTACTTTTGACATATCAGCGCCACCGCCATTCTTAACATCTGCACGAACATCTGATTTCATGTATGTAGCATTCAAGTCCCTTTTAGGATCCTCTTCTTTCGATTTCATAGGGTCTTTAATCATTGCAGTAAGTTTCTCAGGATTAGGTGCCATATCAAACTCATCAGTTTTAGAAGTGTTCATCATTTCAGTTGTTCTTGTTTTTCTCATAGCATTCATTTGAGTTATTGCTTGTGCATAAATCTCACCAACACTCATTTCAGGTGTGTCGTTGTGTCCAGGCACATGTTTTTCTTCTAAATCTTCTTTCATAGCATTCATACTACCATACTCGTTCATTTTCTTTGACATTTCTTTCATCATCTCTTTCATCATTTCTTTCTTCATCATTTCAGGCATGTCAGACATTTCAGGCATTTTAGACATTTCAGCCATTTCTTTCATCATTTCTTTCTTCATCATTTCGACTTTAGTAGGGTCTGTTTCTGCCTTTAACATTTTCATTTCAGATGCCATTTCTTTCATCATCTCTTTCATCATTTGTGAATCAATTTGTGAATCATATTCATCTGCCTCATCATCAGTTTGACCACCATCTGCAGCACTACCCTTTCTAGTACCTGAACCTGGTTTCATTTGAGGTCCTGAACCTTTACCACCTTCTTTCATTTCATTGATTGTTTCTTCTGCGATTGACATAAGTTCTTCTGTCATTGATTCATTCTTAGCTGTATGAGCAGCATCTACTGCCTTAAAGAATGCCTTTTTTTCTGCATCAGTTTTCAAATCACCTAGGGAGTCAATTCCCGCCTTCTTCATCTGAGCATTGAATTTATCTTTATACGATTCGTTCATTGTTTCTTCTCCCGTTTGTTTGTTAGTATTCATTATAGTGCGTCCATTAATTTGTTTGCATCTGTTTTAAATTTTTGTGTTAGTCTAAATTTTAAATTCTTATCTAGTTTGCTTCTTAATGTAAGAGCATCATTGCCGCCAAGATTCATTCTGTGCATCTTTTCTAAAGAATCATACATTTTCATAAGTTCTTTATCTTTCATCATTCTTGCAAGTTCAACTCTAGCACCGAAGTGGTCATTTCTATCAGTCATTCTTGCAATCTGTTTAACATATGCATCAGATACGGCTTCAGTAACGACTTCATCTTTTATATCTTTTTGTAATTGCTTTGCCTGTTTGCCGTGTGCCTTAACTGATTTTTGCAATTGTTTGATGATAGGTTTAATAGTTTCTTTATCCTTATCATCTAATTCTTCTTTTTTGTTTTTGCCTTTTTCTTTATAACCACTTGCAAATGCAGCCTTTCTTTGTGCATCACTTTTGAAACCTTCACCAATACCAAGTTGTTTCTTTACAATATTAGTTGCAGTAGCGAATCGTACAGCATCGCCTTCTTTACCATAGCGCTTAATGAAATCATTCTTAGGCAAATCATCTGCCTTGTCATGTACTTTCTTAATCTGTGCCTTTGATAAGTTGGCTTCTCTTAGTTCGCTAAATTTCATGTTAGTTCTTTTGCCATATTAGATACCATAGGTATGTCTAGAACAGCAAGTTGTTTTAAGAGGTCCTTCGAATATGTTTTCATTAAATCTCTCATTTTATTAGTATTTTTGACACTTACACGCATTGGTGCAATATTGCCATATGCCTTTTTCAATGCACTAATTTGAGCAGGTGTGAATTTTGCTTCATCTAAATCTACTATTTTGTTCTCTTGACTAGCGTTACTGGTAGTTGTATCGCCAGTCGCTGATAAGTCCAATGATTCGTGTTGAATAGCTCGTTTAACATCAGATAAACTATTGCCCATAAGTGATGTACCAGCAACTTTGTCTACTACAGCGTCTTGGTCTTTCTCACCATATACTTTATTTTTTCTGATATCTTTCAACGCTAGGTCATAAACCTCTCGCTGACGACCTTTTAACTGCCTAGAAAAACGATTTTCTTCTTCGAGTTCTTCATTCGCTCTTTTCATTGCGTTTTTAACATCAGGATGATTTGAAAGACCTGGTGAAAGTTTGTCAATTGCCTTAGCAGCGCCTGAGTAGTTACCTTGTTTGTAACGAGGGTCATTTAAAATGCCATAGGCCTTTTTGATATCAGCAGATGACTGTTTTTTGCCACCTTTTTGAGGTCCTGAACCAGGTCCGCCCTCAGCAGTATCTCTGTAATCTCTTGCCTCTTGTAAGGCTTGCCTCATAGTTTTTGTATAATTATTTGCCATTATAGTTCCTTTTTCATTCGATTTACCGCCTTCTCTAACTCATCTTCCCAGCGGTCTCCGTATCGTTTCTTATATTTATCTATTATTTTATCTTCATTCGCAAATAATTCGATATCTTTTCGTTCTATGACTTTATTTGCCAGTTTAAAACTAATTATTGGTTGTCCTGGCGTCATCATTTGAGTGTGTTTTCTGTATTCGTCTGTGCCTATCTCGTAGGATTCTACTGTTTTGACGCCAACTTGATTGAGTTCAAAGAACTCATCTGTACTGCCCATCTCGTTTTCTAGTGCTTCTAAGACACTAGGTTCTTCATATCGAGTCTTTTTATCTAATACCTTATCAAACTCTCTATGTCCAAGACTGTACGAATCTGCAGCGATACCTCGTATCTTTGCATCAGACAAACCTCTTTTTCTAACATCTGTATCTTTTTTCAATCTGTGATACATGTTTAAAGCACCCTTGTACTTGTCGCCTTTAGACATTCTGTACAATGCGTGTTTAAGTTTTCTAGGTAGTAAATCTCTGAATCGTAGTGAGTCAGCACCATCTTCTTCAAGTGGTTGAATATCATACAACCATGCCTTCTTTATAAGACCATCAGACTCAAATGAAACATAGTTTGTTCCTCGTCTAACGATTTGACCTGTTGTGCCATCCATATGTTCGACCATGTCGCCGACATTGAATATCTTTTCTTGATGAAATTCTTCTCGTATGTCATTGTTTATAAAATCAGTAAAACTATCTACTGACTCATTAATGCCCATACCTTTCTTAACTGCTTTGAATAGTTTTTTACTTTGTCTGTCGTTAAGATTAGTAAGTCCTGTTTTGAATGTTTTGAAATCGTTGTTCTTTGCCATTTCACGCATCTTACTCGCACTCATACCCATAACGCCTTCAGCGTCAGGATCCCTTTCGCCAGATGAAACGACTTTTATAGATTTGTAGTTGTAGTCTTTACCATTGTAGTTGTCTGCAATTCTTTGAAATTCTGCAATACGGTCACTGCCTGCAACCATGATGATTTCGCCGTACATCTTATTATAGAACTTTAAGACTTCCATAAATGTTCTTTGTGTACCACCAGCAGCAAGAATCTTGTTCTGAGGAAACATCTTCTTCATGAACTTGATTTTAGTTTTTTGGTCTAGTGGGTTTTTTTGTTTGTCGGTTGAGGCACTAGCATAAACAATGTGATTAGCACTATTCTTTCTAGCTTGAGTCATCACTTCCTTCATAAGTTTAGCGTGGCCTACGGTAGGAGGGTTGAACCTTCCGTATGCAAAAACCAATTTACTAGTCTTATCTAACGCCTCTTCGACCGGTCTAGGACCGTTTTCTTCCTTTCGCAAAGTGTCTATCTCAGCATCAGTAACTACACCATCATCTAATATCTTTTTACATTTTTTCAAGAATGTAAGATAATGGTATTTCTCTAGCATCTTGTAGATTACATTCTTTGGTAATCTGTTCTTGATACTAAAAGTTTTAATCTGGTCTGGCGACATATCTGTATTAAATGCATCTCGTCTTTCTGCATCAAGTGTGTCGCCGATATTACTTAAATCTTGTAAGTTCTTTTCTATCTCATCTAACTTACCAGCAACTCTCTTTTCTAAGTCTTTAATCTCGCCTGGTTTTAGTTCTGATAGTTCGTCATAGTCAACGATATCTCTTTTCAGTTCGCCTTTTGTAACATCTATCTCTTGAACTTTCTTTTCAAAGTCATTCATATATAGACTTATGTCGAATTTGAAATCGTCTGGTCGTTTTATAAACTTCTGACCTTTGATATCAAATGTCGCATCTGCCTTAGTATTTTGGTCATCATAAGTTTCTTTGTCTGTGATGAAATAATAGTTGACAGGATGTTTTGTTCCTGGTATATTAATACCTTGAATGTTGTCTGGATTCTTTGCAGACAAATATTTTTTAGATAGTCTTAATCGTTCATCTTCTTGTTGTTCTACAGGCACATCAAATAATACATTGATGTCTAAGTCAGCATCATTTCTGTATCTGTGTGTAAGTATAGAACCAATCAAAGTATATTTTAGTACAGGATGTTCTTTAGCAAACACAGCCAACTGGTCGTCAATCATCTTGATTACAGATGGTTTGATTACAGGGTTAGATGTATCCTCTTTATCAAAGACCATAGGAGCATAAGTGCTTCTTGGGATATCAATTATCGATTCTTTGAATGTACTAAACGATTTCATTTATTTACTCTTTTTACTATATGCTTGAGCGCCAAAAAATGCAGCAACAATACCAGCAACTGCTACAAAGTAGGTTGGTGCCATTGAACCAAGTGTTTTCTGTGCTTCTGATAATCCAGCCATAGAAGCAATAACTACTGCAAGAGGATATAACAATAATCCTGCTAATGCAAACCATGTCATCTTGCGTTGAGCATCTCTCATTGCATCTGCATCTTCAAGTTCTTTTCTCTTGAACTCTAAATACATTGCCTCTTCTGCTTTGCTTACTTTTCCATCACCGTTAGTGTCTGCTGGATGGTGTACAACTGCCTTAACTTCTACTTTCTTTTCTTCTTCTGCCATTATCCTTTCACCCAATTTTTGGCCATGTTAAAGTTTGCACGACTGAATTCTAATCTGTCTACAAGTTTAACAGCACCTGATTTTTTAATTGCTACATATCCTTCTGGATTTGTAACTTTGAATCCGTTCTTTGTTCTTAGGAAAGAACCGATACTCTGTATATTATTTAGTTTGTTCATCAATATTGTTTTTGCTGATTGAAATGTTATGTATGTTGCAATAGCGAAATATAAACCTTCTCTATCTGCTCTGATTATTTTCATACCAACTTCTCGAATTTCTTCGTACTTTTGTTTTGTTGATGCTTGTTTTTTACCATCAATTTCTTTTTGTAACTTATCTTTGAAATAAACTTCAAAGTTATTTACTAACGCACTTGTGTTTGTGATTGGTGTGCCTTGACGAATGTATGTGTTGAAGAATGTTTTCAACTGAATGCCTAATGACAATGTGTTTTTGTCTTTCTTAATCTTGTCTATAAATGCACCAGCCTTATAAGCAGAACCTTCTGCCATTCTGATAACATTATCAAATGCGATTTCTTCTGTTCTTGTAAAACCAGGATTCGTTTGTTTGTACATTGCATCATCAAAAAAGATATCTTTGTTTTTACTTAGACCGGCAACGCCAGCGCCAAAACTTGCACTTAGACTTTTGATTGTTTTGCCTGAATATGATGTGTGAAATATGATACCAATCTTTGCGGCATTAACTCGTTGATAAAGTGAACTGCCTAAGAACCCTGTTTTAACTACAGGTACAGCGTATGTTATTGTGTTCGGTGTAAAGACAATTGAGTCTTGACCATCTACTTTTGCACGACTCTTATCACCACTAGTGAATAGTAAGTCGCCTTGTAAGACACCTTTGATGCCTAACTTAGGAAAGTATTTTAATGCAACAGTCAATTTTTCTGCCAAGGCGCCGCCATGGTTTCTATTGATGTCTGCATTTGTGTAATTGATTTTAGGAGTTGCGTTGAATAACGACTTAGTTGCAACAAAGAACTTGCCGTTCTCTGGATTTGTACCACAAAATATAGCAGGTGCACCGTCCCATTTAACTGAGATTTGAGAACCGCCTTCGCCACCTTGTAACATTACTTTGATAGATTTCAGAAACTCAATGGCAGTCTTAGCGCCTTTAGTTCCGTTATTGATAATCTCATCCTCTAGATGTTCTAGATGAGTATTCCTATCCTCTACAATGTAGTCTTGAAATTTTTGCATTACACTTTTTCCATTAATTTAGTTTGTTACAGTATTATTTATAATATATCCTCTCTTTATCCAATATACATTTTTGGGTATGCAAGTTTCACAAACATTTCATGGCTCTTTGCCATTCTATCAAATATGTTTATGTAATCTTTACCAACTTTCTTATCCCAACCATCTAAACAAAGGTCGGCATCAACGAAATTCCAGTTGACTTTATATTCAGGTCCGATTTTGAATCCGTCTTTTGTCCAGTTTGATAATCTATTTTCTTTTGAATACACAGCCGTTTTAAATGCTTCTTCAAATGCTATGCATAAATCCCAAATTTCTTTTCTTTTTTTATCGTTCATATTTTTCATCCTTTTTTATTGCTGTCTCTTATACACATCTCCGAGCCCACGAGACCTCTCT
>OJDG01000422.1_pt1 | contig 11212 bp, 10 predicted proteins | sample 1592411 | NCBI WGS metagenome assembly OJDG01 (sample SAMN05416759, study PRJEB24817) | seawater metagenome | isolation source: Sea water | place: Canada:Atlantic | collected 2013-07 | reverse complement strand
CGTCGGCAGCGTCAGATGTGTATAAGAGACAGGATTAATGTCTATTTCAATATTGTCATCAATTTCGGGAGACACAAAAACCGATGCAAAGGACGTGTGCCGTCGACCACCACTATCAAAGGGCGATTTGCGCACCAGGCGATGCACACCGGTTTCAGTGCGCAGCCAGCCAAACGCATATTCACCCTCAAACTGGACCGTCGCACTCTTTAGTCCCGCAACCTCTCCCGCCGAGGCTTCTACCACGCTGGCTTTAAAACCTTTGCTCTCACCCCAGCGCAAATACATTCTGAGCAACATTTCAGTCCAGTCTTGGGCCTCTGTGCCCCCAGAGCCAGACTGCACGTCAAGATAAGCGTTGTTCGGATCCATTTCGCCAGAGAACATACGACGAAACTCAAGCTTCTCTAGCTGCAAAATCAAATCGCTGGTATCAGAGGCCACCATATCGGCCGTATCGATATCGTCTTCGGCAACAGCCATTTCCAGAAGATCATGGGCGTCGGTGCTACCACTGTCTAAATCATTGATCGTTTTTACAACCAGTTCCAAAGAGGCGCGTTCTTTGCCAAGTGCCTGAGCGCGCTCGGGCTGCTCCCAAACACTGGGTTCTGCCAATTCCAGCTCTACTTCCGCAAGGCGGTCTTTCTTTTCTGCGTAGTCAAAGATACCCCCGGAGCACATCTGTACGCTCACGAATATCTTTAATCTGGTTGAAAATAGGGGCGACTTCCACAGGAATCTCGAGAATCAGCTTAGCGGGCGGAAAGTCTATCGAAGGCTACCGTTAAGCGCCATAGCGGAAACCCGTGATCCTTTAATTTAACCGCAGGTAGTGGCACAAAAGCAGATACTAAGCGCGATGCCTTCCCCACTACTACGCCGACGAGGTGCCATGGGGTGCTTAGTAAAGAGAGCTCAACGGGGTGAGTTCAGCTTTCAGGCCACAGATGTCGAATCATGAGCTGCAAACGTCGTTCTCCGCGATAGGAGTTGATATCGGGCTGATAAGCGATGCGTACCCGTGCCACCTGATCGTTGGGCCAGCACTCACGATCAACATTAAAAGCAATGGCCTCAAAGTTTTCGCCCTCTGCCTCCAGCGTCAACTTGAGGTGCTTATCTTTAAGTAAGCGCTGATCAACCAGCACAAAGCTACCCTCAAACACAGGCTCAGGAAAATGCTGCCCCCAAGGGCCCGCAGCAGCAATCGCCTCGGCGTTATTCAAATTTAATTCTTCCACTGCCAATTCGCCATCGGTCATCACAACGGGCTCCGGGGGCACATGCTCAAGGGCAAGCGCTACCGCTGTATTGAAGGCCTCTTGGAACTGGTTCAAGTCTTTATGGTGCAAACTCAGGCCCGCGGCCATAGCGTGACCGCCAAACTTACCGATCAAATCCGGGTGTGTGGTAGCCACATGATCGAGAACATCACGAATATGCACACCCGGTATCGATCGACCAGAACCCTTCAGCTCATCATTCCCCGCCTCGGCAAATACAATGGTGGGACGGTGATAGCGCTCTCTGAGACGCGCAGCAACGATACCAACAACCCCCTGATGGAAGCTCTTGTTGTACACACACAAACCAAATTTGAGTGCCTCATCGTCAACTTCTACAGTACTGAGCTGGGCCAGGGCTTCTTCTTGCATATTGGCTTCAATGTCTCGGCGCTCTCGATTGAGATCATCTAATTGCTGGGCAAGAGGCCTAGCCGCGAAAGCGCTTTCAGCCAGTAAGCACTCAATACCAATCGCCATATCTTCCAGTCTTCCTGCAGCGTTAAGACGCGGCCCAAGGATAAACCCGAGATCACTACTGCTTAATTCACCGGCGCTTCGACCGGCAATTTCTAACAAGGCATCGATCCCGGGGCGGCCACGACCGGCACGAATTCGTGCAAGTCCCGCAGCCACCAATATGCGATTGTTGCGATCGAGCGGTACGACATCGGCGACAGTCCCTAAAGCCACCAAATCGAGCGCATCACCGAGATTGGGCATTACCAAGCCACAGCGCTCAAACCACTCGCGATCACGAAGCTCTGCACGCAACGCCGTTAACACGTAAAACATGACACCTACCCCAGCGAGAGATTTGCTGGGAAAGCTGCAACCGGGTTGGTTGGGATTCACAATGACATCGGCTGATGGCAGCTCATCACCCGGCAGGTGGTGATCGGTTATGAGCACACTAATTCCCAGGCCTTGTGCCGTTGCAACACCTGCATGACTGGAAATACCGTTGTCGACCGTGACAATAAGATCGGGCTCACGCTCCGCCGCTAGTGCAACAATCTCTGGAGACAACCCATAACCATATTCAAAACGATTAGGGACAAGATACGAAACCTCTTGCAATCCCATTTGCCGAAGTACAGATACAGCAAGTGCTGAACTGGTCGCACCATCGGCATCGAAATCGCCAACAATAACAACTCTCGCCTCGCCCTCGATGGCATCTGCCAGCAGCGCTGCGGCATCGGTTACACCTCGTAACAGCTGCGGTGGCAATAACCCTTTTAACGCCAAATCAATTTCGTCTGGCGCTGTGACACCGCGGTTGGCGTACAGACGTTGCAATAGCGGCGACAAACCAGAAGAAGCCATAGCCGGAGTCACCGGCATGGCACGCTGCTTAAGCTCTGGCGACATTACTGAGCAATGCAATCGACCATATGCTGCTGAACAACCTCAAGATCATTAGGCAGCACAGTGAAGCGCTCGGGGCGATCGAAGAGATCGGCTAAATGAGCAGGCAGTACCGGCTTCTGCTCAATACCACTGTTTTCGATAGCCGCTGGAAATTTAGCGGGATGCGCCGTGGCAAGAGTAACCATAGGTTGTGTGGTATCTCGCTGGCAAAATCTTGCCGCTCGCGTACCAATAGCACTGTGCGGATCGATTAAATAGCCGCATTGCGCCCAGACAGCGGCAATTTCCTCACAGGTCTCATCGTCAGAAACGCAGTAACTGCTGAACAGTTCTCGAGCCTTGGACATTGCCGCGTCAGACAGCTGAATGGAGCCGTTTTGGAAGTCGCTCATGAGTTGATTAACAACCACACCATCGCGGTCGTAAAGATCGAACATAAGACGCTCAAAGTTTGAGGAAACGGTAATATCCATGCTGGGGGAGACAGACTGCTCCAGGGTGAGCTTCGCATACTCTCCAGAGCTGAGAAGTCGGTGCAGCACATCATTGCGATTCGTCGCAATCACTAACTGATCAATCGGAAGCCCCATGCCACGAGCCAGATAACCAGCGAAAATATCGCCAAAATTGCCGGTAGGCACCGAAAAATTGACCGTTCTTTCCGGCGCGCCAAGTGCCAAAGCCGCATAAAAATAATACACAATCTGGGCCATAATTCGGGCCCAGTTTATAGAGTTGACGGCAACCAGGGCTCGCCCATCGGGTAAGAAAGGCTCGGCCAAAAAGCTGGCTTTAACCATTGCCTGACAATCATCAAAATTACCACCGATCGCGAGATTATGAATGTTCTCGCCCACCACCGTTGTCATCTGACGTCGCTGCACCTCTGATACACGGTTGTCGGGGTGTAAAATAAAAATATCGATAAACTGGCAATGCCGGCATCCTTCTATGGCGGCAGACCCCGTATCCCCGGAGGTCGCTCCCATAATCACAACCCGTTCTTGCCGACGCTCAAGAACATGGTCTAAAAGCCGCCCTAACAGCTGCAGCGCAAAATCTTTGAACGCAAGGGTAGGGCCATGAAAAAGCTCAAGAACCCACTGGTTGTGGTCGACCTGCACCAAAGGCGCAATGGCATCATGGCGAAAGCTGCCATAGGCTTCATCGATCAACCGACGTAAGTCACTAAACTCGATGGACCCTTCGACAAAGGGCTTAAGAATCTCAAAAGCCAAAGAAGGATAGTCCAGACCTCGCATAGCCTGAATCTCTTCCCTTGAGAACGTCGGTAATTGCTCGGGAACATACAACCCGCCATCGGCCGCAAGCCCCGCTAAAAGCACACCTTCAAAATCGAGGGCTGGGGCACCGCCGCGGGTGCTAATGTAGTTAATGGGCAATTCAGGCCTCCTTAAAGCTCTCAACCCGCAATCGCACCACCGAACCCATAAGAGCCGGGAGAGATTCCATATCAATAATCGCCGAGTCAAGCTGACCGCAAACCACAGCGTCGGTCAGTATAACTACCGTGACATGGCTGGAGCCTGCAGCGGGGGGGCGCTGAATGAGCGACTCTATGCTAATACCACGCTCACTTAACACACCCGTTATTTCTGCCATAACCCCAGGGCGATCCTCAACCACCATACGTAAATACCAAACACCCTTCACCGCATCACGCGGCACCAAGGGTAAGCGCTTAAGCTGATCACAGGGCACACCGAGCGTCGGCGTGGGGTCGACCTTGCTGTGAGTAAGAACACGACCCAAATCCGTAAGATCCCCGCACACTGACGAAGCCGTGGGCAAGGACCCTGCTCCGGGCCCTGTCAGCACAATTTCACCTACAGCGTCAGCCTCAACCATCACGGCATTCAGGACGCCATCTACCCGGGCTATTTGGCGGTGTGTGGGAATTAAGGTGGGGTGAACCCGTAAGTCAATCGCATTTCCATTTCGTCGGGCAATGCCCAAATGTTTCACGCAAAAACCCAACTCGTTAGCAAACTCAAGGTCTTCAGGGGTAACTTTATCAATGCCTTCGGTGACTGCAGCGTCGGCGTCTAGGGGAATACCAAAGGCGAGGGATGCCAGTATCACCAGCTTGTGCGCTGCATCGGTTCCATCAATATCGAAGGTTGGATCGGCTTCGGCATATCCCAGTGCTTGTGCCTCTGCCAGCACATCGTCGAAACTGCGACCCGCGTTGGCCATTTCGGTCAGAATAAAATTACCTGTGCCGTTGATGATGCCAGCCACGCCGCTAACAACATTGGCCGCCAAAGACTCCCGCAATACCTTAATGATCGGTATGCCTCCGGCAACAGCCGCTTCGAACCTCAATGCAACTTGGGCTCGCTCTGCCAAAGCCACGAGCTCATTACCGTATTCTGCAATCAGCGCTTTGTTGGCAGTGACAACATGTTTTCCTGCTTCTATGGCCTGAGTGACCAAATCTCGGGCAACGGTAGTGCCACCCATCAATTCCACCACCACGTCTACATCGGGGTCGCGAACGACATCAAAAACATCCCGGCTCACCCGGTAACTGCTGGTATCACAATTCGGATTATCGCGGCGAGCACCAATATGTACCAACTGCAAATCTGCGTTGCAGCGCTGTTGGATAAGACCGTGGTGGGCATTAAATATGTTCACAACACCGCTGCCGACGGTGCCCAAACCACAGACGCCGATTTTTAGACTACCCATGACCCTTAGACTCCGTTGCTATGGTTAGGGGGTTCGCTTCGCAGTACCTTTTTGATACCTCGCAACGCCTGGCGCGTACGATGCTCGTTTTCAATGAGACCAAAGCGTACATAACCCTCACCATATTCACCAAACCCAATACCCGGGGATACTGCAACACCGGCTTCAGCCAGTAACAACTTACTGAACTCCAGAGATCCCATACTTCTGAAGGCCTCGGGAATTTGTGCCCAAACAAACATCGTTGCTTTTGGTGGGGTGACCGGCCACCCCGCCTCGTTGAGCCCCTGGCAAAGTACATCTCTGCGGCTTCGGTACATATCACAAATATCGGACACGCACTGCTGGTCGCCTTCAAGAGCGGCAATAGCCGCCACCTGTACAGGGGTAAAGATACCGTAATCTAGATACGATTTAATACGTGTAAGCGCGGCAATTAGCTCAGGATTGCCACAACAAAAACCCACCCGCCAACCGGGCATGTTGTAGCTTTTAGAGAGCGTAAAAAATTCAACCGCAATATCTCTGGCGCCCTCAACTTGCAAAATACTGGGGGCCACATACCCGTCAAAACACAAATCCGCATAGGCAAGATCGTGAACCACCCAAATACCTGCTTCCCGGGCAACCGCGATCACTTTTTCGAAAAAACTTAATTCAACGCAGTGGCCAGTGGGGTTTGATGGGAAGTTGAGCACCAACATCTTGGGCTTAGGATAGCTGTTGCGAATCGCCCGCTCCAGCTCCTCAAAAAAGGTATCTTCATCTGACATGGGCACGTGGCGTAAATCTGCACCAGAAATGACAAAACCATAAGGATGAATGGGATAAGAAGGGTTCGGCACTAAAATTGAGTCCCCCGTGCTGGTAGTCGCCAGCGCGAGATGGGCCAAACCCTCTTTCGACCCCATGGTGACAATCGCTTCAGCATCGGGATCTAACACAACATCGTAGCGCCGCTGATACCAGTCACAGATCGCTTTGCGCAGTCTTGGAATACCTTTTGATTGAGAATACCGGTGGGTGTCACCGCGGTGAATTGTATCTGCGAGCTTATCGACGATGTGACTCGGTGTGGGCTGATCCGGATTGCCCATACCAAAATCGATAATATCTTCGCCACGAGCACGCGCTGCGGTCTTTAGCTCGCCGATAATATTAAAAACATACGGCGGTAGCCGATCAATGCGCTGGAAATTGTGGTTCAACGTTTCGATACTCCGGATTCCGACTTTCTCAGACTTTGGCTCAGGCTTACGGCTAGGGTGGCTACTCCAGTCCTAACACAACAGCTAACTCTGCTGCTGGCTTGTACCCAGGAATCATCTTGCCGCTACTGGTAACTATGGCTGGCGTTCCACGAACACCCATAGCCGCTCCCAATTGGAACTGAGCGGCGACTGGCGAACTTTCACAATCGGTCATGGGCAGAGCCACACCAGCCTTTAACTGGGTCAAAGATTTCTGTGGGTCATCGGCACACCACGCAGTCGATAGCTTGCGTGCGCCCTCCGAATCAGGTCCACCCCGGGGGTAAGCCAAATAGCGCACTTCAATTCCCATAGCATTGAGGTCGGCAACCTCTTTGTGCAGCTTTTGGCAGTAAAAACAGGTCACATCGGTAAAGACCGTAATGTAGTCTCGTGTTTCACCATCGGGTGTAAAGACAATCATTTGAGCAAGATCGACGCCATCAATTAAAGCGACACGGTCTTGCTCCCGCTTTTCCTCAGCCAGATTAACGAGCCCGTCTTTACGTATTGCGTAGAGATCTCCCACAACAAAGTGATCGCCCTGTTCGGTCGCATAAAGAACCAAACCACTGTCTAGAGTTACCTCAAGCAATCCCGCTGCCGAGGTCTTTTTGACATCCTGTACGGTGATAGGCCCGCTACCACCACTGCTAAGGGCAGTCGTAATCTTTTCCTCAAGAGACTTGTAAGGGTTCGAGCTGTAGGTCTCTGCATTGGCAAAGGCTGACAGCAACACAGAGCCCAGTATTAGCACTAGGGTGCTGGCGAGGATTGAGGCCTTTCTCATGGGCGCCTTCGAAGGTTTTCCGCTGCAAGCCGCTCTATTCATGTCCATTTCATTCCATTCCATGGGTTATAACATTGAGGCGATAACAACTAGCCCCTAGGGTGGTGTTGCTCGTGTAACGCTTGCATCCGCTGGCTAGCCACATGGGTGTAAATCTGAGTGGTTGAAAGATCGCTGTGACCCAACAACATCTGAACCACCCTAAGATCGGCACCATGATTTAACAGGTGTGTGGCAAACGCGTGCCTCAAGGTATGAGGTGACAAGTGCGTTTGTATGCCAGCACGCTTGGCGTATATTTTAATACGATACCAGAAGGTCTGGCGAGTCATCTGCCGAGATCGATTAGATGGAAAAAGAACATTGCTAGGCTGCCCCTTTAGCAGCTCGGTACGAGGCCCGCGCATATACTGCGTCAGCCAGTCCAGAGCCTCCTCACCCATGGGGACAAGCCTTTCCTTTCCGCCTTTACCCAAAACCCTGACGATACCCTGATTGAGACCCACCTGCTCAACCCGCAGACTTACGAGCTCCGAAACTCGCAACCCGCAGGCATAGAGAATTTCAAGCATCGTTCGGTCACGAAATTCTAAAGGTAATTCAAGGTCAGGCGTAGTGAGCAGCTGATCAACATCGGTCTCAGACAGCGATTTAGGCAGTGGCCGCCCCTGCTTGGGGCTTTCAATACGCAAAGTAGGGTCATCGACAATGCGACCCTCTCGGAGGGACCAACGATAAAAACTGCGGGCAGCAGATAGAAATCTGGCGCTAGACCGGGGTGAAGCACCCTGACGCAGTTTGAGGCCTAAATATGATTGAATCTGGCTAGCATCAGCCGCTAATAAAGATTGAGCACCCTGTTGGTCCAACCATTCGCTAAATAAGGTGAGATCGCGGCGGTAAGCGGAGAGTGTGTTCTCGCTCAACCCCCGCTCCATCCAAAGACTATCGAGGTAACGCTCTACATCAGCAGACGCGGGCACTTCACATTACCCCGTCTTGCCACATACTCAGCGAGAGAGCTTTTCCTTAATACGTGCCGCTTTGCCGCTGCGCTCACGCAAATAATACAGCTTGGCTTGACGGACATCGCCGCGACGTTTGACAGAAATACTGTCCAACAGCGGGCTGTAGGTCTGAAACGTTCGCTCGACACCAACACCGTGTGAAATCTTGCGCAGGGTAAAGGCAGAATTCAGGCCACGGTTACGCTTGCCGATGCAAACGCCTTCAAAGGCCTGCAAACGCTCTCGAGTGCCTTCTTTCACTTTGACCTGCACCACGACCGTATCGCCGGGGGCGAAGTCGGTAATTTCCTTGGTCATTTGTTCGGCATTGATTTCCGAAATGATTTTGTTGGTGCTCATCACACTCTCCCATTGAGCTGCGCACTTTGCGCGGCGGCGGCCACTGCCGCGTAGTTTTCTATACTGCTGGTTTTCAGTCCAGCCCCCATTCTTTAAGGAGCTGCCAATCTTCTGCCAACACCCCATCGGGGCTCAGCAAATCCGGTCGTCGATCTAATGTTCTGCGAACCGACTGAGCTCTGCGCCAACGTGCAATAGCACCATGATCACCGCTCAGCAGTACCGCTGGCACCACCCGACCCTCATACATCTCGGGGCGAGTGTAGTGGGGGCAGTCCAACAACCCGTCCGCAAAAGAATCTTCTTGTGCAGACGCGTTGTGGCCCAGCACACCAGGAATCAATCGCACCATAGCGTCGATAACCAGCATGGTCGGCAACTCCCCACCACTCACCACAAAATCCCCTACGGAAATTTCGTGGTCAACTGAACGCTCAATAAAACGCTCATCTATTCCTTCGTAACGCCCCGACACAAAAATCGTCGCGCCGTCGGCGAGCAGTTCTCTCGCCACACTGTCTGTAAACCGACGCCCCTGGGGCGTCATAGCAACCACTTTGGGGTTCCCACCCAACGCGGTCTTGGCACTTTCCAGAGCTCGCTCGAGCAATGGCGCCTGCATGACCATACCGGGACCACCACCGTAAGGCCTGTCATCGACCGTACTGTGACGATCTAACGCTTGGTCTCGCGGATCGTGCAACGATAAAGACCAGAGTTGATCCCTCAGGCCTCTACTGGTAACACCCCATTCACTAACGGCGCTAAACATCTCTGGAAACAGCGTCACAACAGCAAACCGATGTGGCAATTCAGACATCGGTGTACCACTTTACATGGACCGTGCCTGCCTCCAGATCGACTGTTCGGACCACGTCACCGACCAACCAAGGTATCAAACGTTCTTTGTCATCCATGCTTCCCTCACAAGGTCGCACCACTAGGACGTCATTTGCACCTGTTTCCAATAAGTGGTCTATCACTCCCAGCAGGCAAAGGCCATCTGAAACTTCACACCACACACGCAACCCCTCGAGATCACGCCAATAAAAATCTCCGTCCTCTAGGTCAGGCAAAAACGCGGCAGAGCCACGCAACACCATCCCTCGCAGTCCCTCTGCTTGGGTTCTATCTTCTACCCCAGAGAGTTGAGTTACCCACCCTCGCCCCTGAGGCCGTAGGCTGATAACTTTTACTTCAAGCGATTTCGCTTGTCGCATTTTCGGCCCGGGAGCCAGAATCAGGCCCTCGAGCCCCACCAAAAACGTCGGGTCCTCTACAAGAGGCTTAAGTTTGACCCAGCCTTTGATGCCGTGTGCACCTAAGACCTCCGCCAGTACCAGCGACTCCGTCACAGGACCGACAGCCTCGTATACTCGGTATTAGGCAGCTGCAGCCTCAGACTGAGTGGCAGCGGCGTCCTTCATAAGGGCCTTAACGCGAGGCGAAACCTGAGCACCCTTGGCAACCCATGACGCAATCTTTTCCAAATCGAGTCTGAGGCGCTCTTCTTGGCCACGAGCAACCGGATTAAAGAAACCGACACGCTCAATAAAGCGACCGTCCCGTGATCGCCGATGATCAGTAACCGTGACCTGATAAAATGGTCGCTTTTTGGACCCGCCTCGTGACAGTCGAATAACTACCATCTTGTTGATTCCTCTGTAAAATTTTTTAAAGGACCCCAGCCAAAAGCGGCCAGTTCCTGAAATAGAAGGGTGCGGAGAATACAGTAAACTCTTGGTTATTGCTAGGCCGATGGGCCACCTCAGCGAGGTGGAAAACCACCACCAGACATACCGCCGCCGGGCGGCATCATACCGCCAAGACCACGCATCATTTTTTGCATACCGCCGCCCTTCATTTTTTTCATCATCTTTTGCATTTGCTTGTGCTGCTTAAGCAGTCGATTGAGATCCTGTACCTGGGTGCCAGACCCCAGCGTTATCCGTCGCTTGCGTCCGCCAGAGATAACTTCCGGTTTGCGGCGCTCTAAAGGTGTCATTGAGTCGATCATGGCCTCCATGCGCGCAAATTGCTTGAGATCGACGTTTTGCTGTGCCATGGCAGCCATATTGCCCATCCCCGGCATTTTTTCCATCATGGCGCCAATGCCACCCATATTTTTCATTTGTTGCAGCTGTTCACGAAAATCTTCGAGATCGAAGCGACCGCCCTTCTGGACCTTTTTGGCCAATCGCTGGGCTTTTTTCTGGTCAACCTTACGCTCGGCGTCTTCGATCAGTGACAGTAGGTCACCCATACCCAAGATACGCGAAGCCAGTCGATCGGGGTGAAACGGGTCTAAGGCATCGGTTTTTTCACCAACGCCTAAAAACTTAATGGGCTTTCCCGTGACTGAACGAACCGATAATGCCGCTCCACCTCGGGTATCAGCATCGACCTTCGTTAAAATGACGCCTGTGAGCG